>SDBV01004966.1_pt1 | contig 18895 bp, 21 predicted proteins | sample 2277081 | NCBI WGS metagenome assembly SDBV01 (sample SAMN10402039, study PRJNA504765) | marine sediment metagenome | isolation source: marine sediment core GS10_PC15, 223 cmbsf | place: Arctic Ocean: Southern Knipovich Ridge | collected 2010
CAGGGAAGCTGGTGTGAATCCAGCACGGCCCAGCCACTGTGACCGAGTACGAAAGTCGCAATGTTAGCCACTGGCAGTAATGCCGGGAAGGCTGCGACAAGTAGGATGATCCGGAAGTCAGGAAACCTTAAAGTATACTCGACATACGAGTATGCCTTCTAGGGAAGGTCCTGACAAGGTCTGAAGCTAAGCCAGGATCCTTCAAATGGATGTCTGGTTTTTTTAGCTTTAGGCTACAGGAAATGAAAAAAATATTTTTAGTTCGCCATGGAGTTACGACTCTAAACGAGCAACTGCGTTATTGCGGTATTACTGACGCTGAGCTATCAAAGCAAGGACTTAAACAAGCTCAATACGTTGATCTGCTTCTTTCTCGCGAAAACATTTCTTCAATATATACAAGTCCACTCAAGCGATGCATTCAGACTTCTAATTTGATCTGTAAAACACATGATATTTTCGCAGAATCATTAGCTGACTTAAGCGAGATAGATTTTGGCAAATGGGAAGGATTGACCTTTGAAGAAATTCAAAAAGCATTCCCTGAACAGTTAAATAAATGGTTTGCACACCCTGATGATTTTATTTTTCCTCAAGGCGAATCTATTTGCGATTTTCGTAAAAGAGTACTGGTTTCGCTGGATACAATTCTTGAAGAGCAAGGTAATTCTTTAATAGTTGCTCACGGTGGTTCTCTAAGGATCATAATATGCCATCTTTGCGGCTGGGGACCTCAAAGCCTGCATAGTTTCGAACTTGAGCCTGCAAGTTTAACAATTCTGGAAAATCATGAAAATTCTGTCGTTGTCAGAGTGCTCAATGAAACATGTCACTTGAAAAATGGAGGTGTTAACTGATGGGAGTGACTTTGTATACAGGTGGATGCAGGAGCGGGAAAAGCAGTCTGGCTTTAGAGGTGGCACGGGAAACTTCTGAAAATGTGTGCTTCATAGCCACTTGTGTACCTCAAGACGAAGAGATGCATTTGCGTGTTAGAAAACATCAACAAGAAAGGCCGTCAAGCTGGCATCTTATCGAAGAACCATTAGAACTGGCTGAAGCTATCAGCAAAATCGATTCATCTGCTTATCCGGTAATCCTCGTTGATTGCCTTACATTGTGGATTTGCAATCTGATGTGCCACGAAAAGAATTCGTCGATTACAGAAGAGGAAATGGCGGTTGAAGCAAAAAAACTCGTAGATTCAGCAAGGCAATACGGTGGAGAAGTAATATTCGTTTCAAATGAGGTGGGTATGGGGATTATGCCCGCAAATGCAATGTCAAGAAATTATGCCGATTTGGCTGGGCGTTGTAACCAAGTGATAGCCAGAGAAGCGAATAAGGTAATCTTTGTTTCTTGCGGTATAGGAATTACATTAAAACAAAAACAGGAGTAAAAAATGCAATTGATCGAAAAAACAATACGTGCCACTGAACCACTGGATAAGGCATGGCGAGACAAAGCAACTGCTCGTTTAGAGCAGCTTACAATGCCGCATTGGGCACTTGGTAGACTGATGGATCTGGCACAAGACCTTGCGGGTATGACGCGGTCGATCAAGCCTGACTTTTCAAGAAAAACGGTTGTTACCATGGCAGGCGATCACGGTGTCACCGCTGAAGGAGTGAGTAGTTTTCCGTCAGAGGTTACGGTTCAGATGGTGCACAATTTTGTAAATGGCGGAGCTGGAATAAATGCTCTTGCAAAGCTAAACAACGCTAATGTTGTAGTTGTGGATATGGGTGTTGCTGGTGATCTTTCTGATCTTGTAAATAGCGGCAAAATAGTATCGAAACGTATTGCTGACGGTACTGACAATATGGCTAAAGGGCCTGCAATGAGCAGAGAGCAGGCAATAGCGTCTATCGAAGCGGGCATCTCAGTTGCGATTGAACTCGCTGAAACAACGGACATCTTCGGCACTGGTGATATGGGGATTGGCAACACTACACCAAGCACTGCGATAGTAAGCACCTTGACTGAAGCCAGTGTTTCTGAATTGACTGGCCGAGGAACTGGCATAGAGGACGATCAACTCAAACATAAAATAGATGTTATTGAAGCTGCCTTAAAAGTGAATGCACCTGAGGCGTCAGATGGCATCGATGTTCTTTCTAAAGTAGGTGGTTTTGAGATCGGAGGTATTGCCGGTTTGATACTCGGGGCAGCTTCGTTACAAAAACCTGTAGTGGTGGATGGTTTTATTTCGACGGCTGGAGCATTGATCGCTCAATCGCTTGCTCCTGATTGTACGGATTATATTATTGCGGCTCATAATAGCGTTGAGCCTGGGCATAAGGTTATGTTGGGCAAACTTGGGAAGCAGGCATTGCTTGATTTGAATTTGCGTCTTGGTGAAGGAACCGGAGCGGCACTTGCTATGAACCTTGTAGACGCAGCAGTAAAGGTGCTTACTGAGGTTGCAACTTTTGAAGAGGCTCATGTCTCTGAGGGGAACCAATGAAATCATTATTTGCAGCATTACGTTTTTTAAGCATATTACCTGTTCCGCAGAGCTGGGCCGGCAATGCTAAATATCTGTCACACAGCGTTAAATTATTTCCTGTGACGGGATTGATAATGGCAGCAATTGCGGCAGGCTTCGTATGGCTCTTTAGCTTTTTGCTACCGCAGATGGTAGTTGCTGCGATGGCAGTTATATTGCTGGCAGCTATTACACGGGGACTCCATCTGGATGGCTTAGCTGACACTGCTGATGGTTTCTGGAGTGTCAGTGACCGACAGCGAACACTTGAGATCATGAAAGACAGTTACATCGGTGCTATGGGAGTGATCGCTATAGCATGTATTTTGCTTTTGAAGTTCGCATGCTTAAGTTCTCTTGGAGAAGACATGCTCTGGCGTGGTATTTTACTGATGGTTTTAACAGGCAGGTGCATGATGGTACTGCCAATATCGCTTTTTCCTTATGCGAGGAAAGAAGGCGGGCTTGGTAAGCTTTTTTATGAAACAAGAACAGTTTTTAATGCTGTCTGGGCAGTAGCTGTAGTAATTGCAGCTGGATGGTTTGTTGCTGGCACAGCAGGCGTTGTCGCTGGTATTGCGGCGATACTGACGACCGTAGCATTTGGCTTTTACTGCAAATGGAAGATCGGCGGAGTTACCGGCGATACGATTGGTGCAACATGTGAGATCACTGAGGTTGTAACTGTATTAGTAATGTGCGGATGGTCCGCGATTTAATGGCATAATAATGAATTATAAACACGGTGGAAATTTAAGAGACCTGGCTGATAAGATCGGCTTAAGCGAATCTGATATTTGTGATTTCAGTGCAAATATTAATCCGCTTGGTCCGCCTGCGTGGCTGCGTCCTGTTATTAGTAGAGCTATTGATTCGGTGGTTAACTACCCCGACCCTACCTGCAAAAAACTTGTTAAGACTATCGCTGACCATTTCAACGTTAGCCATGAGGATATTCTTGTTGCCAACGGTTCAGCTGAAATTATTTCTGCAATACCACAGGCACTTAGCTTAACACGAGCAGTCATTCCAGTACCTGCTTATAACGATTATGAGGCAGCTTGTGAACTTGTTGGCATGAGTATCGAAAAGCTGGATATGACCGTAACTGAAGATATCACGCTTGACCTAGATGTCCTTGAAAGCAGCCTGAAGGGGCAAGAGCTTGTTTTTATTGCGAATCCGAATAATCCCACTGGTGTGTCTTTAGATACAAGAAATTTAAGAGAGTTTGTAAGAAAGCATAATGATACGATTTTTGTAGTGGATGAGGCATTTATAGATTTTGTGGTCGACGGGCAGTCTCTTTTATCAGATCGACCAGCTAATGTAATCGTACTTCGCTCAATGACTAAATTTTATGCAATTCCGGGACTTCGACTTGGCTTTGCTGTTGGAGATGAGAAGCTAATTGAACAAATCCGAAAATACATTGCCCCTTGGCCTGTAAATTCTCTTGCACAGGAAGTCGGTGTGAGAGCCATTGAAGATAAGCAGTATGCAACAGAATCAATTAGAATCGTCAGTAAAAATCGCCAATGGTTTTATCGGGAACTTTCCAAAATCAATGGGCTATACGTTTATCCGGGGCAGGCAAACTTTTTGCTGGTTAAGATTTTAAATGCCAATAAAAACGCCTCGCTGTTGGCAAGTCGATTACTTGAAAAGGATGGCATTGCCATACGCATTTGTGATAATTTTGAAGGACTCGATGAAAACTATTTCCGTGTGGCTGTAAAAAGTCAGAATGATAATCAGAGGCTTGTTGAAGCTATAAGCAGGGAGTTGGGTCAGCCGGTTAAGTTGCCGACTTTAAAGAAGAGGCCCGCAATCATGTTTCAGGGTTGTAGTTCCAGTGCGGGCAAAAGCTTTCTGGCAACTGCTCTTTGCAGAGTGCTGTTGCAGGATGGTGTGAAAGTAGCCCCCTTTAAATCGCAGAACATGTCACTTAATTCCTTTGTTACGCATGATGGCGGAGAGATGGGACGGGCACAGGTCGTACAGGCACAGGCATGCAAGCTTGACCCGGATGTAAGGATGAATCCGGTACTGCTTAAACCAAACAGTGATACAGGTTCGCAGGTTATCGTTTTGGGCAAACCTGTTGGGAATATGAAAGTAGCTGAATACACAAGCTATAAATCGAAACTTTTCGATACAGTCAAGCAAACCTACGATTCGCTTTGCGGGGAAAATGATGTCCTAGTGATCGAGGGTGCGGGCAGTCCGGCTGAGATCAATTTAAAAGCTGATGATATAGTCAACATGAGAATGGCTCAATACGCACAATCGCCGGTGCTGCTCGCAGGTGATATTGATCGGGGAGGTATCTTCGCTTCTTTCATCGGGACAATGGAAACCATGCAGCCGTGGGAACGTGAGCTGGTGGCTGGTTTTATCGTAAACCGCTTTCGTGGTGATGAGTCTTTGCTTGGTCCTGCTTTAGAATATACCTTAGATTACACTTCAAAGCCTGTTTTGGGAGTAGTGCCATATATTACCCAGGTGAGCATTCCGGAAGAAGATTCTGTGCAGTTTAAGGCAGGTGGTTTCAAAAATAACACCTCGACTTCTGATGTCGTAGATATTGTAGTAATTGATCTTGGCCATATTTCCAATTTCACAGACTTCGACCCATTTACTAATGAGCCTGATGTTAATCTGCGAGTTGCACGAACACCTCAGGACATTGGCTTGCCGGATGCATTGATCGTGCCAGGCAGTAAGAATGTGATAACCGACTTGCTGCGATTAAAAAACAGCGGCATGGCTGAGGCGATCAAAAAAGCGGCTTCGAATAGGAAAACCGAAGTTGTGGGGATATGTGCAGGATTCCAGATGCTTGGAAAGCTCATCAAAGACCCGCACGCAATCGAATCAGACAAGGGCCAAATAGATGGCATTGGTCTTTTGGATGTAACAACAGTCATGGCCTTAGAAAAGACACTGCAGCTTGCAACCGCGACACACTTAAGCTCGGGGCTTACTGCTAAAGGGTATGAAATACATCATGGGCAAACGAAACTTGGCAATTCTGAAGTTCTTATCAAACGAAATGACGGAGAGATCATCGGCGCTAAATCAAATGCTGGCACGATATGGGGTACATATCTGCATGGAATATTCGATGACGACAATTTCAGGCGATGGTTTATCGACGGACTGCGTGTTCGAAAAAGCCTAAAACCCATGAATAAGATATGTGCGGTGTATGATCTGGAAGTTGCCTTTGACCACCTTGCAGATGTCTTCAGGAATACTATGGATATGAAACGAATTTATGAATTATTGGGATTATGATGCAAACGGAGCTTATGATAATTTCAGCTTTTTGCCTTGACGCTTTAGTGGGTGACCCTCACTGGCTGTATCATCCGGTGCGGGCTATGGGAGCATTAGCGATGCGTCTGGAAGCTCCAATCAGAAAGCTATTCCGTTATGAATATTTAGCTGGAGTGGTTACCGTGCTGTTGGTTGTCATCTTGACTGGGCTGGCAACTTGGTTGTTGGTAACTACTGCAAAACAACTCCACCCTCTTGCATATTATATAATGTCGATTCTGCTGCTTTATACCACAGTTGCAACACACGACCTTGCCGCACATAGTAATGACGTTTATAAGCAACTCGACATAAATGACATTGCCGGCGGGCGAAAGAAAGTAGCGTTGATCGTTGGCAGAGATACGGCTGATCTTAATGAAGCGGAAATTACACGAGCAGCGATAGAATCGGTAGCTGAAAGTACCGTCGATGGCATAACGGCACCTCTATTCTATGCCTTGATCGCAGGACCTATTGGAGCGATGGTCTATAAGGCGGTTAATACGCTCGACTCGACATTCGGATATAAGAATGACCGTTACATGAAATTCGGATGGGCATCGGCCAGGCTTGATGATGTCGCAAATTATCTTCCTGCAAGACTGACATCGCCTGTAATGTGCATGGCTGCAGCACTTTTAGGTTTAAGGCCTGTGAATGCGTTTAAGGTGATGCTAAGTGACCGACAAAACCATACCAGCCCAAACTCAGGCTTTACAGAGGCAACTATGGCAGGAGCTTTGGGCGTACAACTAGGCGGTTTAAATTACTACTTTGGTAAAGCTTCTCAAAAGCCTGTAATAGGACATTCTGTCGAGCAACTAAACTGCGAGCACATAAAAAAAGCGAATCATCTGATGTATGTCACTTCAATACTGTTTTTGGCCATTGGACTTGGCCTTAGATTTGCAATTGTCAGTTTGTGGAATATGGGAGGGCTTGGGCAATGACAGGTAAGGCGAGAATATTGATTTTTACCGGTGACGGCAAGGGAAAAACCACAGCCGCACTCGGCATGGCTTTTAGGGCAAGCGGTCATGGTTTGCGGGTACTTGTAATTCAGTTCGTTAAAGAATCAGATACTGGTGAAATTGTCGCAGCCCGTACGATGGCAAATATGAAAATTGTTCAAACAGGTCTGGGGTTCTTGCCGGACGCAAAGAGCAAGGAGTATTGTAAACACAAACTTGCCGCTGAAAAGGGACTGACTTTAGCGGCTGAATCAATCGAATCAGGTAATTACGACTTGATCATTTTAGATGAAGTTTGTGTCGCAGTTAATAAAGGATTGCTTCAGGAAAGAGATATTATAGAAGTCATAGATAAAACCAATGAAAATATGTCGTTGGTTTTGACTGGTCGATATGCGACAGACGGGCTCATAGATATAGCAGATACGGTGAGCAATATTGAATGTGTCAAACACGGCTACCAGGAGGGGATACTAGCTCGGAAAGGGGTGGAATTTTGATCTGTAGCTGCCCAAGAATAGTTATAGCCGCTACAAACAGCGGTGCAGGCAAAACATCCGTAAGTCTCGGTTTGTCCAGGACCCTGACTCGCAGAGGACTGAAGGTGCAGACCTTCAAAGTTGGTCCGGACTTCCTCGACCCGACTTACTTGTCAATGGCTTCGGGAAGAACATGTTATAACCTCGATAGTTGGATGATGGGCAAAGATTATTTGCCCAAATTATTTGCCAGAACAACTCAAAATGCGGACATTGCCGTTATTGAAGGCGTGATGGGATTATATGACGGAGCAAGCCCAACCTCTCTTGATGGAAGCACAGCCGAGGTCGCCAATATTCTGGATGCACCGATTGTCCTTATTGCAAACGCCAGAGGAGCATCAAGGAGCTTTGCAGCTATGATCAAAGGATATTCGACTTTTGAAGAGCGAATAAATATCTCTGCGGTTATCGCCAATCGCTGCGGATCGGATCGGCATAAAAAATGGCTTGCCGAATCTCTTGCTGCTGCCAAACTGCCTGAAATGATAGGAGCTATTGAAAGGCAGAGCTTTCCTGAACTTCCAAGCCGGCATCTGGGGCTGGTGACTGCTGATCGTGAGACCCTAAAAGTTGAAGTCATTGACAAGCTTGCCGATATATGTGAACAAAATATTGATATTGATGCTTTGATAGAATTAGCTTCAAAGGCTCCCGCTATTGAAGCTGAAAATGAGCAAGTGACAAATTCTGCAAAAAGCGTACGTCTTGGAATCGCCAAAGATTCAGCTTTTCATTTCTATTATCAGGACAATCTTGAAGCTTTGCAAAGATACGGATGCACACTTGTTGAGTTTTCACCGATCAAAGATGCTTCTCTGCCGGACAATCTTGACGGATTGTATATAGGTGGCGGATACCCAGAGGAGTTTGCAAAGGAGTTATCTGTAAACGAAAAGATGCGTAATAGCATCGCAGAGTTTGCGGGCTCAAATAAGCCGATCTATGCCGAGTGCGGAGGGCTAATGTATCTTGGCAATAAACTTATTACTTCAAATGCAAAAGAGTATCCAATGGTAGGTCTGCTTGATATAAACACAAAAATGCTCGACCGCTTTAAGACCCTTGGTTATGTTCAAGTTGATCTTTTGCAGGATTCGCTATGGGGAACAAAAAATACAACCGTCCGCGGCCATGAATTCCATTATTCCGAGATCACAGAGCCTCTGGAAAATAATCATAGTTTACAAAAAGTATACTCGGTCAAAAGACGCTCCGGCTCTGAAAGTTCAATAGAAGGTTTTCAAAAGAGAAATATACTGGCCAGCTATACGCATCTGCACTTTGCAAGCCAACCGGAAACAGTTAAAAATTTCATCAAAACAATGGAGACAAATCGTGATAAAATCAGCTGATACAAAAAAAACAGGAATATTACTCATAAGCCATGGCAGCCCGCGTGATGAAGCTAATAATGCTTTTTCTGAATTGACAGGAAGAATCGCCGCTCGACTGAATAGCAATAATATCCTGCCAACCTTTTTCTCGATCAAACGTCCTAACATTATGGATCAGATTGGCAAATTGGCTCAGCAGGGAGTCAAACGTGTTATAATGCTGCCTTATTTTCTTGGCAATGGTCAGCACATCAAGGCAGACATTCCTGCACAACTCGAACAATGCAAAGAGAGATATCCTGAAATAGAAATTGAGTTTTTGCCTACTTTGCAAGGCGAACCCGGTGTAGAAGACGTTCTTACCGAAAGACTGATGCCCTATATTAGCAAGGACACACCTTTGCCCGGTCTGGGCAGTGAAATCGCGAAACTTAGTCACAGCATCATAGACCGCAGACTAAGTTACGATACATCTGACGATCAGGCAAAGGCGGTAGTGCGACGAATTATCCACGCGACAGCCGATTTTTCATTCGCGGAAAGTGTTCGCATTGCTCCAGATGCCATTGAGCGTGGGATCAATGCACTTAACGCAGGAGCTCCAATCATATGTGATGTCAACATGGTCAAAGCTGGAATTACAAGTGTTGAAAACGCGGTTATCTGCAAGATCAAAACGAAGAAAGTTTTCAAAGCAGCAAAAGAACACGCTACAACCAGGGCCGCTGCTGCAATGGAAATATTAAAAGACAAGCTCGATGGCAGTATTGTTGTTGTAGGCAATGCGCCGACTGCTCTTTTTAAACTCATGGAAATAGCCAAAGGCGGCGGACCAAAACCCGCTGTTGTAATAGGCTTACCGGTCGGCTTTGTAGGAGCAAGAGAATCGAAGTTGGCACTGATCGATAGCGGATTGAGCTATATTACCAATACTAATTTCAGAGGCGGAAGCCCCGTAGCAGCGGCAGCTTTAAATGCAGTAGCATATTTACGAAAGAAAAATTGTGAAGACAAGAAATAGAAGTAAGTTCATAGTGTTTTTTACTTTGATTTGTATTTGCTTTTTACCTGGCAAAGTACAAGCGATGCATATATCAGAAGGAATCTTGCCTGCACCGTGGGCGGGCTTGTGGTTCATACTGGCCATACCTTTCATTATATGGGGCCTTATTGATATTAAGAAACGCTCTGCTAATAATCCTGGCTTCAAAGCAATGACAGCAATGGTGGGAGCTGCAATTTTTATTATCTCATGTATGCCCATTCCAGTTCCGACAGCGGGGACATGCTCTCATCCGTGCGGCACAGGGCTTGGAGCGATACTGATCGGGCCTGGACCTACTATCGTGGTGGCGAGCATTGGCCTGTTACTTCAGGCACTGTTTCTGGCTCATGGCGGACTGACAACTTTCGGGGCTGACGTCATGAGTATGGGTGTTGGAGGTGCTTTGGCAGGCTATTGGATTTTTAAGCTTTTCCGGAAAATGGGTTTAAATTTCTTCATAGCCGCTTTTGCCGCGGGCTTAATCTCCGACTGGGTTACATATTCTATGACATCACTTGAACTTGCCTCTGCTTTGCATGGCGACGCTGCATTTTGGGATATGTTTATAGCTATCATTATTGCTTTTATTCCAACTCAAATACCGCTGGGTATTATAGAAGGCTTTTTGTCAGCCGGTGCTTTTGGATTTATCAAATCACGTCGACCTGAATTGCTGGGATTGAATATTGAAGGAGCAATTTAATGAATAAAAAGACGAAGCAAACGGCTGTTATCGTGATCGGTCTTTGCATAGCTGCTGGTTTTATGGCACTGCTGATGACAAAAGACACGCAATGGTCTGGAGTAGATGAGACCGTTGTAGAAAAATTCGCTCACGAGGCCGGCAGAGCTGCCAGGGATCCATATATCAATACCGACCAGGGAGATATTTTACTTTTTGTCTTTCTTCTTGCCGGAGTCGCTGGCGGTTTTATATTGGGATATTATTTCCGTGATATATTTTCTGATAAAAGGGCAATAGAATCATGAAGGGATGCTTTGCATTATTTTTAGATTACTTCGCACTGCGTGACAACATAGCAACCCGTCTCGATCCTCGGATAAAGTTTGTCACAGCAGTTGGTATGATCGTATCGATACTTCTATCGATCGCATTTGTTTGGCCTTTGACAGTTCTTTGTATTTGCGTGACTGCAATTTTGGGCATGCGCATTCCTTTAAAGATCGTAATCGTGCGAATGATACCGCCTATGATGATAGTAGTTGTAATCGTTCTATTGCGAAGTTTTTTAGTAAACGGAAATACCTTGTTTGAAATTGATTTGGGCTTTGCCACCATTAGAGCCAGCAGAGAGGGATTAATGGAAGGACTTTTGATCGGCAGCAAAGTTACCGGCGCGGTTAGTGTTATTTTACTTTTAAGTTTAACGACGCCGGCGTACAAGATATTCTTATCGCTTCTATGGCTGAAAGTGCCAAACCTCTGGGTTGAAATCGCCATGATGATGTATCGCTTCATCTTTGCTCTGCTGGAGCATACCGCAAATGTCCTCTCGGCCCAGCAGACAAGGCTTGGATATATAAACACAAAAAAAGCTCTATCTTCAGTAGGAACATTAGCAGGAGCCGTGCTGCTTGGTGCTATTGATCAATCGCAAAGAACAACCGATGCAATGATGCTGCGTTGTTACACAGGACAGTTTGTCACCGAACCTCTGGGTCCTTTGAAAAAGACAGACATATTATTGGTTTTGTCACTTCCTGTAACTGCTGTAGTTGCTTCTTTTCTTATTGAGGGGTGCATCGGATGACCGAAAAATATTCTGCTATTAAAACTGTCGGTGTAGGCTTCAGTTATCAGGAAGGTACTGAAGTATTGAGCGATATAGATATGGATGTCAAAAGTGGCGAATTCATAGCAATGCTCGCTTCCAATGGTTCTGGAAAGACAACTGTTCTTAAAGTTCTCGTCGGGCTCTTAAAACCGCAAAAAGGAGAGGTATTTGTAAAAGGCCAAGCTATAAAAAGCTATAAGAGTTCACAGCTTTATCAGCAGATCGGCTTGGTTTTGCAGAATCCCAACGACCAGCTTTTTGCTCCGACCGTTCGCCAGGATGTGTCATTTGGTCCTCGCAATCTTGGCTTAGCTGAAACCGAAATAAATCAAAGGGTTGAAAATTGCCTTGAATCTGTAGGAGCAGATCACCTCGTCGACCGTGCAATTCATCAACTCAGTTTTGGAGAGCAAAAGCGTGTCAGCCTTGCAGGTGTCCTCGCCATGAAGCCTTCAATTCTGGTTTTGGATGAACCTACTGCAGGGCTCGATCCAGCCGGTGAAGCTAAGATGCTGCACTTATTAAGCCGTCTTAATAAAGAGCAAAAAATCACTATCATCATGGCTACACATTCAGTTGACATGCTGCCGCTTTTTGCTGACAGGATCTATGTTCTTAGAAAAGGTAAAATAATTTCACAAGGCAATCCCGAAGAAGTTTTCTCCGATCACGAGATGGTTAATAATGCCAGCCTGCGTTTACCTTATATTTCGAGATTGCTTCACGAGTTGCGATCGCTTGATGGCGTGCCTTTCGATGATCTTCCTTTAACAATGAACGAAGCTCGTCAGCGGATAATGCAGTTGATTCCGCCCGAATTGATAATAGAAACACTTACTGGTAAAGATAATGGATAAATTGCGAACAGGATATACAACAGGTACATGCGCTGCTGCCGCTGCCAAGGCTGCTACGACCCTCTTGTGTGGGCAATCGGTAGAAGAGAAGGTCACTATCGAGTTGCCGGACAGGACAAAAGTAGCCCTGCCCATCCTGTATGCAAGATTACAAGATGATTCTGCCATAGCTGCGGTCCGTAAAGACGCGGGCGATGACCCTGACATTACCGACAAAGCTGTCATTCAGGCAACTGTTGCATTCAACAATAAAAAACAAATTGTTTTTTATGCAGGCGATGGTGTCGGAACAGTAACCAAGCCCGGCCTACAGATTCCCACAGGTGAACCTGCCCTCAACCCCATACCTCGCGAAATGATAGAAACAGCGATCCAAGCTGTTACACAAAAAGGTCTTGATGTCACAATATCGGTCCCAGGCGGAAAAGAACTTGCCGAAAAAACATTTAATCCTAAACTGGGTATTGTCGGCGGCATTTCGATAATAGGCACTTCTGGTAAAGTTCGACCTTTCAGTGTGCCAGCTTTACGTCAGGCTCTTAAATGTTCACTTGATATCGCCCATGCCGCAGGTATTAAGTGGCCTGTTTACGTGCCGGGACGGATTGGCAAAAGAGCTGCACAAAAACATTTCTCACTAAAAGACGACCAGATCATAGAAGTCAGCAATGAGTGGGGATACATGCTCGATTGTTTTAAAGGCTATGGCTTTGAGAAGCTGCTGGTACTCGGCCATCCAGGTAAACTGGCCAAATTAGCTGCTGGCTACTGGGACACGCATTCATCTAAATCAGAAAGTGCATTGCCATTTATCAACAAAATTGCTGGCCGTACTATCAACAATCAATCTCCGGATGCTATTACAGTTGAGGGATTATTTGAAAATCTTGATAGTAATGACAAACTACTTTTAGGTAATGCACTGTCAGAAAAAATTAGAACAGTTATCGCCAACAGAATCAACTTCTCTGGTAAAGCGATAGCAACTACAATCGTAAATATGAAAGGCAATATACTTGGACAAGCTGGAGATATTCAAACATGGAAATAACAAATAAAAAAATTACTATCGTCGGTTGCGGTCCCGGTTCCACTGATTATCTTACTCCAGCAGCCCAAAAAGCTGTTGCCAATGCACAGGTACTGGCCGGTGCACAACGGCTGCTTGATCTTTTTCCGGATAGTCCTGCTGAACGTATAATCGTAATCGGACACATTACAGATGTACTCGATAAGATAGAGTTAGCCGCCAAAGACAAAATAGTAGCAGTGCTTGTCTCCGGAGATCCTGGTCTGTTTAGCCTGTCCAAATCCGTGCTAACCAGATTGGGCCGTGAAAACTGCACTGTAATACCCGCGGTAAGTTCTGTACAAATGGCCTTTGCCGCAGCAGGACTAGACTGGCAGGATGCAAAGATAATAAGTGCCCATCACAAACTTCCCTGTGTACAAGAGCTAAACTTTAAAGATTATTCCAAACTCGCTGTACTCGCAGGACACAAAGACATTAAGCTTTGGTTGACTGACCTTGTAAATATTATTGAAAGTGACATAGATATTTTTGTTTGTGAAAATCTGACACTGAAAAATGAATCGGTGCAAAGCATTAACCTGGAACAACTAAAAACAATAGAATTCAGTTCAAGAACTATCATCCTGATTGTGAAAAAGGAAATATTATGAAATACGGCAAATTGTATGGAATAGGAATTGGCCCGGGCGATCCGGAATTAATTACCGTCAAAGGTGCGAAAATAATATCGAGATGTAATCATGTTTTCGTCCCGAAATCACGTAAGCTATCTGAAAGTATTGCTCTGCAAATCGCTGGTACGTTTATCTCTGATCAAGCCAATGTACAACGGCTCATTTTTCCGATGACCGCTGACCAGGCAGAATTGGAAAAGAAATGGGACGAATCTGCCGGAGAGGTTTTAAAAGTACTGGAAACCGGTCAGGATGCATGTTTTCTGACATTGGGCGACCCATTGCTATATTCGACTTATATTTATCTTGTCCGCAGCTTAAAAGCTACAAAAGCTGACATCGAAATAGTTACAATCCCGGGGATAATGGCTCTAAATGCAGCTGCCAGCCTTACGGATTTCCCTCTGGGCGAAGGAAAAGAGAATGTGACCATTGTCCCTACCGCAGATGACTTTGCCAGTATCAAAGCTGCTCTTTCGTCAGGTGGAACTGTAGTGCTGATGAAGGTCGGTAAAAGGCTACAGGCAATACTTAACCTTCTGGAAGAGGCTCACGTCATAGATGATGCCGTCTTTGTTTCCAGGGCTGGACAGAAAGACCAGTACATAGAAACCGACCTAAAAAAACTCAAAGACGCTGACGACAAAGCTGGATACATGTCCATCATGCTCGTCCATGCTAAAAAGGAGAACAAATAATGCAGGTTTATTTCGTTGGAGCAGGTCCAGGTGATCCGGATCTGCTGACAGTAAAAGCTTATCAGTTGCTTGAAAACTGCAAGCTGTGTATTTATGCAGGTTCTTTGGTTAGTCCAGAGATAATCGCTTTGATCAATTCAGATGCAGAGAAACATGACTCTGCGAAGATGTCACTTGATCAGACAACTGAAGTTATTCAACGGGCAAGTAATAATGAAATAGATGTTATTCGCTTGCACACTGGCGACCCATCGATCTATGGAGCCATCACAGAACAGATGAATCGGCTTGACAAGTTGGCGATTAGCTACGAAGTCATTCCTGGCGTCAGTTCTTTTCAAGCTGCCGCTGCTGCGTTAAATGTCGAACTTACCTGCCCTGAAGTTTCACAAACCGTGATCCTTTTAAGAACATCCGGCAGAACCCCAATGCCCGAACATCAGGATATCGAAACTCTCGCTCAATCCAGAAGCACATTATGCCTATTTCTGTCGATTCACAAAATTGGCGAAGTCGCAAAACAACTTGATAAATATTACGGCCAGAATTGTCCGGTTGCTGTAATCTATCACGCATCCTGGCCCGACCAGATCGTAATTAAGGGAACTATCGAAGACATAGCTGACAAGGTTAAACATTCCGGGATAACAAAAACAGCAATGGTCATAATAGGCCGAGCGTTAGCCAAACCTGAAACGGAATCAAAGCTATACGACAGTCACTTCACCCATGGCTACCGCAAAGGAACAAAAAAGTGAAAACAGCAATTATAACTTTATCACAAAAAGGACTTGTTCTTGCGGCAAAGCTAAAGGAATCAATGGGCCAAGCGGACGTATTTGTCCACAGCGATGTTACTGCCGACTCATCTGCTCAAATCTTCGATAGAGTCCTCGCTCTCACAGATAAGATATTCAACGATTACCAGGGTCTTATCTATATCATGCCCACCGGCGTTGTCGTAAGAGCCATAGCCCCGAAAGCCCAAAGCAAACTCACCGACCCGGCTGTCGTAGCGATTGATGTTGCTGGTAGATTTGCCATAAGCCTGCTTAGTGGCCACGAAGGCAAAGCTAATGAACTAACGCTTGATGTTGCCAACATGCTCAATGCCGAACCGGTTATCTCAACAACAACCGAAGCGGAGAAGACACACATAATTGGCATAGGCTGTCGCAAAAATACCAAAAGCAGCGATATAATAGAAGCGATAAAACAAGGCATTCAGAATGCAGAGCTAAGCCTTAAAGATGTAAGACTGTTGGCCTCAGCCGATATCAAAACTAACGAGGCCGGGCTCATAGAAGCTTCGCAAACACTCAATATACCAATAAGATTTATCAATTCAGATCAGATAAGAAATACAAGGAGAGATTTTAAATGTCATCAGTTTGTTCAGGAAAAAGTGAATCTGCCGGCAGTAGCCGAACCTGCGGCACTACTGGCGGGAAGCAGAACCAAAATAGTTCTGCCAAGAATAGTACACAACCATGTAACAGTAGCGATAGCAAAGGAAAGCTGTTTGTGGTCGGAATAGGCCCAGGCGGAATACAGGGCAGAACTCACCAAGCCGAAAACGCTATCAAACAAAGCGATGTGATCTTGGGCTATACCCGCTATATAGAACTGGCAAGCGATCTGTTAGATGGTAAAGAGATAATACCTTCCGGCATGAAGCAGGAAGTCAACAGATGTCTTGCCGCACTTGAAAAAGCAAATCAAGGCAACACCGTTGCGGTTCTTTCTTCCGGCGATCCGGGTGTCTATGGCATGGCTGGATTAGTATTGGAATTAGCACACGAAAAAGGTTTTACATTACCAATCGAAATCGTAGCTGGTGTCTCTGCAGCAAACGCTGCTGCTGCAAGTTTCGGAGCACCTTTGATGTGTGACTACGCCTGCATAAGCCTTAGCGATCTACTTGTACCTTGGGAACAGATCAAACACAGGCTCCAAAAAGTAGCAGAAGCTGACTTAGTAGTCGCCCTGTACAATCCAAGAAGCAAGAAACGTGTTAAACAACTTGAAGAAACAGCCGATATTTTCAGACAGTTTCGCTCACCACAAACCCCTGTCGGAGTTGCTACTTCTGTAGGAACAGAAGACGAGCATACGATCATCTCCAACCTTGAGAGTTTTCTTGATCTTAATATTGGAATGAGAAGTACAGTGATAATAGGTAACTCAACCAGTAAAGTTTACAACAATGTTTTTATTACCCAGCGAGGCTACAAGATATGATACTGCTTCTCGGCGGAACAACTGAAACACCACAAATAGCCAACCTACTTGCTGAAAGTAATTGCAAGGTGCTCATCTCGAACCTGACCGAATCGATGGTTGACTGGGATCTTAAAAGTGGTATTCGTTTGCGGCATGGTGCTCTTGACGTAAACGCTATGCGAGACTTGATCACCAAAGAAAGCATTACTGCAGTAGTCGATGCTGCTCACCCTTACGCCAAACAACTGCACTGCACTGCCATGGAATCCAGTTCTGTAGCCAATATACCATATTACAGGTACGAAAGACCAAGTGTCAATTATGCTGGGTATGATGTAGAACTCGCCGAGGATCATCAACAGGCCGCAGCGAGCGTATTAAGAATTGGTCGCAGTATATTACTTACCACTGGCACAAGGAATCTTGAACCATATATTGAAATTGCACGAGGCACAAATTCCAAACTATATGTGCGTGCATTGCCATGTCAAGAGTCCATGGATATTTGCAAAAAATATGCGATTGACAACGGTCATATCATAACAGAGCAAGGCCCTTTTACAGTCGAACAGAATATTGAAGTTATTAAAAAATATTCCATAGACGTCCTTGTTACTAAAGACAGCGGCATCGCTGGCGGTGTCCCCGAAAAGCTGGAAGCTGCCAAGGCATGTGGAATAAAAGTTGTTGTTATCCGGAAACCTGTTATTACACAAAAAACAGGAGAAAGCTTTGAAGACATCCCAGAGCTAATAAAAAAAGCAACTACTGGCGACAAAGAAACAAAGTTATATTAATCGAAAAGTTATTATAGCCATTTACCAACAGGCAGTTGCTCGACTGCATCTCGTAAGACAGGGTCTACATTTGTATACACTTTGTTTGTAAGGTATGGCGAAGAATGTTCCAGCAGTCTCTGTGTCACAGCGGTCGAAACTCCATTCTGAGCAAGCAAAGAACCAAATGTTTTTCGCAGATCATGGAATTTTAAATCAGCCAATTCAGCATCCTTACAGATCCTACGCCATTTCCTATAATTGAATTTAGCCTTAAACAATTTCTCTTGACCAACACCTAAACTGCAAACATACTTTGAAAGTACCGCTATTACTTCAGCTGACACAGGACGTGAAGCCATGCTCTTTTTAGTTTTCCTACTGGTAGTTGAGATAGAGTTCTTCTCAAAGTCAATATCGTTGATTTTCAATGAATCAATGTCGCCGCGTCTAAGGCCCGCACCTAATGCCAACAGAATTCTAACTTTCATCGCCACATAAGGCTCAGCTGCAACCAGCAACTTTCTTATCTGAACATCATTCAATGACTTTACAGGCCTCTCATCTTCCTTCAATTCCCTGAGTTCGATTTCATTGTTAATATACCGTTTCTTCTTACACCAGTTGATAAATGTCTTTAAGTTCCTGATGTCCTTGTTGAGAGTTGGACGACTTACTTCAGTCCCTCTTTGTAGTATGAACTTGTCAATGGCACATTGCGTAATCTGTTTTGAATTACATTTACCAGCAAGACGCTCAAAGTTTCGCAGTGACAATGCAATCTCATAAAGTGTTCCTTCAGTGACTCCCTGCACTTTTTTTGCCTCCCGATATTCATCGATCATCTGTTGCCAATCAGCAGTCACGATTCCTGTAAAGACATCGGAGTTCAACTGTGTGTATTTTAGATGCTTAAAATGTTTAGCAAGTTCTTTACTGGGTAGAGCTTTCGCTCTGCGATTACCGCTCTCATACCAACCGCACCACCAGCCCTTTGTATTATTTCGTTTATAAATCCACACCTTTTTCATATCATTCATTATATCGTAATTATGGGGGTGCAAATCAAGCAGAAAAGAGACCTGAGAATTGTCCAAATCGGTGACAATATAGAGACAAGAATCAAAAAGTTAA
>SDBV01004967.1_pt1 | contig 18895 bp, 35 predicted proteins | sample 2277081 | NCBI WGS metagenome assembly SDBV01 (sample SAMN10402039, study PRJNA504765) | marine sediment metagenome | isolation source: marine sediment core GS10_PC15, 223 cmbsf | place: Arctic Ocean: Southern Knipovich Ridge | collected 2010
AGATCTTCAAGATAAAGAAAATAAACTGGATGTGGAGGCCGGGTTCGTAAAGCGAATGGCCGAACAAAAAAAGAAACGTGAGAAAGAGGATGCAGAAATCCGAAAGGCAATGGCTGAAGATGTAGCATCCACAATGATTCGAGGTTTAGAATTAGTATCAAAGGTCGAAGTTTTGACATTTAGAACAGGCGCAAAGGCTTTTGCACAAGCACTAAAAGATAGAATGCGTCATTTTGTTCTACAAAAGACACAAGAATTAATAGCTGCACAAATTGTAGCTATGGCTAAAGCATTTGCGAATGCTACTTTAACATTTGGAGGAGCAGCAGCGCAAATTGGAATTATTTCAGGTGTTTTTGCAGGAGCGTTAGGAGCTTTGAAAGGATTGCAAAGTTTCGATGTTGGCGGTACTGTTCAAGGCCCCGTTGGCCAGCCCGTCTTAGTCCAGGCATTGGGCGGTGAAAAGTTTCTAGGTCGGAAAAGCATCGGTCAAAATAAGGGTGATACGATTATCGTGAATATAAACAGACCATTAACGTCGGTCCAAGAAGCGAGGCGGCAGGGGCGCATTATAGGCAAAGAGATTCTTAAGGATGTGCGAAGAAGTAGGAAAATATAATGACTATCGCTTATAGAGAGATAACCGTTAATAGTACAGCTCCTTCAAGTCCTGCATTAGGTGAAATTTGGGTAAAACCAATCGGTGCTCCGACTACATATCAATGCTACATTTGGATTGGCGTCTGGACTCCGTTCATTTCTGGGGGCGTATACGCAGTAGAGTCAAGCCCAGATCAGCATTTTATCAATGTTGTAATACAAGAGGATGTGCCAATCGATATAATAAAACCCGGTTGGATTTGGATAAAGGAAAGTATTTCGGCTGCTTACCTATTTATCTATGATTTCATGCTAATAACAGGAGCGTAAATGGACGCGAGAATATTCAGTGAGTCAGAGCCTACTTCTGTTTTCACAGGCCGTATTTGGATAAAGCCGAGCACGGCAACTGCCTATATGAGGATGGGATCCTCGTGGATCGCTATGGGCAGCGCGGGGGATCCTGTAATCTATCAAAGGCTTACTATTCTCATCGACAATATTGACGTGACACCCTTTGTAGAAAAAGGATCTTTGAACATCACTGATATACTGACAGTCGAAGTCGATACATGTACCTTTAGGCTACTCGATTCTACGGGCAGCAATAAACCTTCAGTCGGTCAGGAAGTTTTAGTGTTTTACAAAGAAACTGTTTCCTCTATTTCAGAATTACGGTTTGCGGGGTATATCAGCGAGGCTCCACAAGAGCAGTTCGCCTCAGGCAAGTACGCCTATGAGATTATGTGCGTCGACTATACCCAGGAGCTTCAGAAGCATCTTGTTGTAGAAACTTATGAAAATAGAACTGCGGGTTATATTATTCGAGATATAGTCAGTACTTATGCTAAAACGCTAGGTTCATTTTTTGTACAGGACGGACCCACAATCACTTTTAAGTCGTTTAATTATAAATATCCAATGGAGTGTTTAGAAGAACTTGCAGAATTAACGGGTTATGATTGGTACGTGGACTACGAAAGAAACGTCCATTTCTTTGTGGACACGACAACTCTGGCCAGCCTGGAGCTAAATGAGACAGGATCCTCTGGCGAGTTTAAAGAATTACTAGTTACAATAATGAAAGAGGAATTGCAGAATACAGTGACTGTACGGGGTGGTTTTGAATTTTCAGCCCTCTTTACACAAGAAAATGTAGCTGACGGTATTCAAGATTCATTTGCGTTACGCTACGAGGCTTTTTCACCGATTTCTGTTTTTGTGGATACTGGAGGAGGGTACGTACAAAAGACCTTGGGTATTGACAATATAGACACGTCTGGTGTAGACTTTGTTTATAATGTCGCGGAAAAAGTCATTAAGAATGTAGATCATGCTGTTTTAACTGCGGGTCATAAATTAAAAGTAACCTACAAATATAAGAAGCCTATCTTGGCCTTAGTTGACGATGACACTAGTATTGACTTAATGAAGCAGCTAGAAGGCGGGGACGGGGTTTATGAGGGACCTTTAATTGTTGATGAAACAATTGAGACTAAAACCCAAGCAATTGATCGTGGAAAAGCTACTCTCAATGAATTTGCAAACCCATTAATAGAAGGATCTTTTATAACTACTCAATTTGGGTATCGCTCAGGACAATTACTAACTGTTAATTTACCCTCGAGAAATATTAATTCGCAGTATTTAATTAGGCAAGTATCTGCAACATCTTTAGGTATGGGCAATTTTGAATATGAAATAACGTTTGGAACGACATTAAAAGGACTGACTGAATATTTAATCCTACTACATAAGGATAGCCGACCAATTTTTGAACGTACAGACGAAATTTTAGCAAAATTAAAAGTTGCTCCGGCAGAAACGATTGGAATTACCGATTCAGGATTATCAAAATCACTACGTGATACAGTAGCAAGTCCTTATAAATGGTCTAATGATGGTGGTACAACCCCAGGAAAAGGCCAATATAATAAAGCGAGTTGGGGGTAAAATGAGTAGATTTTTAAGAATCGTAAAACGACTTTTATTTATTTTAATAAAAAAACGACAGTATGCCTGTATTACTTTTGAAGGTAGAATTAGACCTATACTACGAAATGCTAAAACAGGTGAAATAAAATGGATTGGTCAATGGAATCATAATTTAATACCTACTGTTGGTTTACGAGCAGTTGCGAGACGTTTTGGAAATGTTGCGTCAGTTGCAAACGAGGGAGCAGTTACATACGGCGCAGTCGGAGACGGAACTGACACACCATTGGCCTCCGCAACGATTATGCAAAACGAAACAGAGCGTAAACTAATCGCTGTAAAATCCGAGGCCTCTGCGATCACACATCTAGAAGCGTTTTTTGATGAGACAGAGGCCAATGGCTTAATCACTAAGTTTGCGTTGTTCGGAGAGGACGCGTCGGGCTCTACCGATTCCGGCACGATGATGGAATACGCAGATTTTTCTAGCTCCTTTACTAAAACAAGTAATGAGACGCTGGAAGTGGATATAGATATAACAATCTCAGAAGTCTAAGGAGGGCAGATGAAATATACAATAGAAGCAGAAGCGTTTATACAAAGAATTGATAAGTTTGATCGTTGGGCATTTGAAGGTTGGATTTCATCGTTAGTTTTACAAATAGGTAGTGAGACTGTTATTCAGTATCTGGAAGAAAAAGAACGCTGGAATTGTAAATCAGTATTAAAAAACAAGCAGTTAAAATGTGATTTTAGCAATCAGGCAAACAAGGTTATTGAACAACTTAATAAGTTTGATTCTGTTGATTGTAAAATTTGGTTTAGTAATGCTTTACGTTTAACTAAAACTGATATACTATCATATTTAGAACAAAAGAGGTAAAATGTATTCAAGTACTGTTGCTGCTGGAGATAATATTATTGCCTCTCAATATAATAATATAAGAAAAGATACTTTTAAATTAGGTACTATTACTATGTATGGAGGTAGTGATACTCCTAATGGATGGCTGACTTGTAATGGCGATGCTGTTAGTAGAACTACATATTCTATTTTATTTTCATTAATCGGAACTACGTACGGTGTAGGTGATGGTTCAACGACCTTCAATATACCGGATATGAGGGACAGCTTTCCTATCGGAGTTAAAACGTCTACTTTCGATATAGGGGATACGGGTGGAAGCAGCACTATAGTTTTAACCACTACTGAATTGCCAAGCCATACGCATACAATATCCGCGGTAGGTGATCATACTCATACGTTAGAAACTTATACAGCAGGATCAGGAGGAGGAAGAGTATTCGCTTATACGAGTCGTACAACAGGATTTGTTACTTTTGGTACTTCAGTTGAACCAGATCATACGCATGGCGGGACGGGGAACTCAGGTGAGATTTCTCCAACTGCTGTAAATATTTTGCCCCCATATACATCTTTGAATTTTTTAATTCTGGCGGATTTATCTGCCGATGTTGCACAGGATGACACATTTTTAACTCTTCATTTGAATAATGTAAGAGATGAATCAGGGATTGAGGGGGTCGTTACTTTATTCGGAGACGCTTCAATGCCGACTGGTTGGCTTTTATGCGACGGATCTGCTATTAGTCGCGCGACATATTCTGATTTGTTTTCAACACTCGGAATTACATTCGGAGTTGGTGACGGATCAACGACTTTTAATTTGCCTGATTTATCTGATAAATTTGTGATAGGAACATCAAGCACGTATGCTTTAGGTGCAACAGATAACGAAGTTAAAACTTTAGTAGCGGGAAATGTCCCACAGCATAGTCATTCTATTTCTGATGATGGAGATCATCAACATAGATTTTTACGAGATGATGGCGGAGGAGCCATATCAGTGCCTCGATCTGAATTAATTGATTCAACTATTTCAACAGTTAATAATACAAGTGGTGCAGGAGAGCATGATCATGGTGGAAGTGCAGGAAGTGAAGGAGCAAGCAGTACATTTCTTCCATTGCCGAAATATTTGGCATTAGCTTATATAATAAAACACTAGGGAGTTGCATGCAATCATCAATAGTTGTTGACGGTAATGATATTAAGGCGAGCGAGTATAATAATCTACGACTTGACATGCCTGCGATTGGACTAATCACTATGTGGGGAACTACTTCAGCACCTACTGATTGGTTATTGTGTATTGGTCAGGGTTTGGATACTACGACTTATGCGGATTTATTCGCTGTTATCGGATATACGTTTGGTGGAGCAGGAGCAACTTTTAATCTGCCTGATCTGCAGGAGCGGATTCCAATTGGTAAATCGGGGACGTATGCTATTGGAGACACTGGAGGCGGAGCAATAACACTGGCGACATCTAATCTACCCGCCCATGTGCATAGCATAGCAACAGATCTGGATCATAATCACGAAGTAAAGGGCTACTCATCAAGTGGAACTGATTTTAATACTGTATTACAAGGCGCATCAACAGCAGGCCCAACATTGACCTCTCAAGGAGCAGGTGGACACAACCATACAGCAGCTACAGGATCAACAGGAAGCGGAGCGGCCTTCAATGTAATACCAGAGTATTTAGCGTTGAATTATATAATTAAGTATTAAGGAGACTTTATGAAAAAACTATTACTGATACTGGCCTTGCTAGTTCCTACAGCACTTTGCGCGACGGACTACTATGACTTTCAGCATTATGTGATAACACCCGATACGCCTACGATCAGCAACGCAATACAGTTCAGGGGGGACTTTCGATTGTACGACGACACAATAACCGTTATCTTGAATAATGCCATTCCTAAGGTCATATTCTACGCCTCGGGCACTATAGTTGTCGAGCGCATAGAGGCGACTGAGGTTATCTTTCACTCATCTACGACGATTTTTAACAACGCCATTACGTTTAGTTCAGCAGTTACGTTTACTGAAATTGTTACGTTTAGTTCAACTACTGTTTTTACTGAGGATATCGAAGGAACTATTTCAACGGCGACAGTGTCCTTGTTTACATCAAATTCAGGTGCGCTTAATGGATTTGCCTATGCTCATTTTGTCACAACAACTACTGATCAGGCAATTACAGGCAAGAAAACCTTCGATCAAACGATTACATCATCTTCAGATATCGTAACAACGTATGGATTTTTTCATAATAGGGGGGATCCTGGTTTTTGGGATTTTATTCTAGGAAATTTTACAACGGACGCAAATTGGTATGATTTGGATTTATCGACTATTGTACCGGTTGGTGCAAAAACTATTTTAATCCATGTTCAATTAACAGATAACGCGTCTGCTTCATTTGTAGGTTTTAGAAAAAATGGAAATTCAAGTATTTATAATGTTGCTTATGCACAAACACAAGTATCAGGTATTACCAATTATATTTCGTTAATTGTACCATGTGATTCTGGGAGAATAATAGAGTATCAATTTTCAAATACAACATTTACAGCTATTAAATTGACTGTAGGTGGTTGGTGGAAATAATAAAAAGGTGATGAACTATGAAAAAATTAATACTTATTTTAGTATTACTATTGGCGCGACCTGTCTTAGCAAGTGACCGGGAAGATCTATACCGTGCATTCGGGCTAAAACTAATCGAGGCTGTTGTATTAGTTATTAAAGATGAAATAAATATTTTAAGAGCTCAAGCATCATTGACACCAAGAACAAACCAGCAAATTATTAATGCTATTGATCAAAAACTTCAAGTGCTTAATAACTATCAATGGATGGATAATCAACGATGAAACAACAACAAATAGAAAAGGTTTTCGGCAAATTCGACTATGAGGACAATATAAACGGGTCGATTAACATTCTTGGCGATTGGACAAAAAAGAATATTGTTAAAGTAGTTATCAATAATAAAACTTTGTGGGTTCACCGTCTATTGCTTAAACAGATTCACTTTATAGTCAGGGATTTGCGAAGTCTAGGCAAGCTTCATCTCTTTGATTTTTCTAATGGCGGGGGTTGTTTTGTAGCACGACATAAGTGTTGGAAGTTATCACGAAAACTTAGTTGTCATAGTTGGGGAATAGCAATCGACTTAAATCCTAAAAAATATCCTTATGGCACGGATAAGAACCCGCCCAGGGTCGTAATCAACATCTTTAAACGATGGGGTTTTATTCACGGTGGTGACTGGCGGTCGAAGGACGGGATGCACTTCCAGTGGAGGAGGTTCATATGAGCAGCTTCACGTCGCCTTTAAAAGTCGAGTACATCGATGGGAAAAACTGGAAACTAACTCGTCCGTTCACGTATCACCTGAACTCTAAGCATGGAAAAGCTATTATCAAAGTTCCTATAGGATTCGAAACTAATTTTGCATCTATCCCAAAATTGTTTAGACCTGTTATTGGACAACCAACAAATAAAGGGTTTGGTAAAGCTTCAGTAATTCATGATTATCTCTACACTACACATCAATATTCTCGTAAGAAATCAGATCAAATATTCTTAGAGGCCATGCAAATCTCAGGAGTACCGAAATTCAAGCGGGGAACAATGTATTATACTTTACGATTTTTCGGGCGACGTGCTTGGAAGAAATCAAAATTTGTCTAAATTTGCAAGCAGGGGCATTACATCCCACTGACTATTTACCCTCTCAATCCTGAACAATCTTCTCTGAACAATCAAACCCGTGTAGTCCTCCAATGTAACGCTGTTCAATTGCTTTATCTGGTTTACGTTTAGCACAATAGCGTATTGTCTATGAGAAACTATTGCATTGTGGATAACGCCAAGGGCGATACCTCCACTATCTTTTATTGCTTGTAAATTAATTATCTGATCTGATTGAAATAAATTATTCCACAAAAATGATCTACACCTCATAGGCATTTTCTTTATCTGCTTGCATTCGATACTTATAAAATGTTTGTTAAAACAACCAATAATATCAGGAATACCGGGGACAACGAACGTTCCCCCGACCATCTTTATAAACCACCCGTGTGGGGACAGTGACTTCCTCAGCTCTCTGCTAAACGCCGATTCGTTCATTCACCCTCCTTTAATTCAATCTTGATATAAACATTATTTGACATTTCAGAATCGACATACCTACCACTTAATAACTTAAAACATTCTCGTTTAGAAAGTTTTAAATACACTTTTACGTCTGTTTGTAAATGAGTAATTTCCATTAATCCTCCAATTTTTCTAGTCTTATGCTATACGTTCCCCGTTCAATAATCATAATCCCACCAGTAATCTCCAAAACGCTTAGCTGTCCGCACAGGTAGGATGCCTCTTCAACCCTGCGTTTCTCTTTCACGTACTTCGAGTAGTACAACAAAGACAAAGGTATGAAAACAAGTATCGCCCAAAAAACTAACCATGGTTTCATTTCACCTCCGTCCAATTATTACAGAATTTCTTGACTGAGCACCAAGCGCAACGTCGTCCACACCAGTTATCGTCTACAGAGCACTCCGGCAATTTGTCAATACTATATTGCCTCATTTCGTTAAGTCGTGTCATAATAAAAAGCTCGGTTTTTTCCATACTCCATAAATGTACTTTGACTTCGTGAATAGGTGAAGCAAATACTTTCTTATCCCAGTCCTTTAGTAGAATATTAATTATTGCATAATCTTTAAGTTTTATATCGTACCTCGTAAAGTACATCCAACGATAGATTGATGCTTGCTGTTGCCATTTCTTTTTATCAGCTAAACTTTGTAATTTTTTCATTGAAGTAGTTTTATGATCTTTAATCATTTTTTCCTGTATTAAATCTATTTTTCCTACAATCGTAAATTCGTCAATCTCTAAAACAATCTTTAATTCCTTTTCAATACCGTTTACTTCAACCTTCTCTAATGACGAATGTACAGCTTGCCCCATAACCGCCCAATAAAAATCAGTTGCATCTTTATCAAGTTTATCCCAGTGCTCTCGCTCAAGTATAAATTCTCTTAAAGGTTTATCAAAACCAGTCACAGGGATACGATTTTTAATTGGTTTATACGGTTTTCGTACAAGCCAGTTATAAAACAATTTATTGAGATTCATTTTATTCGTAATCATTTCATTTCTCCTATACAAATAGATTCCATATCTTTTCGTTGTCTACGTATTTCCCAACTTTTCTTTTGCCCTTTACTTATCTTTTTCTTCCATTTAATTTTCCTTAGCCCATCCCAAAGTGTTATTCCACATAAGGCGCCTATCACAGATAAGAAGATAAACCATAGTCGTAGCCACCAATCGCCCGGGTAAGCCGTTATGCTGTCTATGATCGTCACTTCGAACAACGCCCCCACGCCGGTCGCCAGGACAAAGATCCATGTTTTCCTCGCGGTGGTAGAGAATATGTCCAGCACATAAATTAATCTTCCGGCGAATCCAGCAAGCCCTAAAATAAGAAAAGGTTTTAAGTAAATTCATATCATGTTCTTTTCCTCATCTTCATGTTTTTGAGCATATATACTTTGGCTATGAAATCAGCAAAGACTCCTGTGATAGCTATGGGCGTGATCCACGTGATAAGGTAGATGGGCAGAACCTCATACTTGATCAGCCATGGAAGTGTGACAAGATAAATCTTATTGCAAAAATCATAAAAGTATGCAGATAGAATTAATCTATAAATCCTTTTGCATCTTTGTCGAAATGATTTTTGTCGCTTCGTCATTCGTCCCATGAGAACTCCTAATCAAAGTACGTAGGTTTATTTAATAATACAACATTAGTAAATCTCTGAACATCATGTCTATACATTAATATTTGGCCCTCAGGCCCAAGAGCCATTGTAGTTACACCCGCAACCTTATTAAATTTTTGACGTAAGATAGTAATATTCTTTTTTCTAGTTCGAGTACGTAAATATTCATTTATTTCATCGGATGTTAATCCTAATCGATAGTGCCCATAATTAGTAATATCAAAGGTTAACATCAAACTTCCTTTTTTAAATGCTAAAGGCGATTTTCTCTTTTTTCCATACATTTTTCGCATAAAGTAGTTATCCATCCTTTCGTTTGTTTTACGTTTTTGGTCGAGCCGCAAATTTCACAAGTTCTATAAGACATCAGCTCGGCCATTTGTGCTGCCCCACTAATTTCAGAGGGCATATGATTACAATAAAATCGTAATCCCCCGAACTTTTCCTTGACCGTGGACGCCTCGATCTGCGGACCTAACTTTCGCTTCTCATACTTGGCGCAGAGTTTTTCATTGTGCATGAAATTGTCGATCACCGCGCAGAGGCTGTCTATGATGCCGTACCACCCATCCCCGCACTGGAACCCCCAGCACATGGCAGTTTCATTCATTGGCTTACCTCGTTGTGCGAATATCCTGGGGTACTTCTTGCACAGCTTCTTGTCTAGTTTTTTGTTCATCGTCCCTCCTTTTCACTTCCCATATTTCCCTCTTACGGAAATACCTCTTATAAAAGTTCCTCGAATATTAATACAATTCATTTTTTGTGTATCTAAGTAAGTAGAAAAGCAACGCTCAATTTTACCCGAAAGTCTATTTAACGTATGGCCATTGATCTCAACCTTCTCCCAAGAGCTTGGTCGATTATTTTGATAGGTAACTTGAGCCATAAAATACAATGAGTTATATTGATCATAAACGATCTCGTACTGTATTCTATCTTTTTTTAGCTGCATAGTCGCTCCGCCTCCAACCGTGGTAAAGATTCCAAAAGTGCCAAACACCATCTAAACGACATTTACTTTTATAAGATCTATCAGCAAATCGAGAGACTTCTTTTGTACGCTTTAAATTGCCAAAAAGGTAGTTTATAAACCATTTCTTATAACCATCCTGTTGCTTTTTAGTCCAAGTATAGTCTTGGTACCAATAAGGATCTGCAAAATTAATTTTTTTGTAATCAACCTTAATAATCGAGCATTGTTTTTTAAGCAGAGCAACGGTCGTCGGGCCGTACTCTCTCCTTATTTTTTCAAGTGGTGTCATTTTCATTCCAGCCTCCAATCCGACCTTTGCCGGAAGAACTCTGCTCGTACCCAAGACGGGTAGCTCTTCTCGATATCGCTTCCGACTCCCTTCTCATACTTGGACCAGACCTTGTCGTACTCCTGATCAGATATCAAAGAGCAGCCTTGAACGTAATAGGCGTACCGATATAGTAAGCATTCTTCCTCTTTAGTTAATTGTTTCATTAACACCACCTTATGTAAAAAGAAAGTACATCGCAGCCGCGAAAAGCACCATAGCAATGCTCATTTTAGGCACGTGCAGTATGTGAAAATTGATCGCGTGAATCATATAACCTATAACGAGCATTGCTGTCGCTGAATCTAATAATATTTTATTCATCTATCATCCTCCATGTCTATCCAGATTTTAAGCACCCCGTCCAGGCCGAGAACCAGCAGATGGCTGTTCCGGCCTCGATTATTAAGCACGAGCTCTCTACATCGGTGCATCCAATCGTCAATACAAGCGTCTTTGTGAAACTCCCACCAATAGATAAACCCGTGCTGCCGGGCCTTCTCGCGAAGCTGAATAATCGTCTTACTCATCAATGGTCCTTTCGATTTTTATCCGCCCAACAACATCTTTGTTCAGCGTAGAGGATGATCTTTTCAGCATGACTTCCTGGTGTCCCACTACTTGCCCGAACTGGTCTACTATCTCTATCAGTTTCGTATAATAAGGAGCATCATAGCAATCGCCGGACTTGATAATCTGAGCGGCCTCATAAGACACGTTGACCCTGCGCTTGTACTCATCCTTGATATCCGTGAACACCCCCGCCATTCCCTGGTCGACCCAATTGGTATCTCGAATTGATTGGTAGTGAAAAGACAAGGCCCCGAGGTATCCCACGACCTCGGCGTAGTACCAGTATCGAAGCTCCGATGTCGCGAGACCTGCCTTGACAAGCTCCTTAGGTATTTCCTGAATTAATCTAGTAACTGCATAATTCAATTCCCCGAGCCATGCGCCTTTGTAATTATACTTTTTCGCTATATCGTAAATCACCTTGCCCAGCATTTGCTCAGGTGTTCTTATACAGACTCCATACCCTTCTTCCGTTGCGTTAATTATAGAGCAGGTCTGTCTCAAGGCTCTATAAAACTTATCAAACACGTCAATCGCCTCTTTAAGGTTTTTAACCAAAGATACCACAAGCTTGTGCACGGCGATGTCAATCAACTCCCTGTCAAGGGACTTACCGTCTGTTTTTTTGCTTGGAACATAGGGCATAAGGCCTCCTTATTATTTTATATAAAAAGATTCCTTTATAACTATTCTTAGACACTTTTTAAAATATCTAATAGCTTTTTCTAAACGTCTATAAGTATATAAGGAAGTCTTTTTATATTCACTTCTAAATGTTGGAGGCATTAATATTCACCTCTTATTAATTTCTTGAGGTACTCAATAGCCTCTGAGTATGTTTCAAATATAACGTCGAATTGCTCAAACATAAAGGCGTGCTCGTGGACGTTGCCCTTTTCCATAACGCCGATTGTGTGCTTCCCTTGAATATATCCCGCAGATATTTCAGCTATGCTACCTATAGACTTTTTCTTGGCGCCGCTAAGATCTGCGAACACAATGTCCGCCTTGCGCACCATCCAGTGATCCCTTCTAGTAATGCCATGAGGGCTGACCACCGGGCTTTCTGCCTCGCCCGCCTTGGGATCGAACTTGCTTCCTTTTAATTCCCCCTTAGCACACATAGGATGCATTGTATAATAGCCAAGTGCATCAAGATCTTTCTTAGCTTGTTGATAATACGAAGCGACTTCTTCCCACTTAAGACCACTCATTGCATGAACTAAATAAATAAAAAATGGTTTGTCCATTATTTTACCCTCCTTAAATCCTTCATCACCGTTTTATAGGCTGCTGGACGGCACCAGGTTCTCTGATACTGTTTCATCTGTTTTGTATACTTGTACTTAGTTGGTGGCTGATAAAGTTGTGCAAAGGGCATACATCCCATGTCAAAAACTTCACGTAATCGTTGCTCTTCTTTTCCTATTAATACATAACAGAATATTTTATATTGTTTAAACCCACCTTCTTTTAGTAGATCAACCGCATGTTTTAAAGACTTTAAATCAGAATCATTATCACACGCCAACCAGATAGATTTAATTTTTAGGTTCGAAAGATCCGCTACAATTTTTGGTGTAATCCGTCTTGATTCTAACCCGCCTTTAAACTCAATTTGTTTTTGGTTTTTTAACATTTTTAATAGGTGTTCCCAATGATGGCCTGAACATGCAAGTATGTTGTTATCCTGAACAATATTGCCTTCTGGGATAGAATCAAACTCAACCAGATTATTTTTAACTAAACAAAAAGAGCACTTATTCGGACACCCTCTTGACGAAATTGTTACTCCTTTTTTAAGATACATACCTGGAACAAATGGTTGAGTAGATTCACCATTAATAGCCGGACCGCCTATTTTCACCAACCTTGCTTTTGATTTCCACTTATCAACAAGATCCCAACCTTTTTTAATATTCCATGTAAAAGTAACAGAAACATGTACCTCATCATACATAGGAGTACTATCAGATGGTTCTCCAAAATAACAATGTTCATCATCAGGACACATTGATGTTTTAGTTGGAAAAACTCTTGCTATAGATACTCCTATATTATTTGGCTTCAGTATCTCATTTTGTATCGTTTTTAAGCTCCTCATGCAAATAACCATTGACATTAAATCTTATGGCACAAAGAAGATCCTGCTTTGTACAAGGCTTACCTGTATCTGGGTCAATAGGCTTACCACCTCTATGTAATAGGTGAAGGTCCTGAGTGTGACGCTTAATACTTTTCATATAAGCATCAAGGGGTATGCCTTTCTGCCAGTTATCCGAATCACGTATTGTTCCGTCTTTTTGCGTACGATGTCCATGCATATACTCGGCAAATCTTTGTTCAACAAAAGGACTATTGAACCCCTCATAATCAAATTTATTATTGTCTATATTTCGTGTTGCACCAGATTTAAACTGTCTCATTTTTTTCATAAAGCCTCCTAATATAATTTACCATGTAACCTAGGTCTGCTTTTATTAGTCTCTAATTTATTAAGTATCTCTGCTTCAATATTAATATTCATAGCACTGCACAAGTCCAATAATCTTATAAAGGTATCTGCTATCTCCTCATTAAAATTTTCACGATCACCTTTTCTATCTGCCTCAAGAGCCTCACTTAACTCAGATACAGTTAGCATAAGCATCTCACCAATATTCCTATCACGATCCCAGAACCCCTTGTCTTTAGCTGCATCGTGACAAATCTTAGCTAGGTTATTTATTCTCATTCATACTCCTTGCCATCAAAAATGAAATTACCATTTGGGGCCATGGTTACTATACAAGGCGTAAATTTGCCTGATGGTTTTATATACAAATTCAAGAATCCACAACTCCAGTTATTCGGTTGATTCTTCATAAACTCTGCAGTCGCTACATTACACATACCGGGTACACAATAAGCCTGAAGCTTCTCTGTCTCATCCACATCTGAATATCCCGGCCAAACAATAAGTTTATGCCAGTGAAAGATAAAGTACGTCCTATGGCTCTTCATGATAGCTTGCTTTGCAGGATTTTCAGTACGATAACATTCACCATGTCGTGTAGCTGCATGAGGGCCAAGTCTCAAAACACCATTGACAGGAATAAATGTAATATCAAGTTCGTCTAGTTTAAGCCATTTATCCAATGTTTTACGGCCTAATTTCTGATGGAGTTCTTGAAATTTCCAAAGCCATTCTTCATGATTGCCTTCCATATAATAAATACGTTTTGCCTTGGAAATCTTTTTAATTCTTTTTAAAAGTTCATGCACATCTCTTGCTTCTTGTTCTACATATTCAGAAATACGATCATAACCTATATCACCGAATTTGGAAGAGTTCCAATGACTAAGATAATCCATGTCCCACATATCACCACCCAGAACAATAAAATCCCAAGGAGCGTAGTCTCCAAGATATTTTAAAAATGGTTCTATAGGTATCATTTTTTGAGGTCGATTCTGTAATTCAGAATTCACATAATGACCATCGGCAAATAAACAACCTCTTTGAATTCTACCCTGTATCATAGGAAGCTCAAAAAATTGCTGTTTAAGATTCTCAAGCTTAATACGATTAATATCAATTGGCGATATTATTTGCTTGATAAAGGACGGTTGTTTGCGTCTACGATTGTTTTGTTTGGCACAATGATTTCCTCTTGAGAACCGTCCGTTTTTGTCTCGTTGATTTTTTGACCAGAACATTCTGCCTCCTTGGCTTTCTGGGCTTTTAGCTTTTCCTGCAATTCCTTCGCCTCGTCTTGCAGTCGCTTCAGCTTCTTATCCCTATAAAGTTTTGCGAAGTATACCTTTGCCTTTCGACGACTGAAAATATTTAGAATACCGAACCACACAAGGCGTCTTTTATCGAAGATGATCTCGTCCCATGTCTCGCGGTAGATAGACAAATCGATTATCGCCTGCGCGAACAGCTGAAAATTAGCACCCACTGTTTTTGTGATCTCTTTATTGTACGTCCGCAATATCCTATAAATCTCTGACTCTCTCATTTTTCCTCCTTTATTCTTTTTTCAGCTATCTGAAAATATTCCTCATTAAGCTCTATACCAATAAAATCACGTCCTGTGTTTTTGCAAGCTATACCGGTCGTCCCTGAGCCCATAAAAGGATCAAGCACTACACCTCCTGTTGGAGTCTTAGTTAAAATACAAAGATATTCCATAAGTTTTAGAGGTTTAACTGTGGGATGATTATTTTTATTTATCATTGGAACTTTTTCAGGATCACTATCCGGTGGGCGATGCATTTTATAGGATTTATCTTTTAATTCTTCACATCCCTTATTTCTCTCAGCCTTACTTGCCTTGGCGCAGTAGAAAAAGCGGGAGGCACCGCCTTTGTCGCCGAAACCGCCTGTTGCTTGACATCCGCCTGATACTGTTCTACCGTCTGACTTATAATTTTTGCTTGCTTTTCCACTACCACCAGTTGATATACTAACCACACTCTGCTCATCCAATTGTCTCGCTGCCTCCTCGTCCAAAATTATGTTTGCGGGAAAGCGACCTGTATGTGTTTCCCCTTGATAATCTGGATGCTGTGGAACAATTGGAGTGTTTCCATTCTGTTTACCACGCCCATTAGTTTTTATTCGGTCTGTCCCTATCCTCCCACCATCGATATTAAAACCCGCTACGCCATGTTTCAGAGCATTCTCAGCATATGTACCATCATTAGACTTCATAGCTACTAATATAGGCTCATATGCGGGTTTAAGACCATGAGACTTCCAACCGTTCCAGAGGATTGCTTGGTCTGTTGATGGTGCTGTGATAGTGTCATCACTTTCATAATCATATTCATATTTTCCGTGTCTATATTTATTGTATCGCGCACTACCTGTTTTGTGTTGTTTCTTGCCTATTATTTCCCTTTTATGTCCTTTATCCAATTGCTTACTTATATCAGTTGCCTTCGGGAATCCACTCCCATACAACCACATAATACAATCTTTAAGTATGAAACCTGAGTCCTCTATGTTGCAGGCCATCCTATGTTGTGTGCGTGAACCGGCGAAACAAAGCAGGGTCCCACCAGGTTTCAATACACGCAAACACTCTTTCCAGATATCTATAGACGGAACATCATAATCCCATTTCTTACCCATAAACTTAAGCCCATACGGTGGATCAGTGATTATAGTATCAATTGACTTATCGGGAATCTGTTTCATAGCCTCTAGGCAATCAGCATTAAATAATGTGACATTCATTTTTCTGCCTCCTCTGCTTTTAGTAATAGGTAATGCATACGAAGTAGTGCTTGTACTACAGGTATGTAAAATCTAAGTTCTTCCCAGGTTATTAAACCGTATTCATATTGAAGTAAATAAAACTCTATATCTAAAATTTTAAAGTCTGCGTACTCGTACATTTCCTGTAATGCGGTTGGAGAGCAAATACGTTTATTATGTAATGTACAAGGTCCAAAAGAGGGAGTCGCGAAAAGTGCCGCGACGCACAGCCCAAGTAGTAATATCGCAGACAATATCGCCCCTATAATAAACTGTCTCTTAGGTTTACTTATTTCCCAATTGACTTTCTTTTCCGTTTTAGCAAGATCTTTTAAGGACATAGGGTACCGCCTCCTTCCAATTTTTAGAAGTCACTTTTATATCCACAGGCATTTTCACGTCAAATTGTGGAAAGTCCTCCATAACATCTACGATCTGTTTGACTAGGCACTCTTCAGAATCATGAATTTCTACAACTAATTCATCGTGAATACTTACTATAATGTTAGATTTTTTACTAACTAAAGATAACCCATTAGTGAGCATAATCTCTTTCATCATATCTCCACCCGATCCTTGTATTAATGCATTCATACCTTTATAACAAGTCTTGCTGGTCAAACGTCGTCTACGTCCAAAAGGACTTTCAATATATCCCTTAGATTTTACAATATTCATTATATGCTGATTGAACTTATACACTAATGGAAACGCGACTTTAAATTCATTATTTAATCTATACGCTTCCTCTTTAGTTTTGTGATATTTTGTCATCGTTCCACTAACTCCTAACCCAAATAACTTTGCAAGAGTAAATGTTTTTATAAAGTTTCGTTCTTCACCCTCTTTCGAAATATCATCTCGACGATAAAATATTTTTGCCATCTCATGATATGGATCTACCCCTTTAATAAACCAGTCTTTGACTTTTTGATCATCTGCAAAATAAGCGTATAGCCGCATTTCCATTTGTTTATAATCGAAAAAGTACCATTTAAAACCTACTCTTGGAACAAACAATTCTCGGATTCTATGAATCTTAGGAATATTTTGTAAATTAGGATTAGCACATGAAAATCTACCCGTAGTTGCGCCATGCTGTCTAAAACTACAATGCAAAATATCATCCTTATCAAGAAAACTTTTTATATTATCGCAATAAGTACTCTTCATATGGCTTGAAAGCTTATAAGCAAGCAAAGGCTCTATAATAGGATGCATCAATTTTTTAAGAGCGTATTCATCGGTTTTTGGTTTATGATCTTTAGCTGTGTACCCTTGGACAGGAAGCTTTAATTTAACAAATAAAATATTTTTTAATTCGTCTGATTCAATATTAAACTCCTGACCGGCTTCTTTATAGATTTGTTTTTCATATAAAGCAATCTCGTCCTGAAGATGAATTGATAAGCTAGTAAGTAATTTAGTATCAATCTTAACTCCATAGTTTTCTATCTGAATCAGCTGCTTCATCAATTCCATTTCTTTTAGATATAAAGCCCAGAGTTTAGGCGTTTGTTGTAATTTTTCATATAAAAATTGACTGAGTAAGTAAGTATTATTTGCATCGCGCTTAGCATACTTAGTCATTAACTTATATGGAACTTCTTTATAAGAACAATTATTATCCTTCACATATTTCTTAATTTCATCTTTCCACTTCTCGACTCCAATATATTTATGAGAAAGATTTTCTAAGGTATGTTTAGAATTCTCATTATAGATTGCAGACATAATCATAGTATCATGCAAGTTTTTAGGAATAGGATAGCCTAACTTCCTAAGCATGTGCAGATCAAACTTGGCGTTGTGAAACACAATAGGCCTGTCTGATTTGAAGATCTTTATCATTTTAGCATGGTCAACTTTTTCAACAAGCTCATACTCCGATTTATTTCTTTGACTGCACCAGGACATGCCGAATACATCATGCTGCCAAAAATTAAAACCAGTCGTCTCCGTATCTACTGCGAAAAAGTTCATATTATTTCTCCTGACTTCTTAGAAAATCAATTACTGCTTCAATACCAATAAGTTGCACTTCAATAGCATTGTAATTTTGAACGTACTTCTTTTTTAACTCAATTTGCTTTTCAATTAACGTCTGATACTTCGCTTGATAGACCTCTACCGTAGCAACATTTTCCTCTTTCGTAAAACCGATGCTTGTCACAAGTACAATCGCCATCAACACCATAGTTAATCTCTTCATTTTGCCTCCCTACACTTTAAATTTATGTGGCGGTTTTTCTTTTCCACTTAATGGCAAATCTTTTAAGAATGCTGTGAAGATCGGTTGCTTGACATATCCAACAGCAGTAGATCTAATTAAACGATTCGCAGTTAGCCAACGAAACAATTTCTTATTCTCTTCTATATCATATCCCATCTGATCAGAAAGCTCTGATTTACGAAATGACTGGTATTCTAAAAATAATTCTCGCAATAATTTCCAAGTACTAAATTCTTTAAACTCTTTTTGTAAAAGACTACATTTTTCCGAACTTAAACTCGTTGCTTGCTTATATGATAATGAGAATAAATCATATCCCATC
>SDBV01004968.1_pt1 | contig 18895 bp, 16 predicted proteins | sample 2277081 | NCBI WGS metagenome assembly SDBV01 (sample SAMN10402039, study PRJNA504765) | marine sediment metagenome | isolation source: marine sediment core GS10_PC15, 223 cmbsf | place: Arctic Ocean: Southern Knipovich Ridge | collected 2010
TGTAACTTGTTGATTACGTTGACATATTCTACCATAAACCACGTTCCTTTAAAAGGATAAAATGAAGCTTTATCCAATATTATCAAATAGTTAGAAGAATGATACTTTTTGCGAGGCTGTCAAATATTAATTTCTGCAAAGCTGACCTTCTTGAAGATCTGCAGATGAATCCTGGACGATTCGACACTATCCTTTGCCAGCGAACCATCCACTACCTGCCTCACTCGGAAGCGCAAAGGGCAGCGAGTCTGTTCTTTAATGCGCTGCGGCCCGGCGGGTGCTTGTTCATCTCGGCTAGTGGAATGGAGTCAGAGCTGGGGGTCGCATATTCTGGTTTTCAGCAGGATGTCACCAAGCGTTTCCATAGGCTGTCCACGGAGATGGCTGCCAAGCACGGTATCAAGGAACCCGTGTGTCTGAGGAGCTTCTGGAATATACTGGTTTTGAGATCCAGCGTTCCTGGCTTTCTGAGTTTGGAAATGTGAAGATCGTCGGGAAGAGAGTTTCTTAACCAAAGGATACCGATTTAAAGAAGTGTCTCCATTCATCCCCCACACATAATTCCTAATTTTATAAACGCGGTGCCTATCAATAGACCACCACGGTCGTGCGATTGCCAGGTATAACCTCTGATTACCTATCAATAGGGTCGCTTCGTTGATTTTGATAGTGAAATATCAAAAGATTCTTAATTCTATTGATAGGAGAGGTTGAAGGGATCGCAATCGCGAAGCAAAAAGGGAAATATAAGGGTCGCAAACCCACTGCACGGAAAAAAGCTACCCAAGTCACAGAACTTCTCGAAAAGGGGATGACCAAGCAAGCCATTGCTGACCAACTAGGCATTGGGATTGCGTCAGTCTACAGGACCATTAAAGAGATGAAGGCTGTTTGAGGCTCCATCGGCTCTAGACCATAATAAAGTCTCGGGCCTGATTAGGGGGGGAAGGTCAGAGGAATGGAGGCATCACTACAACACAATCCGGCCACACAGTTCCCTGAAATATCGGCCACCAGCACCTGAGACTATTCAGCCCCTGATCCAGAAATCGCTGGATTCAGAGGCTGTGATTCACTAACATTCAAGTTGGACCTTTTACTTGGGGAAGGTCAAGGCGGCGGGACTTCCGGAGCCATACGCAGGGCCAGACAACCTCTAAACCGATTCACAACTGAGACATCAGGCCGCTTGGCCGAGTTTCTGAATTTTTTTATGAGAGATTATGGCCTGATTTTGGATCGTATGAAAAAGGATAGTGAAAGCTTCGTGTTTTTTTAAAAAAGGTAAACATATCCGTTATGTTACGAAAAATGAGCCGGAGAATTTTAAAATAGATGTGTGTCAATATCAGCAGGTCGGTGACAAGAGCCAGTGATAAATGAATCCAGAAGCTGATAGTGATCCCGGGCTGGCCGACAATGCTTTCTCCCATCAGGTTGATCGCTCCGGTCAGACCTAACACAGGCACTACCAATAGAAGGTAGGCAAACCAGAATTTGTGGTAGGTGTTGAACTCCTTCCAGCACGGCAATGGATTTTTCCGCGGACCTTTGAGGAAATTCAGGAATCCCTTCAGCCAGGCAAGATCTTCCTTTCCGAAACGAAAACTGTTGGCAAGGGCCCGGTGAAAATGGGTGCGGTCCAGCAGCCAGTATAGAAGCGGTGCCCCGAGCAGGAAAAAACCGGCCAAGGCGTGTATTAAAGTAAGGCCCTGTTGCTGCCAGACAGGAATGTGGGCAGCGTAGTGGAACGAAAAAATACCGGTGGCCGCGAGCAGAAAGATAAGCAAAGCCGTATAGTGGTGAACGAACCTTTCGGCTCGCCGGAATCCGAGGGAAAATTCCTTGACGGTCTTTGTCACCTGGGGGCAAACGCGGATGCAGTTGTAACAGCGCCGACACTCGGTACCGACGATGTTTTCAAGCGCCATGGACGTGCGCTGGTTCTGGACAAACACAAACCTTTTCTTTTCCCGAACCACCGGGCAGGCGTCGGTGCAGTTGCCGCATGCCAAACACCCCTTGTCGCCGGTGATCGTTTCATATGCAAATATCCGGTTATTGATCTGGACACCTTGGGAAAACAAGCGCATTCGGGCCACCGGGCAATTGTTTTCATCCAGGATCTTTTCCAAGTTCGTCGCTTTTGAAAATGTGTGCAAATCGCTCATGTGTGTCCTTCGCATCCGATGATCAAGGAAATTAGTTTTGCCTGAGGGATAAGCCCGCCTTCAAAGAAATAACTGCCACCGTCCGTCCCGTCTACCCGAGCCGGATCGTGGCGCGTCTCGGTTCCACCAGACAACACGGTCGGGCCGATACGATCCGCACGCCGCTTGCGCGTGCCGGGCCGATCTTGAGAAAACACCCCAACGCGGTGACATCACCCCCAAGTCCGAGGGGCCCGATCTGCGACTGGTTAACCCTGGCCGTGATCCGTTGCTCAAGTTCGTTCTGTTCGTCCAGGCGGCCTTCGACCATAGCCTGGAGCATGAGGGCGGAAGCCTCGACATGGCTGCGCCCGATGCCTATTGCCAGCACCGAGGGGGTGCAGCCCAGTGACCCGATCTCTTCAGTCAGCCAGCTGGCCGCTTCGTCCACCACATGCTCGATGCTGCGCCGATGGAAGATCCGGCGGGTTCGGGCACGGATCTCCGGCCCGCCTCCCAGGAGAAGGACTGTCAGTTCAAGGTGATGGCCCGGCTGGCTGAGAAGGATAACTGGTGCCGCTTCCAGCGCGTCTGGCTCCGTATACAGACCGCAGGATTGTTCCATCCGCTGGATGTCATCGCCGCGGACGGCCATGGGCCGGCCCGGCATTTGCCGTAGTCCCAGGGCAATGCCCTCATGGACGGCGGCCAGCCAGCCGACCGGTAGGTCGCAGGCGTCACCCATGCGCAGGATGATGTGGGGGATCCCTGTGTCGTCGCAAAGCGGCAATTGCTCGCGCCTGGCGATGTGCGCATTCTCAACTATCTGCTCCAACACCCAGCGTGAATTGGCAGATGTTTCCGAGGCGATGACCCTGGCGAAGGCCTCAAACTGGTTGTCCCGGTAGGTCGTGCCGGCCTCGACCAGGCATTGGCAGGCGGCATCGCGAATGTTTTCGACGGTGATCATGGCCATTGGTCCTGAGTCACTTTGCGAAGAGGTTGTGCCCGTGGGCCACGGCGATAATGGCCGGCAGCCGGTGGACCTGAAGTTCAAACAGGGCTTCCATGCCTTCTTCCTCGAAGGCGAGAACTTTTTGGGACCGCGTCCGGTGGGAGAACAGCGCCGATACCGGGGGTGTCACGGCGAATATGGACTTGTGCGCCTCCAGGGCCCTGACTGTGGCCGCACCTACCGACCCTTTTCCGATGTGTATGCGGACCCCGGCTAAGGCCAGCTCGGGAATGCTTTCTTCGATCTCAACCTTGTTGCTCGTGGTAGGGCCGATGCCGGCCGCGCTCACAGCGGTGTGGAAAATGACAGAGCCTTTAAGGCCGATGGCCTCGATGAATGGGTCATTTTTACGAAGAAGCTCCACAAGTTTTGGCAGCACCGCGTCTCGGCCGCACAGGACCCGGCCGGAGATCTCGATCTGGTCTCCAACTTTCAGGCTGTCGATCTGGTCTGCGCTGATGGGGGACTCCAAACGGATCATAGCTACACCGCCTTCCCCTTGGTGGCCTGGAACTCCCGGTAGCACTCGAGCAGATCTTCCTTGTTCATGGCCTTGAGCCGGTCCAGCTCAGCGTCGTAGGCTCCCCCACGGATATCGTCCAACCGGCGGGACAGGGATGGTGGAGTCTGGTGGGCTATGCGGCCCACAATGCGCCGGATCAGCAGGGCGATGTTAAAGGGCGCCAATTCGGCGGGACATCGAGCGGCGCACATGCCGCACATGATGCAGTCCATAGACAGCTTTGTGACCATTTGCCAGTTGCCCGTGATGGCGGCTGACACATAGTTCATAACCTCCAACCCCATGGGACAGGAACGAGAGCAGGTGTTGCAGCCCATGCAGCGCAGCAACTCGGGATAAAGGGAAACCACTTCCTTTTCGGTCAGATCGACGCGGTGGATGTCGTAAATGACCTTGTTTGCCGGAACATAGGGGAGCTGTACGAGGTAGATGTTCTCGTCCACAACGGTCTGGCAGGCCAGACCGATCTGCCAGCGGTAATCGTCTGCTTTGCGGTAGATGGTAACGCAGGCTCCGCACACGCCGCCCCGGCAGCCGCAGCCCCGTGTCAAATGATAGCCTGAATATTCCAAGGCTTTCATGATGGTCAATCCCACAGGCACCTGGTATTTGTTGCCCATGATATAGATCGGTATCTTCTGAATCGTGTCTCTGGAATCCATGCGTCGTGCTCCCGATTGTCGTTACACGTGCTGAACCCGTGTAAGTGCTTTTTCGAAGCGGTAGTCAGGTAGAATCATGGGTGAGCGGGTATCAGTGACGATCCCGCTTTCGAGCAGCTGTGTTTCGAACCGGCTGACATGCGCCAGCGTAAGGTTCCCGGAGGAGACGCGGCAGACCTTTTCCGCGGCATGCGTTCCGGCCCGGCGGCCGAACACGAAGAGATCCAGCAACGAGTTTGACCCCAGACGGTTCTGACCGTGCACGCCACCGGAGACTTCTCCCGCTGCGTAGAGATTCGAGACACTCGACTCCCCGTTCGCGTTGATGGCGATGCCGCCGTTCTGGTAATGCTGCGTCGGGTAGACGAGGATCGGTTCGACCGCCGGGTCGATCCCGTACTCCTGGAAGCGTGCGTAAATCCCGGCAAAACGTCGCGTGAATGTTCCAGGACCATGGATGATATCGATCATGGGGGTATCAAGCCACACCCCCACCATGCCTGTCGGGGTCTGAACGCCTAGCTGCCGTTCGCTGCACTCGCGAATGATCGCCGCTGCCAGGGCGTCACGGGTTTCCAGAGCAGTGGCAAACATCTGGCCTTGCGTGTTGACCACCTGGGCGCCCTGGGCGCGCAGGGCCTCGGAGATCAAAAGGCCGAGCACCTGCTCCGGCCAGGCTGTCCCTGTCGGATGGAACTGAACCGAATCAGCGTGGATCAAACGGGTCCCGGCGCGGTAGCCCACCACAAGTCCATCGGCCGTGGCACCGTAGTGGTTGGAGGTGGGAAAACCGAGGGGATGCAACCGTCCCATTCCGCCGGTGGCCAGGATGACCGTCTTTGCCTGCACCACAACGGGGGTTTGTGTGTCCAGGTTCTGCAAAACGGCTCCACCGCACTGCCCCTTATCGTCCATGAGCAGTTCCACGGCGGGACTGAATTCAAGGACCTCGATGTCCTGATTTCGAATTTCATCACCGAGCACCCGCATGATCTCAAGGCCGGTCAAGTCCTTGACCGAGTGTGAACGGCGCCTGGAGTGTCCGCCAGGTCGGTGCGTGAAATAGCTGCCATCCGGCACCCGGTCGAAGTTAACCCCCAGAGATGATAGCCATTCAACGATGAAAGGCGCCTCCGTCACCAGGGCTTCGACCAGTTCAGGCACGTTGGTGCCCCGCCCGCCTACCAGGGTGTCCACATAGTGGATAGCCGGCGAATCTTCCTTGTCAGTGGCTGCCCCGATACCCCCTTCGGCCATGATGGTATTGGAGTCGCCCATTCTCAGTTTGGTCGCAAGCAGCACCTGAACACCGGCTTCCTTGGCGTTGAGCGCCGCTGAAAGCCCCGCTCCGCCTGACCCTATGACCAGGACATCGGTTCGGTAATCGATCTTATCCAAATGGAGGCTGCCCATATCCAGCCGGCTGGGGGCCTCGAGAAGATCGGCCAGTTCGTTGGGGACCAGGTCCCCCTGGTTACAGCCGACGCGGAGAGGACGCTTAACGGCCTGATTGAAGTCCGGATGGTATTGCCGCAGAAGTTGATCTTTCTGGGCTGTTGTCAATTCAGGGAATTCATCCTTCAGGCGCTGGGCACGAGTCTGATGGACCGTGCGGAGGGATGACTGCATCATTTGCGGATAACTCATCGTTTATGTCCCCTTGAGTCACGAGAATAAAAGATGTCACCATATTTCCATTTGATTTTTTTGTTTTCGGGATGTTTCCAATCTTCCTGAAGGACATGTAGATAGAATTTCATTGGGAGCTGTATCCCAGGTGTGGCTGTGATCCCCCAATGTCCAGTAACATGGTTATGATCGCGGCAGCCTGTCATCAGGTATCTTAGGTTTCCCGCAGATTTCCTTGGAAACTGCCAGTCTACTCTTTAGACATAAAATCTAATAATGAAAGGAGGAAAGCATATCTTGCCGGAACTGTCAAGCGCCGGAGAGCGCTGGGAGCAGGTCGCCACCTGTCGCTCCTAAGATCTGTCATCTTCTTCTTAGATGAAAGTTTTGATGAATACCAAACATTGTTTTGCGAGCAGGTGATCTGAACTGGTCAGCACAATATTTGTACTAAACCGTGGTATCAGGTCAACGGTTTTTGGCTCCATTCCAACAGGTATCTAAAATCCGGTTATATTTTTAACTTGACAAGTATTCTAAAGACATTCAAAGATGAGTTCCCCAAAATTAGATACTCGTTCTACCCAGTAGACGCCCATCCGGGACTGTGAAATTACGGATACAATTGTTGGGCGATATTATTTGTTGCGGTACTCTAAATCTTCAGGAGGAGTGAAGAATGCGCTTGGCCGACCTCATAAGCGGAACTTTACTGCTGGCTGGAAGCCTGCTGTTTCTGTTCGTAATCATCCCGAGGCAGGTGGCCGATGGTAAATGGTACGGCCTTTCCCCCTTTTTCTATCCCAACCTGATCGCCGGGGCCATCGGAGTTTTTTCGCTCATCCTGATCGTGCAAGCCATAACGAAAAAAAAGGCTTATGAGGGCGCGCAGGTTCCACTGAGCCTCTGGCAGGTCGGAATTTTCCTGATCTCCGGTTTGCTTATCCTTGTGGGGATCATGATCATTGACCACTTCGGTATGTGGGTCGGCGGACCGTTGACCATATTAGCTGTCATGCTGCTTATGGGTGAGCGGCGACCGTTGGTGCTCCTTCCCACGGCTATCCTGCCTGTCGTTGGTGCCTTCGCACTCGTGAGGTTCGTGCTTCACATTCCCCTGCCATGAGGGATCTTGAATGATCGGAGATATCGCGTCGGCAATCGGGATGGTATTTACGCTTCCGGTCCTTTTGTACGTGCTTGGTGGTGTCTTTATAGGCTATCTGGTGGGAGCGCTGCCTGGCATGAACCGGGCCACCGCCCTGGCGCTTCTCATGCCTTTTACCGTCGGCATGTCCCCACTGGCCGCCCTTAGCTTTCTCATCGGGATCAACAAGGGAGGCGCAGCAGGATCGGCGGTTTCCGCGATCCTCATAAACGTACCCGGGGAACCGTCCTCTGTCGTCACCACCCTCGACGGCTACCCTATGACCCTGCAGGGCAAATCGCAGAAGGCCCTCAAGATCGGTCTTTACGCTTCTGTCGTGGGTGACCTGCTCTCCACCTTAGTGCTCATCCTGCTGGCTGTTCCCCTTGCTAGAGTGGCCGTTGGTATTGGGTCTGTGGATCTGACCGCCATCATCATCTTTGCGGTTACCTTCATCGCGGCTGTATCCGGCGATTCCTTTATCAAGGGTATCCTCTCGGGACTTCTGGGGTTGATGCTGGCTTCTGTGGGGCTTGATATCGAAACCGGCATGCCCCGGTTAACTTTTGGATTCATTCAACTTTACGATGGCATTCCGCTTCTTGCCATCGCCATCGGCACCCTGGCGTTATCCGAGATACTGGTACAGATCGACCGCGGTTGGCGCGGTAACTACCAGCACAAAGCACAACAGCGCAAGGCCGAAAAACCGGAAGACATGCGCCTGTCGCTGGCAGAGTTTCGCGCGCTGCTGCCAACGATCTTCCGCAGCAGCGCGGTGGGCATCGGTATTGGCATTCTGCCGGGACTGGGTGCCACGTTGAGCTCCTTTCTTGCCTATATCTGGACGCGCAAGGCCTCGAAAACACCGGAGATGTTCGGCCACGGCGCGCCCGAGGGTGTGGCTGCGGCCGAATCAGCAGACAATGCCTCGGTACCGGCCAGCCTGATACCGGTCTTTGCCATCGGCCTGCCCGGCAGCCTGGCTACGGCGCTTTTGATGGGGGCGTTTATCATGCACGGCCTGACACCTGGCCCGTTTATCTTTCAGGATGACACTGTGCTGGTCTACGGCATTTTTGTGGGCATGATGGTGGCCTCTGTGGTGCTGCTTTTGGTGGGACTGGTCGGGCAGGCCTTTTTCGCCCGCATTATTACCGTGCGGGATACTATCATCATGCCGGTGATCGTATTTTTCACCATCGTGGGTGCTTATCTCGATGGGGGCAGCATGTTCAGCGTCTACCTCATGCTGATCTTCGGTCTTGTCGGCTATTTCATGAAGAAGCTGGATTTCTCCTTCGTCACCTTTGTGGTGGGTTACATCCTCGGGCCAATGGCTGAATTGTCGATTCGTCAGGCCGTCATCCTCACTGATGCAAACCCAATGGCTATCCTGGATCATCCGGTGGCGGTTATATTCCTACTCGCGGCGTTGTTTAGCGTCTGGCGCTTCAGCTCCATGCACATGCTGCATGGAACCGGTGGTCGAAAGGCCCTGGAAGGGAGGTAGAGAAAATAGCTCCGCTGGATGTATCACCCGCCGTAAAGGTTCTGTCCGCACAGGCGTCAAGGGGTCTCCCGTTTTGATCGGAACATCGCAGGGGATCAGGAGGCATGAGGCGAGAATAGCAAATGAAATGCTGTAATGCGCATATGTTTTCCTGCCAGGCTCTTGTGCCTGGTAGAAAATAGGTTCCTGCACAACGCTAAGCACAACAAGGTTGCAGGGAATCCAAACCCGTTCAAACCAGAAGGAGGAATGAAACCATGAAAACTGTCAGGACACTTGTGACGCCCGTAATGGTGTTTGCAGCGCTATTTTTTGGCGTTGCCATGGCGCAAGCGCAGGACTTTCCCACCAAGCCCATCACGGTAGTGGTGGGATATTCTGCAGGTGGCGGTACTGATACCGTGGTGCGGGGGCTGACATCGCTGCTCTCCAAAGAACTGGGCGAATCCATACTTGTTCAGAACAAGGGTGGGGCCGGGGGCGGTGTTGCTGCCCAATACGTATCCAAGTCTGAGCCGGACGGCTATACACTTCTTGCCACCACCTCATCCACTTTTTCGCTGGAGCCATTGCTCAACACCAGGCTCTATTCCAACAAGGATTTCGTGCATGTGGCAACGCTCGGCCAGTTTCAGGGCACCATGTTCACCAAGGCAGACAAGCCCTTCAATACCCTGAAGGAGCTGATCGACCTTGCGCGTAAAGAGGGCCGCTCCATTAAGTCCGCATCCTACTTTTCGCTCGACAAGATGGCCATCAGGGCAATTGCGGCCAAGGAGGGTATCGAGATCATCCCCGTGCCGGTCAAGGGCGGCAACGGTTCCATCAAGGCAGTTCTCAGTGGCGAAGTGGACATGGCTTACTCAGGCGGGTCGTGGGCGCCCCACGTGAAGTCCGGCGCGGCGAAGCTACTCTTCGCCACTTCCTACAACAGGCTGAAAACGGCGCCGAATCTCGTTTCCATGAAGGATCTGGGTTATAGCTTCGGCACGACCAACTACCTTACTGTTTCCGTGCCGAAAGGAACGCCGAAGGCGGTCGTGGATCGGATCTCTGAAGCCTTTAAGGTTGCCATGTCCGATCCCAGTGTGGAGAAATTGGCTGAAAGTCGTCACATGGATCTGAGCTACCTGAACCAGGCAGATACCGACCAGGTCATCGCTGACGAGATGACCGCCTTTACGCAGATCCTTGCGCCAGGCAAATGAGACACAGGAAAAGGGCGGCCTCGTCTGGCCGTCCTTTTCCTTTTTAAAGCTGCCATTAGGGCCTGTCAGATTCCCGGGGTTGCGCCACCGTCCACGTTTATGGTTGCCCCATGCACATAAGACGCCCTGTCAGAGCAGAGGAAGCTGACCATATGGGCAATGTCTTCCGGTTCGCCGAAGTCGGTGATCCCCAACTCAAGCCGCAGCGTCTCGCGCGCCTGAGCAAGGCTCATGTTGCGGTGACGTGCCAGGGTTTCAATTCGGGTCGTCAGGCGGTCGGAGACGATATATCCGGGGCACAGGAGGTTGATGCGGATGCCGTCGCGCAGGCCGCCTTCCGCGATAGCCTTTGTAAAGTTGATCAGGGCCGAGTTGACAGGCCCGCCCACCGTAAACTCCCAACTCGGGGTGTGGGCGCCGATGCCGGAGATGTTGATGATGTTTCCTTTGTACTCCTTCAGGTGGGGCCAGGCAGCGCGACAAAAACGAACAGCGCCGTGAAATTTCATGGCGAAGCCATCCAGCACGTCTGCGTCCGGTATCTGGAGAAATTCCCCGCGTTTTGTGGCGCCGGCGTTGTTCACGAGTATGTCCAGTCGCGCGAAGGTCTCAACCGTGCGAGCCACAACTTCGGCCGGTGCATCGGGGTCTCGCAGGTCTCTGGCAAGCGCGACCACCCGTCCGGGGAGGGGCTGGGCCTCGCTCACAACGCGGGCAAGCGCCTCCTCGTCACGGCCGACGGCGATCACATCGACACCCTGCGCGGCCAACTCCAGACAGATGGCCTTGCCGAGGCCCCGGTTGCCCCCCGTGACGATGGCTGCTTTTCCCTCCAGTCCAAGCTTTACCGACATAGTCTTCTCCTTGTGTGGTATTTGTTTTGGCCCGTTAAAATCGGGTCTGTATATCACACTCGGCTTGAAAATGTAAACTGACCCAGCTGATGACCTCTGTCAGCTGTTGGATCGATTTGGAAAAACAACAGTTAAAAGAAACTCAATACAACGGTCTCAACAAATTGGAGGTAGTGCGGTGCAAAGCTTGAAAACCATAGACAGGATGAGAATGTTTAAAAACGCTCGTAAGCCCCTTGAGATGAATACAAAACCGGGGGATAAAATTCTCATCATGGCGGATACCGAAACTCCTAATAGTATTATAGAAGCCTTGATGACAAATGCCTACCAAATGGACCTTGACCCGACATTACTGGTCTTTACGCCAAGGGCCTACCACCAGGCAGACCCGCCTCCTCATGTTATTCCTGCCATGTACAGCGCTGACCTGACATTCTTGTGCACAACCAACGCCATTCTGCACAGTCCCGAGTGTTCCAAGGCCATGCAGGCTGGATGCAAGTTCATCGCCATGGAGGGACTGGCTCCGGAACTGTTGATCAGCGGTCGGTGCGATGAGGATTATCCCGCGATGCAGAAGCTGGCCGACAAGATAAAGGCGGTTTTTACAAAGGGGAGGAAAATGAGGGTAACCTCGGACGGTGGCACCAACCTGACGGCGGATATCACAGGCAGGCCTGGGTACGTGGCGGCCGGCAAGGCTGACAGGCAGGAGGGGGTCGACCTTTATGCGGCGGCGTTCCCGGACGGGGAAGTAGGGATCGCCCCCGTGGAAGGCACGGCGGAAGGAACCGTGGTATTCGATACGACCATGCACTTTTTTGAAAAACTCAAGAGCCCGATTACAGTGAGAGTGGAGAAAGGCATGGCAGTGGGGATCGAAGGAGACCGCGCCGAGGAACTGGAAGAGATATTGGATAAATTCGGGGATGAATATTCTCGCGTATTTCCCTGTGAGATCGCTGTCGGTCTGAACAATAAGGGCGGCGTTAACGGAATGATCCGTACTGATAAAAAGCTTTACGGCTCGGTGCACATGGCGTTCGGGATGAACGCCGATATCGGAGGGCTGACTCCCGGGAAACTGCACCTGGACGGAGTCATCCGATACCCGGAGTTGACCGTGGATGATACCGTCGTGGCCTCCAACGGGAAGATCCTTATCCAGTGATCGCTATATATTCGCGCCTGCCTGTCAACGCGAGGATGTAAATTAAATCTGATAAGCTATTAAGGGTGCCGGGATCAAATGGATAAGATATCCATCTAACAGACACCCTGGGGGTGTGAATGAAACCAGATACCAAGGAATCAATTCGCTACGTAGAGGTAGTCCTCAAGGCAATGGATATCTTAGATTGTTTTGATGCCGAATCCACCCTTTCCTTAAAACAGCTCATTGACAGGACAGGTCTCTATAGAAGCAGAATAATGCGAATTACAGGAACATTGGTCTCCAGGGGATTTTTATTATTTGATCCTATTTCTGAAAGGTATTCATTAGGTTCTCGTCTCCTGGCTTTAGGAAATGCATTCCAACGTAATAACAGCCTACTCAGCACCGTTCGACCGATCTTAAAAGACCTCGTAGATAAAACAGGAGAATCTTCAACTTTTTCAATTATAGAAGCAGATAAAAGAGTTGTTCTTGCCAGGGAAGAAGGAACACACGCCATTCGGTATTCGGTCCAGGAGGGACAACGTTTTCCACTTTACGCAGGAGCAGCAAGTAAAACGTTGCTTGCATTTGCAAACATGGACGTGTTGGAGCGTATTATAAGAAACAACCTGATTCAACCGATAACTAAACGGACAATTACTGATCCAGATCTTCTAAAAAAAGAATTACAAAAAATTACAAAACAGGGGTTCGCATTGAGTTCTGGTGAGAACACGCCTGAAGCGACGGCAGTGGCTGCACCTGTTTTTGATCGTTCTGATCACGCTGTTGGTGTTTTAAGCGCATCTGGACCATCCAATCGGGTAAAAGGCGCCATTTTGACTCATTTGCGTGAACGAATTATCGATGCTTCCAACACTCTGTCTGAAGCGTTTGGGCATCGTTAAATAAAATATAAGATCGCTGTCGACCTTCGCTCATGTGAATGAAGGTCGTAAATAAACCGCGAAGAACCAGTACCATGTGCAGTTTGATTGCAGCCTGGTTGAGACGATGCGCAGCCCAGGGAAGCAACGACAGATATAAAATTATCCAGCAGGGTTGATATAAGGAGCCGCCGTCCGTGACCGAACTGCACATCGTCATTTTGCTCCTGACCGGTATCGTAGCGGGCTTCAGTACCGGGCTTCTGGGCGTCGGGGGCGGCTTTGTCATGGTACCGGCCCAGTTCTGGATCTTGAAGTCAATGGGTGTCGATCCGACCATTGCCATCCGTATTGCCATAGGCACCAACCTACTGGTGGTGCTGCCCACCTCTTTGAAGGGGGCGCTGGCGCATCACAAACGGGGGGCGGTCGTCTGGAATGCCGGTATCGCCCTGGGCATCACCGCAGTCATCGGTGCCTACCTGGGTGCCATTATCGCCTCGAATGTGCCCGGTCGCGTCCTGATGCTGTTTTTCGGCTCCTTCTGTATCCTGGTGTCCCTGCGCATGGTCACGGCCACCCCCGCCGTCACTCACTCCGGGGACGCTGTTAATCGCCTGTCTGCCTTTATATTCTGGGGCTTTATTTTGGGGCTGGTTTCCGGAACGCTTGGGGTTGCGGGCGGCGGAATTTACGTGCCGGTGATGCTGTTCGTGTTAAAGTTTACGATACATCAGGCGGTAGCAACCTCCATGTTGACAATGGTATTCAGTGCCGCGGGTGCTTCTTTTTCCTTTCTGGTGAACGGACTGGGGGTCGAAGGGCTGCCTCCATACTCTACCGGCTATCTGAACTGGCTCCAATGGGGCCTGCTCTCGGCGTGCAGCATCCCCATGGCAAGCGTCGGTGCACGGGTAGCCCACCGTTTGAAGGGTAAGACCATTCAATATATTTTCGCCGGTGTGCTCGCTTTGGTCGGGATCAAGATGACCGGCCTCTTCGAATGGTTGAACTTGCTTCATTAACAACCCGCAGAAAAAGTGCCTGTTTCCGGATCTACAGGCCGATAGGGGGAATTATAGTGACAGGGTCATCAAAAAGCGCCGCCTGGAGTACCTTCACGACGAAAGTCGAACCCGATCACCTGGTTATATGCGGGTATCCACTATCTCAATTGATCGAGCATTCCAACATGTTTGAAATCGCGCATCTCCTGATAAAACATGAACTGCCCGTCAAGGAGGAAATGGCGCGGCATCGGGATACAGCCTTCAGGGCGTCGTGCCTGCCGGCCCCCAAAGTGGAGCGTTTCCAGGGCCAGGACATCTCCATGTCTCTGGGCAGTTGCCTGCTATCGGACAAGGCGCTTTTTGAGGTCCCCCAGACAGGTGAAAACGGGCCGATCGACAAGACCATTTTTACCCTGGGGCGCTTTTGCCGCTATTTGGCTTATCTTCTCGACAACGAGACCGCGTTAGACAAAGGCCAAGCCGGCGAACCCTTTGGCAGTCTGGTTTATCGGGCTGTAACCGGTGCGGGGGAAGTGGATGAGGATAAAAGCCTGCTGATCGAAACCATGGTCACCGCGTGCGTGGACCATGGCGTAACACCACCATCGGCCCAGGCGTGTCGGATCGCCGCCTCGGTGCGCGCGGACTATGCCATGTCTGTGTGCAGTGGCGTGGGAGCGATCACTGATGTCCATGGCGGCGCCGGTCGCGCTGCGGCCGAATTCTTCCTGAAAGTGGTAGCGCGGGCCGAATCGAGCGGCATGCCCCTGGAAAAGGCCACCGAAGAGGTGATCAGTGAATACCGGGAAACCAAGAAGCGAATTCAGGGCCTTGGGCACAGGGTCCATACCCACGACCCGCGTCGCGATGTGCTCTGGAAGCGCTCCAAAGCGTACGGCCAGGCAGGCAAATGCCTGAAGGTCTCTGAGATCGTCAGCGACATATTTACCAATGTGAGCGGCAAACGGCTCCCGATCAATGTCGACGGTGTTATTGGCGCGATCATAGCCGATATGGGAGTCGATATCGATCTGGCCAAGGCGCTTTTTATCCTCGGACGTGTCGCTGGTCTTTCGGCACACTATTTCGAGGAAATCACAACCCAAAGTCCCATGCGCAGGATCCATTTCAGCGAAGCCGTTTATCAGGGTGCACCTGACAGGGATTATCCCAAGTGATCTTGACCCGACGAGATCACCCCCGCTTCCAGGGTATCAACCCGGGACTTTTTTTTACATGTGCTCTCAATTAAGGAGCTGCAATGCCCGCCTTACCCGAGTACAAGACACGCGTGCTCCTCGCCAGTGAGGATGTTCCGATAGTCGACGGAGTGTTCGTGGCTGCCGGGTCGGAGCTTCCCGATCCTCTCCCCCAACCATCGGTTTATCTGAAGGCTCAGATCCCGGGAGCAACCAGTCGTGCCGCAAGGGGCCTGGTGCGCCGTGCCGACACAAAAAAACAGATCGAGCAGGGCCTCAACGAACTGCTCGCTCCGGGTGTCTGGGGGCAGGCCGATGGTGTGCTCATAGCCAAAGGCGTCGACCTGGTCGGTGAGTATTACGCCGCTTGCATGCTGGATCCTGGCAGCGCCGAAAAGCTTCCTTGCGGTGTCCTGCTTTTCTCCCCCGAGGGCGGCTCCGGAGTAGAGGGGCGCACGGAAAGTTTGCGCAGGATCGACTTTTCACTCCTTGACCTTCCCTCCGCCAACGATCTGATCGGCGCATTGGGAGATGTGGCCAATCCCCAGGCCATCGGCGAGCTTCTCGAGGGGCTTTGTCGTACCTTCGCGCGTTACAAGCTTGTCCTTCTGGAAACAAACCCCATCGCTTCGCTGGCCGATGGATCGGTGACGGTTATCGATTGCCGCGCCGAATTCGAGTCATACGCCGTTTCCCCGAAAGACAAGGACCTTTTTACCGTGGCGCCTGCTGCAAGGGGAGACTTCACCCCTTTGGAAATACTCGTACATAAAATAAACAAAGAAGATCCCGCAGGTACCGCCTTTTTTGGAGAAAACCGTGAACCGCCTCCCGAGGGCGCCTGCCGGGTGGCAACCAATTTATGCGGTGGCGGCGGTAAAATGCTGTGGGAAATGACGACGGGAGCGCGTTCTGACATTCATTCGATGAATGAATCCGATACCTCCGGCGGTCTGTCAGCGTTCAAAAGTTATCGTGTGCTCAGGGCTATCCTGTCGATGGAAGGGTCACAGGTGTTGCTGCTGACCGGTTCCGGTATGGGTTTTCAGAACCAGTACCATCTGTCGGCCGCCGTGTACAAAGCACTGCGTGAGAGTCCCACCCCACTGCCCGCCCTGCTGCGTTTTGGCGGCACGGACGAAGACAAGGCCCGGGCGCTTATGGAGCAAGTCTCAGACACGTTGCCCGTGAAGGTTAAAACCTTCCTGCCGCATGTATTTCCCAGCGCAATGGTGGACGAGATCCCTGACATGATCGCAAAGGAGCAGATCGCGGGCACCCCTGATCCTCAATTTACAGGGACGCCAACTTTCAGTGTGGATGTTCCTCCGGGCGACTTCTTCTTTTTCCCCGACAAATGGCCCCGGCCTGAAGCTCCACCATCCGTCGGAGTGTGCCCCACGGGCTTTCTGGCCTGGAACCCCGACAAGCGAACCATCGAACCAGACGTTAAAGCGCGCTGCATCGGGTGTCTGCTGTGTGAAACGGCTGCCCTGACCGAAGGTAATGGTGAACTGCGCATCAGGCTGAACATGCCGGAGATTGAAGGATGAGCGGAATCCTCAGATACCTTGTCGGAATCGAGACCCCCAAAGTTCTGGTGGTGGGGATCACCGGAAAACAGGGACAACGTGGCAGCCAGGTGATGAAAAACATGGGAATGCAGATCCTTGCCGGTTGTACACCCGGCAAGGGTGGACAGGAAGTGAACGGGGTTCCCGTTTTCAATTCAGCATCCGAAGCCATCCGATCGATCCCCGAGTTGAACTGCGCTGTGACCTACGTTCCAGCCGGCGCGATACGGGCTGCGGCTATGGATGCGATGAATGCCGGGATCAAATTTTCCGTGCTGACGGCAGACGGTGTCCCAACGCATGATGAAATTGTTCTCAAGGAGCATGCCAAAGCTACAGGATGCACTTACCTTGGACCGAACACGGTGGGAATGCTCGATACCGCTGGCTACCTGTTGGGGTTGATCGGCGGTAACGCCGAATGGGCCCGGAAAAATTATCTGCCCGGGTGCGTCGGCGTGATCTCTCGTTCTGGCGGCCTGTCCCAACTGCTTGGGGCTTTCCACTGTCGACCCAATCTGCCTGGCCCGAGGGAGGACGGTAGCTTTGGCCCGGTATGGGGGGAGCAATATCCCGGCGTAAGCGCTGTCATCTGTACCGGAGGGGATCTTATTCCAGGCGTGACCATGCTCGACGCGGCACTGGCGTTGGAGAGGGACCCGCGAACAAAGGTGATCGTGGCCTACGGAGAAACAGGTACCACGCAGGAAAACGATCTGGCACATGCCATCGCGGCCGGCAAAGTGACTAAGCCGGTCATTATCTTCCTGGGTGGCATGTTTACCAAGGCAGGAGTAATTCAGAGCCACGCGGGCGCTATGATCCGAAACGAAGAAGAAACTTATACGTTCAAGCGGAAGGTGCTTGAGGCAGAGGGAGTCATCGTCGTTGAACGTCCTGATGCCGTGTTCGCTCAGACTGCTAAAGTACTCGGTCTGTAGGCGTTGTCGATAAGGGTCTGCTGCTGCAAAACGCAACATGGCTTGACTATGAGCGACTTACATCGACCAGTCGGGACATCACTCTAAAAGCAGAGACTCTCTTCAGTATGAAAGTGATGGGATACTACTCCGATAGGAACAAGGCGCTATTGTTAAACCGCCCCAGCGAAATTGAACACCTTAATAACCGGATGGCCATTACCTAGCTCGATCTCTCATTAGTGGTCTATTGAACGGGAACATAGAATAGAGCCTGTCCCAATCGGAGTTATTTTTCAGTCGTATGTTCCGACGGCGTGCAAAACTGCCTGCTGCTATGATCTGTTTTCGGGCGACTGAGATATTCTGGGTGAATTTCAGGTTTTCTTCTGGCAACATCCCCAATTTGAACGCACTACTCCCTTTGTCACCGAACACGTAATCCGTCTAATCAAGCGACCTTTTTTTGTTCTATTGCCATCTTGAGTTGCTCAACGGAACGGGGGCGGATACCATTGATAATGTTCTTACTTTCAAGATTCTCCCGATTGTTTTGAGCATCAAAGCCACGATCCCCGGAATAACTTTTGGGAACACCGTATTTTTTTGACAGCCGCGCTATGCTCTCCGTAACCAGCTTATTATCGCTTGTCGGTTGCTCCTTGATAAATCTCCAGTCAACGATCAGGCCATCGGCCTGTTCCGCAAGGTAGAAGGCGTTGCCGAATTCAACCTCAGCATCCGCTTTTCCACGAATCAGAACATGAACGTCAGGTTCGTACAGGCTGAGGATTTTGTCCTTATTCGCAACACGGCGTCCGCCAATCAGGCGCTCATGCGCTTGGTGGACAGCCTGGGGGAGCTGGTCGAGAACAGACTGGATGCGACCAATGATCATCTGAACCTGGGCTGCGCTCCAGTCGGTTTCTTGCCAGCGCGTCTCAAGCAGATGATGATAATTGCGAGCATGGTTCTCGATCGTCTTCATCAGCTTCTTCATGCGCCGCAAAATAGATTTACGCATCTTCTTCGCGCCTTTTTTCTTACGAACATGAGTCATCTCGATGCAGAGCTTGTTCATATCACGCATAAACTTATTAGGGTCTGACATGCGATGCTTCAAACCCTGGGAACGAATAAGTTTAATGACCTTGGTCAGCGTCCTGGTCGCGTCGCGAAGTAAAACCCAATCAACGGGATAATGAATATTGCTCTTAACACAGGTTGTGTCAGCAAAGATCTCATCGAAGCTCAAGGCAACCTCCGAATACAGCAATTCCTGCGCGCCCGCGGGGTTGGCAACCGCCGTATTGCAATCATGGATCAACGCTGAAATCTCTTCGGAGGAAAAAATCTTTTCAAATCGCGCAATGGTACTTTTAGATGAAGGACGAGCCCCATCGACCTCGTTCGTATGGGTAAACCATTGAAAAAGTGGGCTA
>SDBV01004969.1_pt1 | contig 18894 bp, 18 predicted proteins | sample 2277081 | NCBI WGS metagenome assembly SDBV01 (sample SAMN10402039, study PRJNA504765) | marine sediment metagenome | isolation source: marine sediment core GS10_PC15, 223 cmbsf | place: Arctic Ocean: Southern Knipovich Ridge | collected 2010
CATAGCGTCATTTTAGAACTGAACATACCAAGCTATAGACTGGAGAAATCTATGAAAAATATACCATGATCAGCCGGGAATTTTAATTGTCGCTGACCAGTAATAATAGTTGTCGCTGATCACACCAGCGGACTCCAGACTCTAGTCAGCCTAGCGATAGACACCAACACCTGGGTTGAGACAGATTTACACCAACGCAATAGGGTGGAGGCCAGAATAGCTGCTGCTGTTGCAAGATCAAGAGCGTCTCTCGTGATGGATGGCCGTTCGCTAGAGACCGTGAATATGTACCTGGCTAGCTGGGAGCATCAGGCACTGGATTGGATTTCATCCATCAGCGGTTCTGAGATTGACCTTGCAACGGCCGTTTTCCTGCTTGAGGGTCTCTTTGAAATCTCAGCGCTTATTAAATACGGGGATGGACTTCTGACCCAATCGGACGCTGCGGATGCGAAGTAATTTTACTACGGTATTAACACCAGGCGATAGCTGCTGTGGAAAATACCATCAGGCCCCAGTTGGTGGAGCTTTTCCAGGAACATCAACTTAAAGCCCTGAGGCTCTCCTTAAAATAGGTCCAGTCCTAAGGTGCGTATTCGGCCTTGAATTTCTTTGTAACGCCAGAAAATTCAAGCGGTGGCAAGTAGCCCAGAGATGTGTGAGGACGACTCCCACTATAATCTCGTCCCAGGCCTCGGTTTTATACTTCGCATCCTCCAAAGACAAGAGCCAATGTGTATTTCAGGATAATATGCTCAGTTTCCTGCTGATTGGGGCCGATCTAGTACCAGTTTTGGTGTGACCTACTGAATTTACGATCTGGTACATCTTTTAGGCCGTGTATCAGGTGAGATTCTGAGGGATCATTCTTGCACTTCACGGGTGAGTATGCTCTGGGAGAATGCATAGCGTTCTATCTCAGGCGCTTGGTCCCTTTTAATAAATAGTATATCCGCTTTCTCAATCTGCCAGAACCTATCGATGAATTTTATGAGAGCTTTAAGATCGAACTCCTTGCAACTATAGACGTCGAAGTGCAGGGATTGATCCGAGTCAAAAAAATGGAATGCAATATGGGAGGTCACTATGCCTACGATACCTGTGAAGCCATACTTCCCGTTAATAGCGATTGGCTCAAACAGAGCCTGGACTCCCATCTCATTCACCAATTCGGAAAGGAAATTGCGAAGGCCATCACAATGGATTTCCTCCGGAAGACGACGTACGGTGGCGATAATGACTGCATGGTGGTGTACGATAATAACTAGCAATCCTCCAATTTTTTAGCGTTTCAGATTCTTTCCCTGAACACTATTTGCTGATTATTAAAATCACCGGTTTTATTCTGATTCCAATAATCTGCGTAGTCTTTTATGCTTCGAACAGAAAAGAAATTTTTAGCTAATGCTTTTGCTTTTTCAAGGAATCCAGGTGGCAGCATTGCACTAGTCTCACATTCGCCGACGCTATACAGCCATAATTGTCCATCAACCACTCGGGGAACTAGAGGAAATATTTGACAAATAAATGGCTTGTATTTTTGAACAGAACACAATCCATCCACCAAATAAGCACAGGTACCATGGTCCAAGTAGAAAAGATCTCCCCTCCAATGAACGAACGAGTCATTGCCGGTGCGTTTGACAATCCGCACCCTTTCTTTAGCTGTTACCATCGTTCGTCCCACACAACATTTCCCATTGCACGTAGGGCAGATGTTAAACAGACTCAAATCATCTGGCCCTATAGATGTCGAAACAGATTCGTGACTTTCCATACCGCTATTGGCTCTCGGCATCTTGGCCTACCTTTTTATGTCAAATCGTTTGCCTGTATTGGCATTAAAATAATGCGCTTTCTTCTTTGGTAGGGTTATCCAAACCATTCTACTGCTCGGGACCTTCCTAGTACTGACGAACAATGTACCGGCAGGCGTATCGCACTGAATCACGTAATTGGGATCGAGACCTTCAACATACTCAACCAAGGCTGGTACGGTCCATGAACTCTTCAGACTCGCCGACCGATCATTCTTGGATATCGATAGATGTTCAGGTCGAAAACCGATAAATATCTGCGAGCCTATGTCAAAGTACCTGCCTAATCGGAGTTCTATTTGCGGATTTTCGCCATTGGATGGGCCTAATTCAATGATCGAAAATTTGAGTTCATGAGCGAGGATCGTACTACGCACAAGATTCATTGATGGTTTACCAATGAAACTAGCTACAAAAGTTGTTGCGGGGAGTTGATAGATTTCTTCAGCGGTTCCGATCTGCACTAGTCGACCTTTATTCATGATCGCAATTCGGTCTGCCAAGGCGACAGCTTCTTCCTGATCATGGGTAACGTAGAGGGTTGTCACTTCCAATTCCCGTTGAATTCTTTTTATCTCCGCCCTTGATCTGACTCTCAGCTGAGCGTCCAGGTTGCTGAGCGGCTCATCCAATAGGAAACAGGCCGGCTCTCGTACAAGGGCTCTTGCTAAACCCACTCTCTGGGCCTCGCCACCACTTAGTTGCTTTGGTTTTCGATCCAATATTGGCTCTATCCCCAAGAGTGATGCAATCCATTTCACCTTTCGATGGATTTCATCTGGTTTAGTACCTTTAATCCTTAGTGGGTACTCAATATTTCCTCTTACGGTACGTTGAGGGTAAAGAGAATACTGTTGAAAGACCATCGCAACATCACGCTTCTGAGGTGCTATCTCTGTCCAATCTTCGCCATCCATTTCAATCTTTCCAGCATCGGGGGTTTCCAGGCCGGCGATCAGGCGAAGAACAGTGGTTTTTCCACAGCCTGATGGACCAAGGAGCACAAAAAATTCATGATCTTCGAGAGTCAGTGTAAAATCAATGACCGCCGGGACAGGGCCAAATGACTTCTCGATACCATCCAGGGATATTGTCATTCTTAGATTTGTACCTTAAGTGAGATTATTTTAATATTGTTTATATATAATATTTTGTTGATATTGAAATTATAATACGATATAACTAGTGTTAATAACATAAAGGTGGCGCTCGTAAATAATTCAAGCAGGACGGTATCCATCGAGTCTTTGAAGAAATGGTAAATAAAGAGCACCAAAACGATTGAAATAAAATCCCACAAATCCCACGGGGCGAAAGCATGCCATTGCTCCCCTAGAGCCTTTCTCGATTTAACTACATAATCCTTGAACTGTTCTTTAATTTTTTCAATTAACCTCTCAATAAAATTCATTTTTGGAAAGCTTGGTATCGCAGTCGCAATTACTTGACTGAGGACTTCAGGAGGTGCTATTATGATTAGACATAGCGCATAGGCTATTAGTAACGCTATAAATTTTGCTATACCGGCAATCAACTTGATCAAACTCTTACGAAGGAAGAAAACCACATCCGCTAAGACCATAAACAGAAGGAAAATCAGCCACTGGTCTATCTGGGAAATGGAAGTAGCAGCATGATAGAAAAATATAAACTCAACCATCATGAAAACACAAAGTTTGACAAACGTTCCCCAACTAGCATTCGATACCCTGATACGCCATTGCTCCACGCCAAGATCCTCGTCCTTCCCGACGCCGTCACGTATGGGATGGATGACAGTACTAAAATATCGGCCCAAAAGTAATAGAGAACTTATGAACTGAAATATCCCCGTAATATATGCCCATTCGATGCTCCTCCAATTTAGATTTTGGAAACTCCAACCAAACGGGGGTAGTGTGAGCTTGAGTGAAGTGAATAATGTTTCACCCGTCAGTCTATAGCAAATACCATCGGCCATTTTCTCGAACATAAAAGCGGCAAGAAGTGCCAAAATCCACTTATAGGCCGAAATAAAGAGGATGCCTGGTCTCATGCTATCAGGTGGTAAAGTGGTATGTACCTTCGCAGTTTTGGTTTTAGGCTTCTTTTTTTTGTTAGACATGAACTATTCTAAATGCTTGGATAACTAGCTGGCTAACCCCAGACAGCACCAGCAGTTAGTTCCTTAACAAAGTAGCGCCTGATAAAAAAAGCGAATGCCAATCCAGGTATTAATCCTATCGTCGAAATAGCAGTGACTTGGCCCCAGTAAGTGCCGTGAGGCGTGATTAATGCGGGGACAGCCACAGTGAAGGGTCTTGTATCGTACCCTGTCAGCATCAGGGATAGAAAGAATTCGTTCCATGAATTAATGAAACAAAAACCTGCAGTTACCAGAATACCCGGCGTGCATAATGGAATGACCTGCCTGATCATTGCCGTAAAACGGCTGTCGCCATCCAGCAGTGCAGCCTCATCAATTGCCATCGGTACTTCATCAAAAAAACCTTTCATTATCCAAACGGCCAGTGCCAGGCTGATAGTAGTGTGGACCAAAATGATGGCGATGTAAGTATCGATCATGTGGAGATAGGTGAAAATTAGGAAGAGTGGAAGCGCAACCACGGTCGCTGGAGCCATGCGTACTGAAAGAATACCAAGAAACAAAGCTCGTTGGCCTCCAAAGCGTGATCGCGAAAAAGCATAGGCAGCGGGCACACCCAATGCCATAGCGAGTATTGTACTAAATCCAGCAATAATGAGTGAATTTAGTATCGTTATTGCGTAGGAACCATCAACAAACGCTGCCCGATAGTTCGAGAGGGTGGGTATAAACAGCCATCTAGGCGGCATTGCTAGGGCATCTACCCTTGTTTTTAACGATATTACTAGCCCCCAAATTATCGGGAGAAGGATTAGAGCTACACAGGCTACACCAACCAATAATCGAGCCGTAACAACGCGATTGGGGCGGGAAATCACCGTGCCGTTTCCAATCTAAATCGGCTCAGACTGACCATGGCGAAGGTATAAATTAGAAGGAAAATTATGATCGAGAGGGCCGCAGCATATCCAAATTCCCACTGTTTAAATGCCATGCGCCAAGTGTAAATACTTGACAATTCAGAAGCATTCCCGGGGCCACCGCCCACCATGATGAAGACCTTATCATATTCTTTAAATGAGTCGATAGCCCGTATCAGCGAAATAACAAAGACCGTGGGGAGAAGGGCCGGCAGTGTCACATCGAAAAATGATCTTAGTCGGGATGCTCCATCGATCCAGGCCGCCTCTAGTGGAGCACTCGGCAAAGAACAACGAGTCGCCAGAACTACAAGAGCGACAAACGGTCCCCACTGCCAAATATCAACAGCCGCCAAGGTGAATAGAATAGACTTGGGATTGCTAAGGACACCGCTTGCAGAAAGAAAGCCTAGTTTCGAGAGGTAGTAACTAACCAGACCAAACTCGCCTTGGAGCAGAATGCGCCAGTATAAACCCACTACGACCGCAGGAAGTAGCACAGGCAGGGCAAAGAAGGGAGACAGCAGTCGCTGTGCCAGGGGGCGGGCGTGCAAAAACTCAGCAGCGGCCAGGCCGATCAATATTTGCGGTATAACACAGAGTAGCGCAAAAAGGGCTGATCGGCCCAGGCTACTAAGAAAGATCTGATCGTCAAAAAATGCTCGCAAATAGTTGGCAAGACCTACCGCGTTGCCGTTTCGCTCCGCAACGGCAAAGCTTAAATCGGTGAAAGACAACCAAACCATATATAGGAAGGGGCCCAGGAAAATGGCGATTAGAAATGCTAACACGGGCCCGATCGCCCATGTCAAGAAAACACGCTGGTTTGTTTTTATGGGCAATTGACCAATGCTATCTAGTTCGGCTGATACTTGAGTTGGGCCTTGTTACCAACGAGTTTCTTTATCTCAAGGGCTGCCCAGTCAAGGGCCGCTTTAACTGATTTGCGGTCGGCAAGCGCATCAGAAATGGCGGACTTAATTACCTCTCCAATTTGCATTGATTCAGGCAACGTATAGAGCATGGCAGGATGAGCATGATCCAACGCGTCAATACTAGCCGAAGTCCAGGGCAGCCGGATGACATTTTGATCTTGGAATGTAGATCTTCTTGCAGACGCCCCACCTAGCTCCTGTTGACGGATCTGATTATCAGCCTGCATCATCCACTCCATAAATAAATATGCGGCCTCCGGATTCTTTGATGAAATGGGGATGTAATATGACTGCCCACCAATTTGATGAACTTGCCCAGCTTTTCCCTGCGGAATCATCGCATAACCCATTTTCCCCGCGACCGTGGACTGTTCAGGATCTTCAAGGCCATAAGTTGCATCTGTCCACATTAGGCACATTGCGACCTTGCCCTGCTGCATAAGGGCTAGTGCGTCATCCCATGTAAAGTTTAGGGCATCTGGTGGAGAATAATTGAGAAGAGACTTATAGTACTCTGTGGCTTCAACTGCTTCCGGTGAATTAATTGTAATGGGGCCATACTGAGAAGGATCATCTGTGTCCATGATGGCTCCACCAAAAGAATATAGGAAATTAATATATTCCTGCCACAAGGCCATATGCTTCTTGCCTTGGATCAATGTACCATAAAATCTCTGATCAGAACGCGTGAAAAACTCGGCAATGTCCTTATATTGTGTCCAGTCAGCTGGTGCAGCCAGGTCATAACCATACTTCGCTTTGAAGGCCTCCTGTTCCTCCACATTCTCAAACAAATCCTTCCGATACCATGTGTACATCGTCAAAATCATCATTGGATACCCGTAGGCCGTGCCCTCATACCATCCCATGGTCTTCCACACAGGAAAGAGGTCCCGTTGGGGATCGAATTCCGGATTGTGCAGGCTTTGGTTAGAAATGAGATTGGTTAGCGGATACAATTGCTTCTGTCCTACTAGACGACCCATATCGAAGTATACTTGAATAATGAGGTCATAGCGCCCAGTTTTCGAATTGAGATCAAAAGCAATTTTCTGGAGTACAGCTTCAGCCTCATATCGCTCCACCTCAACAGTGATTCCCGTAGTTTTTTCGAAATCGGCCTTCATTTTCTCGATTGCTTGCAAAGGAGCGTAATCCTCGCCAATCAACCGAATCGTTGCACCTCGATACGGCTCTGCGGCTTGGGCTAGGCTCCAGGCGACCTCTTGCTCAGGCGCGGTTCCACTAATAGCCGCCTCACTCTCGCGGCTAGTTTGTTGTGTGACAAACCCGAGAACGATGACCAAGCTGGTGCCAAATAAGACGAGAATCCCAATCAATGCCTTTCTTGTCATTGCTAGCCCTTTCAATCGCTCAATTTAGACAGTCTGAAAACAGCGCTTCCTTCCCAGATCGCCAAGGAGGCTGCACCCGAAATCTAATAGATTTTCGCTACATTATCAAGCGTCATATAACTACTTCATAAACGAGAATCTTATCCTGAATCATAGTCCGATGGGAGCGGGAAGAACTGAATATCTCTGTATCCTAAGGATTAGGGCATAATGATGGCAACGCCCTTCAGATTCAATGATCCGAGGAGCTATTTTTCGTAAAAAAGCAACCTATAAGCAACCGCTTCATCCTTTCCCGTCGAGAAAAGTTGCCCTTACAAGGCGGAGGTCACTGGTTCGAATCCAGTAGCGTCCCCCCCGAATAAACTGAGAATCCGTATCCGGTTCCGTATCCGGCAAATGGTGCGGTTGTTTGCGGTTCTTTGCGGGAGTTTGCGTTTTCGGTGGAATTTGGGTGAATGGTCTAAACGCCCTCTTCACGGCGCTTTCTCGTCGGGAGACTGACTTGTGCCGAGGGGGGGACTCGAACCCCCACATCCTTGCGGATACCGGATTTTGAGTCCGGCGCGTCTACCAATTTCACCACCTCGGCGGGTGTCCGGGGCGAAATTTAGCCCGGAAATCGATGGGAGCGGGAGGAATTTAGGGCGGCCGCTGGGCGCGTCTTTCAAGATCAATAGCCACGGCCGTTTCGATGTCCGGGTGGCGGAACTCGAAGCCGGCCGCCTGAAACCGCGTCGACCGTACCCGGGGCTCGGGTGAAGTGGCATGCCGTCCAATTGCAAATCAGGTCGACGGTGGCGTGCTCTTCCCTAACGACCCAAAGACCTTGCGCAGCACCAGCCGGCGGTACCACTTGAAAGGTAATATCCACCTGAACAGGTAGCGCTTCCGGGCAGAGGTGCCGATCAGGTAGCGCAGCCGGGGACGGGGATGGTTGACAATCCGCTCGATCAGGCGGGCCACATCTTCAGCGTCGCCCGCGCCCCGGCCCGAAGCGATCAGGCCTTCAACCATTGCCAGCAGGCGCTGGCCGAACAGGGTATAGGGGCTATCCTCAGCCCCCAACCGGGCCGCCAGCCGGCGGTTCGCGGCGAAAATGGCGGTTTGATAGGCCCCCGGCTCAACCAGTACCACGTCAACCCCGAACGGCTGGAGTTCGAAGGACAAGCCCTCGCTGAAACCCTCCAGGGCAAACTTGGAGGCACTGTAGGCCCCCAGCCCGGGCGAGGGCGCCAGCCCCTGGATGCTGGATATATTGATCACCTTGGTTCGTTGCTCGCTTTGCGTGGCTGTGCGGCGCAGCAACGGCAGGGCCGCCCGGGTGACCGCCTGGGCACCGAAAAAATTGGTATCGAACTGCGCCCGGATCTCCGCCTCGCTTAAGTCCTCGAAGAAGCCGCCGATGCCGTAGCCGGCGTTGTTTACCACTACGTCCAGCCGTCCCTGTTCCCATTCGATGTGCTCTATGGCCGCCCCGATACTGTCCCGGTCGGTGACGTCGAGCTGTAGCACCTGTAATTCGCCGCCGCGAGTGGAGGCTTCGGCCAGCAGGGCCTCCTGCTTGGCCGGATCCCGCATTGAGGCGTAGACAATATGCCCGGACGCGGCCAGCCGGGCGGCGGTGAACAGGCCAAAGCCGCTGGAGCAGCCGGTAATCAGAATAACGGACTTCACTGTGACTCAGTCCTCATAGATGGCCACCACTGTTGCGCCGTCCTGGTCGATATAGCCGCGGTACATGCCGGGGGTGTTGAACGGCATGGCGATGTGCCCTTGCCGGTCGATGGCGATTACCCCGCCGTCGGCGTCCATCTGTACCAGTTTATCATTCACCACCAACTCCGCGGCGGCCTGCAGGGACAGGTGGCGGTAGGCCATCAGAGCGGAGATATCGTAAGCTGCGGCGATGCGGATGAAGAATTCTCCATGCCCCGTGCCGGAGACGGCGCAAGTGCGATTGTCAGCGTAGGTGCCCGCCCCGATTATGGGCGAATCGCCGATTCGTCCGAATTTCTTGTTGGTCATCCCCCCGGTGGAAGTACCGGCTGCCAGGTTACCATGCCGGTCCAGGGCCGCCGCGCCCACGGTGCCCTGTTCCTTGGCCTGGGCCTCTTTTCCCTTGACGCGCTGTAGGGCGTCCCAGCGCCGCTGGGTGAAGTAATAGTCCTCGTTAACCGTCTCGATACCATATTCCCCACCGAACCGCTCGGCCCCGTCGCCGGACATCAGCACATGGGGGGACTTCTCCATCACCAAGCGGGCCAGCTTGATGGGATTTTTCACATGGCGGACTCCCGCCACTGCCCCGGCGGCCAGGTTGCTGCCGTCCATGATGGAGGCGTCCAACTCGTTATGGCCGTCGGCGTTGAATACGGCCCCCTTGCCGGCGTTGAACAGGGGCGAATCCTCCAGCAGGGTGATGGCAGCCTGCACCGCGTCCAGGGCCGTGCCGCCGTCATGCAAGATTGTGTAACCGGTTTGTAGGGCGGCGGTCAACTGCTCACGGTAGGCGCTCTCCAGCTCCGGGGTCAGGCTTTCCCGGGTGATGGTACCGGCGCCGCCGTGAATTACCAGGCCGAACTGCACGCGGGGGGTAGCTAGCCGGCCGCAGCTCCAACTGGCGATGCCCAGCAAGGCAATCAGAATTAGAACCGTGATCATTTTCCAGTGCCGAAATTGAAACATATGAACTCCTATACCTTATCCAGAGAGGATGGTAAGCTTAGCGGCGTGCAGAAGTCATCAAAGTGTCCGATGGTGATGGCCAATTACGTCGCTGATTGGTGGATTAAGAAAACCATTGATGGGTTTGATATGACCGGGGGCGCTGGCGAAGGCTACGCCGGCCAGAGCGGGCAAAATTCTCACAGCACCCATGCCAACTTCGTGAATAGCGAGTGCCCTTGGTCGGAGGGGGTGCCTAAGCGGGAGGTCCCCCGCTGGTAGGCGACCTGCAAGGAACCGAAGGGCGGCAGAAAGCGCCATACCATGACCGCCTGTACATTCCGTTTATCGAGAGCCGAGTGAGTTTGGAAGAAGAGTTTCAGGTAGAAATCCTTGTTGAAGTAATAGTTGGATCTCAGAACGTGGATCAAGGTAATCTCGTTCTCAGGGTCTGGGTCGAGCCATAGCCATGTAAGGCCGTAGCTGGTATTCCAGGCGTTCGTGAGCTTATAAGCTGCGTCGACGCCGACGAGCCGTACATCGCTGTCAAAGTTGTGCCCCGTCGCCAAGGACAAGCTGGCCGAACGCCCGGCGCGGTTATCGTAGCCCAGTTCCAGTGCTGTCAGACGGTTGCGGAACTCCTTCTCGTACCGCTTGAACTCCTCGTTGTGGGACAGTTCGATTTCCCACTTACTGATGAGGACTACATCGCATCCGGCCTCCAGCTCCCAGCTCCTCAAGACACCCGCCTGGCTCCGATAGCGATTGTAGTTCATGTCAACTTCCATTTTCTCCACGGCCCCGGACTTCATCCAGAAGGTATGAGACAGGTTGGTGTCGAATTCCTTACGATTGTCGTCGCGGATAAAGCCGACGGCATTCATGTTCTCCATCAGCCCGTTGCCCCAATGGGAGTACCGGGCATGGAAGTGGCTGGTGGCGTTGTCGAAGGCGGGCCGGAGGAACCAGGCCGTGACGCCGGTGTTTTCAGGTCCGTGAGCTTGGACAAGTTGGGCTGTTATCCCCAGCGTCTCGGTAAAGAAAAGGGTGGCGTCCAAACCCGCTGACCCCTGGTTATCACCGCGGTGGGCGCGGTTGGCTGCAAGGAAGCCGATGTTGGACGGGCCGAACAGACCCTTTTTTACTCGTACTACAGTATAGGTCGCGTTGGAACCGTCGGGATCATTATCCAGCGGTTTAGACTGGGTACCGATGACAGCCAGGTCCCAGGAGCTGACCTTGCCTGTGAGCTTGGCCCCCCAGGGGATATCGCTTACGCGCCGGGAGTAGAACTGTCGAACTCGCTGGCGAAACATTTCGGTGCCTTCGAGGAAAAAGGGACGCTTCTCTGGAATGAACAGCTCAAAGCGGGTCAGGTTGATCTGCTCCATATCGGCTTCGATGGTGGCGAAGTCAGGGTTCAGGGTCAGATCGACGCCGAGATTGCTGCTGATGCGGTAACGCAGGTCGATCCCAGCCTGTCCTTCCAGAAGCTGCCCCTCCCCAGCCTGGGACAACGCGTAAGGAATGATTTCATATGCCTTGGTGTGGGCTTGGAGGTCCAGATCGGTCAGATCTCCGAACTGGGAAACGCGCCAGACATCCTCCAGGGGGCCGGACCAGAAGCTCCGCTCGAGGCGGCGGGGGTAGGAGCGGCCGAGGTTCAATCCCCACCTGCGTCCTTCACCGCCTTGATATTTAAGGATGCGAAAGGGGATGGCGAATTCCGCGGTCCAACCTTCCGGGATGCGGGTAGCGGCGGATGACCATGAAGCGTCCCAGCTATCATCATTGGATCGACCGTTGTCGGCGACCTTGCCGTCGGCCTGCGTGGCGAGGCTGTTGGTTATGAAATAGGTGCAGGTGCTGTTATCGTCAAAGGTGTCGAGCATGATGATAACCGCGTCGTCATCCTCCAGATCACCGTCTCGCTTGGTGATGGCGGCGGCCATCTCTCCCGGCTCAGGATCATAGCATACAAAGGCGACGTACAGGGCCTCCTCGCCGTAGCCGATCCATGCGATGGTATGCAGGGGAGAAGGCTGGCCGTGGTTTGGCTCGAACTGGGTGAACCCCTCGATCCGCTCGGCCAGCCGCCAGACCTCATCGTCCATCTGGCCATCGATCACAGGCGGTCGTGGGAACCTGACGGCCCGGGTGGACCTCATCGTCTGGTCCTCGGCAAGCACGGCCGCGACTATGAACGGCAGGAAAGAAATGACTGATATCCGCATTCGACCTTTCGCTGACTTTAAGAGATAAGAAAAGTAAACACGATCGGTGAACTTTTAAAAGCTCAGATTGCGGGTTTCTTTCCGCCAACGGGTCAGGTCAGGTCAGGTTGGCCGGACCAGTACGACCTACGATGATAAGTGTGCCTTTTCCCTGTTTCCGGCAGCGTGTCCTGCCGTAACATCGCCCTCATGAAACTCTACCTAAGGCCACTGAACCGGGCCGCCCGGGAACTGTATTCCGATCACGGCCATTACCATCCCGGTGACGCCGGCCTGGACCTGTTCGTCCTAAAGGAGCAGACCTTCGCACCGGGTGAGACCGCCACCATTCACCTGGGGATCCAGTGCCAGCCGGAAGACGGCCGCGCTTACCTGCTGCTGCCCCGGTCTTCCATCTCAAAGACTCCCCTGCGCATATCCAACTCCATCGGTCTGATCGATGGCGGTTACCGGGGTGAGATCATGGCCGCCTGCGACCATATCAAGACTGAGCCGTTCACCGTTCACCGGGGTGACCGCCTGTTCCAGCTGCTGGCCTTGGACGGCACACCCATCGAATACGAGTTGCGGGATGACCTGTCGGAGACCAGCCGCGGCGACGGCGGCTTCGGCAGCACCGGTCAGTAGGAGCGCCTTTCTAGCACTCTAACCTTTAGAGTGCTAATTTTTCTTCCATCCTCCCAAATATTATAAATAAATTTAGTGCTGCCTGAAAGTGGGCTTTAGTCCTCGACAGGTGGCTTTCGCCGCATATAAAAGGGTTGAACAGGGAATTCATGAATGCTAATTAAAGGAGATCACAGATGAAATTGAAGCCTCTGCATGATCGCGTCGTTATCAAGGCGGACGAATCGGAGGAAGTGACCAAGGGCGGAATCTACCTGCCGGATACCGCTAAAGAAAAGCCCCAACGAGGTGAAGTGGTGGCGGTGGGTCCGGGCAAGACCGAAGACGGAAAGCTGGTCGAGCCGCAGGTCAAGAAAGGCGACAAGGTGCTGTACGGTAAGTATTCCGGCACCGAAGTCACCATCGATGATACTGAGTATCTTATCGTCCGTGAGAGCGATATTCTCGCAATCCTATAACCAGGTAGATTGAACTCCACCTAAGGAAGGAAATAATTCCATGACAAAGATTCTGGTTTACGATGCTGAAGCCCGGCGGAGCCTCAAATCCGGGGTTGATAAGCTGACTGCAGCAGTCAAGGTGACTTTGGGCCCCAAGGGCCGTAACGTGGTAATCGATAAGAAGTTCGGCGCTCCCACCATCACCAAGGATGGTGTCACGGTCGCCAAGGAGATCGAACTGGAGGATCCATTCGAGAATATGGGCGCCCAGATGGTGCGCGAGGTAGCCTCCAAAACCTCCGATCTGGCCGGTGACGGCACCACCACCGCCACAGTCCTGGCCCAGGCTATCATTAACGAAGGGTTGAAAAATGTCACTGCCGGCGCCAACCCCATGGACCTGAAACGGGGCGTGGATTGGGCCGTCATCAAGGTAATTGAATCCCTTAAAAAGCAGAGCCGCGACGTGGGCGGCAAAGAGGAAATCGCCCAGGTGGGCACCATCTCCGCCAACGGCGACAACGAGATCGGCGACCGTATTGCCGAGGCCATGGAGAAGGTGGGCAACGACGGCGTCATCACCGTGGAGGAAGGCAAAACCACTGCCATGGAGCTGGATGTGGTTGAGGGGATGCAGTTCGACCGTGGTTATCTCTCCCCCTACTTTGTCACCGACCCCCAGGAGATGGAGGCCCAACTGGAGGATGCCTATATATTGATCCACGAAAAAAAGATCAGTGTCATGAAGGACCTGCTCCCCATCTTGGAGAAGCAGGCCCAGACCGGCAAGCCCATGCTGATCATTGCCGAGGATGTGGATGGCGAGGCGTTGGCCACCCTGGTGGTCAACAAGCTGCGCGGCTCTCTCAAAGTGGCCGCCGTAAAAGCCCCCGGCTTCGGTGACCGCCGCAAGGCCATGCTGCAGGACATCGCCACGTTGACCGGCGGTTTGGTGATCTCCGAGGAACAGGGCTACAAGCTGGAGAACGCCACCCTGGCCTATCTCGGCACGGCCAAGCGCATCACTATTGATAAGGATGACACCACCATTATAAAAGGTGATGATAGCACTAAAGACGACATCATGGCCCGCATCAACGAGATCCAGGTGCAGATCGATAAGACTACCTCGGACTACGACGAGGAGAAGCTGCGCGAGCGGCTGGCCAAGCTCTCCGGCGGCGTGGCCGTGCTGAGCGTTGGCGCCTCCACCGAGGTGGAGATGAAGGAGAAGAAGGCCCGCGTCGAGGACGCCTTGCATGCCACCCGGGCGGCGGTGGAAGAGGGGATCATCCCCGGCGGCGGCGTGTCCCTGGTGCGCGCCATCAAGGCCATCGACACCGGCAAGTTGGATAACGCCGACCAGAAGACCGGCGCCGAGATCCTCAAGAAAGCCCTGGAGTATCCTCTGCGCCAGATCGTGGAGAACGCCGGCCATGAAGGGGCGGTGGTCTTCAGCAAGGTCCTGAGCAAGAAGGACGATTATGGCTTCGACGCTCAGGAGGAAGAGTACGGCCAGATGTTCGCTATGGGCATCATCGATCCCACCAAGGTGACCCGGATAGCAGTGGAGAACGCAGCCAGTGTGGCCAGCTTGCTGATCACCACCGAGGCGCTGGTTGCCGATAAGAAGGAAGAGGATAAGGTCCCGCCCATGCCGCCGGGAGGCATGGAAGGCATGTACTAGACCACGCCAACGGCGGGGAAACCTTGACCTTCAAGATGCGCAATATGAAAAGGCCGGTCCTAGTAATGGGGCCGGCCTTTTTGTTACAGTACCTGGACTGGGCTATTCGGGTGTCACAACTTTGGCCCCGCCCCGCTTATAGCAGGATTAGGTACTTCCAGCGGGATAGGGACGGGACTTGCAGCCCGGCCAGACGGCGATGCAGATCGCTTGGTCGCATCAGGCTTGTATTCCAAGGGGAGCCGGTCTTAAGCTGTGCCCCCCCTGAACTTCGCCACGAAGCACAGGATTCCGGTCAACTTGGATTTCTTAACATAAGGAATATTCGTAGTAAAATGATACAATACCCGAACGAATCCCGGCCACGCAAACTCTACACCCTGGGTGAAGAGATCGCCAACAGCCTGAGCCACGGCCTGGGAGCTGCGTTGAGTGTGGCTGGACTGGTTGTGCTGGTAGTACTCGCCGCCAGGATGGGCGATCCCTGGCGGGTAACGAGTTTTGCCATTTACGGCAGCACTCTCACGATTCTGTACCTGGCATCAACCCTGTACCACGGTGTTCAAAATCAGCGGGTCAAGGGGGTGCTGCGGACTATCGATCATGCCAGCATTTATCTCCTGATTGCCGGTACCTATACTCCGATTTTGTTGGTGAGTATGCGGGGAGCATGGGGCTGGTCCCTGTTCGGCGTCATCTGGGGATTGGCCCTGGTGGGTGTAGTATTGCAATCTCTCTCTTTCAAACGCCTGCGCCGAGTTGAACTCTTCACATATATTATGATGGGCTGGCTGTGCGTCATCGCCTTGCGAGAGATGTTCGTCAGTATTTCCCCCGGTGGCCTGATATGGATAGCCGTCGGCGGCTTGCTCTATACAACCGGTGTCATCTTCTATGCCTGGCACAAACTGCCCTATCACCACGCCGTCTGGCACCTCTTCGTCCTGGCGGGCAGCGCCAGCCACTTTTTCGCCATGCTCTTTCACGTCCTGCCTGAGGCTTGATTGCCCAATTGGCGGCCGGCCCTCTTGAACGGTCTGATAAATATCGGTGGCTGGACGGGCGCCTTGGCTTTACCCCTGGTCATCGGGATCAGGAAGAGCGCCTATTCAGTTCCCAGCTGAGGGATGGCCTGGCGGCGGGATTCGAGCAGCTGGCCCCGTTGTATCACTTTCTGAGGGCCACCTCCAGCCTTTAGCTGTTGCCTGCAATTTTACCGCCACACCCGCCTACCCTCCGCTCCCTCTTCACCCCTAATTTCAACCACCTGATAACGCCTATATTTATTCGGAGATTGCCGCGATGATCTTCCCCAAACTGTTCATACCAGGCCCCACCCAGGTGGATGAGGCCACCCTGAAGGCTATAGCCCAACCGCAGGTGGGGCACCGCACCGCCGAGTTTTCGGAGCTCATGGAGCAGGTGGTCACCGGCCTGCAGCAGGTGCTCAATACCAGCGGCCGGGTGTTCCTGTTCTCCAACCCGGCCACCGGGGTGTGGGAGGCGGCGGTGCGCAACAGCGTCAAAAAGGGGGCGCTGAATTGCGTCAATGGGGCCTTCTCGGCCAAGTGGCATACGGTCACCAAAGCCTGTGGGCTGCCCTGCGAGGTGCTGGAAAAGGACTGGGGCCTGGCGATCAAGCCCGGGGACGTTGACCGGGCCCTGGCTAGTGGCAAATTCGATGCGGTGACCCTGGTGCACAACGAGACCTCCACCGGGGTGATGAGTCCCCTGGAGGATATCGCCGCCCTGATGGCCGAAAAATACCCGGACGTGTTGCTGCACGTGGACGCGGTGAGTTCCATGGCGGGGGTGGAGATCAAGGTGGACGACTGGCACCTGGATACCTGCTTCGCTTCGGTGCAGAAGGCTTGGGGGCTACCGGCGGGGTTCACGGTGTGCGCCGTCTCGGAGCGGGCCATGGAGCGCTCCCGGGAGATGACCGGCAAGGGGTACTACCTCGATTTTGAGGTGATGGACAAGTTCCACCAGAAGATGCAGACCCCCAGCACACCGTCGCTGCCGCACATGTTCGGGCTGGTGAAGATTTTGGATGACATTGAGCGCGAGACCCTGCCCGGCCGGTACGCCCGGCATCGGGAAATGGCCGCTTACGCCCGAAAGTGGGCGCTGGATCACGGTCAGGGGCTGTTCCCCGAGCGGGGGTACGAATCGGTGACCATGACGGCAGTGCGCAACGTGCAGGAGTGGCCGGTGCAACAGATATTCGAGGCCCTGGAGGAACGGGGCTACCGCATGGATCGGGGCTACGGCAAACTGCGGGGGCAGGTGTTCCGCATCGCCCACATGGGCTCGGTAATGCCGGACGACCTGGAGGATTACCTGCGGACCTTCGATGAAATACTGGCAAGGCTGGAGGTGGCGGCATGAAGCGGGTGCTGATCACCGACCCAATCGCCCAATCCGGGCTGGATATCCTGACCGAACGGGGTCTGGAAGTGGTCGATCTGGCGGGTGAGTCGGTGGACAAGGTGTTGGAGATGGTGGGCGCGGTGCACGGCTGGATCATCCGTAGCGGTACCAGCGTGAACGCCGAGCTGCTCAACCAGGCGGACCATCTGCAGGTGGTGGGGCGTGCCGGTGTAGGCATCGACAATATCGACCTGGAGGTGGCCACCCTGCGGGGGGTGGTGGTGATGAACACCCCCGACGGCAACACCATTTCGGCCGCCGAGCATACCATGGCCCTGCTGATGGCCCTGGCGCGCAACGTGCACCTGGGGCACGCCTCACTGCGGGAGGGGCGCTGGGACCGCAAGGCGTTGCAGGGGGTGGAACTGAATGGCAAGCTGCTGGGGATCGTGGGGCTGGGACGCATCGGCCGGCGGGTGATGGACTCGGCCCGGGCCATGGGGATGGAAATCCTGGGGTATGACCCCTACGCTCCCCAGGAACTGCTGGACTCCGACCAATTGGAGATTGTATCGCTGGAAGAACTGCTGAAGCGCGCCGATTTTGTTACACTGCATGTGCCCCGTAACGACGAAACCCGCGATCTGCTTAATGCGAGTAACCTGAAACTGATGAAACCGACCGCCCGGCTGATCAACGTAGCCCGGGGGGGCATTGTCAACGAGACCGACTTGGCCGACGCCTTGAACGAGGGCCTGATCGCCGGGGCCGCGGTGGACGTGTTCACCAGCGAGCCACCCCCCGATGATCATCCCTTCCGCCAGGCCAAAAATATCCTGCTGACGCCCCACCTGGGCGCCTCCACCAAAGAGGCCCAAGAAGGGGTGTCGGTGGCTGTCTGCCGGCAGGTGGCCGATTTCCTCTTAGAGGGCAAAATGGAGAGCGCCCTTAACATGCCGGTGAGTGATATGGCCCTGTTCAAAAGCCTGGAGCCCCACCTGGAGCTGGCGGCTGACATGGGGCGCATACTGTGCCAACTTGCCGATGGCGCCATCAAACAGGTAGCGGTCACCTGCTACGGCACGCTGGAGGACTCCCTTCCGGTGGCCCTGGCGGCCTTGCGGGGACTGCTGGAAGGGGTGCTGGATACCCGCCTGAACTACGTGAACACCGCCGCCGTGGCTAAGGAGCGGGGGATAGGGCTGACCCACGGCTGCGATTCTACCGACGTGGGCTACGCCAACCTGATACGGGTGGCGGTGGAGACGACCGGCGGGGAGACCTCTATGGCCGGGTCGGTGTTCGGCCGCGGCCACCGGCGGGTGGTGGAGATCGACGGCAACCACCTGGAACTGAACCCCGAGGGGGTGATGCTGTTCATCCGCAACCGGGACCTGCCCGGGGTGCTGGGGCGCATCGGCACCGCCCTGGGGGGCTTGGGCATCAATATCGGCGAGGCGTTACTGAGCCGCGAGCGCACCGTCGAAATGGCCTACCTGGTAGTGAAGGTGGACAGCGAGCCGGACCAGAAGCAGCTGGGGGCGCTGGTGGCGTTGGAGGGGATACTGTCGGTGCGGAAGGTGGTGCTGTAGACAGGCCCTCAGCCCCGGAATGATATCCGGGTCGCTGCAGCTCCAAAATCGACTCGCCCATAGTTGAAACGGATCATCGCCGTAGGCCAACCCTTTCAGTTCAAGCCAATTATTAAGCCGATAGAGGAAATATGGGCTTTCGTCCTCTCAATTTTACGGAT
>SDBV01004970.1_pt1 | contig 18894 bp, 38 predicted proteins | sample 2277081 | NCBI WGS metagenome assembly SDBV01 (sample SAMN10402039, study PRJNA504765) | marine sediment metagenome | isolation source: marine sediment core GS10_PC15, 223 cmbsf | place: Arctic Ocean: Southern Knipovich Ridge | collected 2010
GCGAACAGTATACTTATACTCTCTAACAACAGTTGTCTTACTGTGAATAGAACCCTCCTCTCCATCGGTGTTAACGTAAAAATAATACTTACCTACTACCAAATGATTCTCAGTACCATCTTGATTTACGGAAAAACAGTTAGGGCACTCAAGGGTCTTAAATCTATTCTCCAAAAACTTCTTCGCTTGAGACTTAAGCCTATCAACATACTGTAGAGGTGACTCATCACTTTCAACCTGTCTCTTCTTACGAGCTATCCCTAATTCGGCTTGTAGAGCAGTCCACGACTGTGTAACATCCCTTAGAGAACTCATTAAATCTTTAATTTTCTTAGAATCAGATACAGGATCTTTTATGGTAGTAAGGGCCTCATTGATTTGCTCCATATTTATCTCAAGTTGGCACATCTGAGCCAGGGCCGCCATATCGTTGGCCTGGTTTAACTCATCCAATTCATACTCCTGCAAGTACATATCAATCTTGTCTTGTAGGACTTGACCTTTCTTTTTTCTACCCATTACACCCCATACCTTCGTACTAGGGAACCATTCTCATCAACATCATACTCATCACCAAATAATATCAATTTCTGGTTTCTGTACTCTTGTCTACGCCGTCCAGATTCACTAGAGATACAAAATTTTACCCAGGGTGACCTGGCTTTTATATCTTTTTCCCATGTACTATAACAACTATTACAGAACCACTCTGTTGCCCTTCTCGGATAGTACTCTTCCTGACAGATAGCACACAACTTCTTTGGTGTATATGCCATAGAATACGATCTTTTAACTTGGTTGCGGATTGTCATACGAAAAACTCCCTATAGACTAACCAAATATAATACGTTGGTTCTAGTATATATTAACACTTGCTCCACCCACAGTTCCTACACATCAGGCACCCCTCAGAATAAACAAGTCCATCTGTGCTTCCACACCCCTCACATGTAGCCTTATTATCTACTGTGTCATTTGGAATATATCGCTTAAGCGCCCTAACCACACCAGCTTTCCATGTATTTAGATTATCATCTCTTAAATTCAACCCACCAATAAGGGCAACCGCATAACGAATAGGCATTCCATGACGCAAAACCCCAGAAATCAACTTCGCATAATTCCAATACTCTTTATCAAAAGCTACATGCAAGTCTTCGACAATTTGCTCTGCCCCCTCCTTACCAACATAGAGAAAATCATACTTCCCACCGCCGCCAACCAAAAGCTTTGTCCTGCGTACCCTTCCTGCTTCGACAGAGTTTGGGATAATGAATTGGTCTTGCAACCCAGTAAAAATCTCATAAGGTTTTCCATTTAACAACCCTACAAAAGCTACCCATTTCTCCTTATCGTTTGTAAATCTGATTATATCCGCCTCCAAAACTTTTGGTCTTGTAGGTGCATCATGCTCACTAATCCCCGTAGTCTCAACATCCTCTGATGGGATTAATACTCCACTCCTCGAAGTGTCTCTATATACCGTAATACCCTTCAATCCAACCTCCCAAGCAGTCATATAAATCTCTTTTACCCTATCAATCGAGACATCCGAAGGTAGATTAATAGTGGAGGATAACGAATGAGTAGTATATTTTTGAATAACACTCTGCATATCTACCCTTTTCCTCCAATCAATCTCGTGTGCAGCAGAACCAAAGTACGGGCTACGCTTCTCATCCGTTATTCCAGAAACCTCCATCCACTGCTTCAACTTTGGATGAACTACCTCAAACTCTTGCCACTTGTCCCCTAAAACACCTACAAAATCTACTTTTACATTCTTATCGGATGAGTGTACCTTTACACGTCTCTTATACGACAAGGCAAAAACTGGTTCCAAACCAGAGGAAGATTGTGTTAATAAAGAAAGCGAACCAGTAGGTGCAACAGTTGAAATTGAAACATTTCTTCTACCATACTTCATCATTCTTAAATACATGTCTGGGAACTCTTCTTTTAACATCTGTATGAAGTAAGATTGCTCCTCTATACTTGTATCAAACCCATCGAAAGCACCTCTTTGAATTGCCATATCAATCGAGGAGTCGAACTCTGCTTGACATTTTGTTCTCATAATCTGTTCTACCACTAACAACGCCTCATCAGAGCCAAACCCCAAATTAAGAGCCGCTATTGTGTCTGCCAACGCAGTAAATCCCAATCCAGTTCTCCTACCAGACACACCAGACTCATAAAAAGTCTCCCAAGTACGTATCTCTACGGACTTTATGTAATCTGGTTCTGGATCATTCTTAATTTTAGCCAACATCCGTTCTATTGATTCAAGTTCAAGATCTACCAAATCATCCATAAGTCTCTGCGACTCATACGTAACACAGTAAAATTTGTCAAAGTCAAATGTCGCACTTTCCAGAAAGGGATTATCCACAAACCCAAAAAGATTTAGTGCTATAAGTCTGCACGAATCTGCACCTTGGGGAAGCTCACCACACGGATTAGTAGAAATGTTCTTATATTGAGGATAGATTGATGATACTGAGTACCAATGATGCCTATCCCAAAATAATAATCCTGGTTCGGCTGTATTATGAGCACACTTAATTATAGTATTCCATAATTCCCTAGCCCTTATAGTCTTACTATATGAAGGAGTCTCCGAATCGACAGGCCACCGCTGAACAAAATCTAGATCACCAGCGACTGCCAACATAAACTCATCAGAGAGCCTAATACTTATATTTGCTCCAGTGGCTTTTGTCAAGTCCTGCTTTAGTAAAGCAAACTTCTCTGCGTCTGGATGCTTAACATCAATCGTAATCATTAAAGCACCACGTCTCCCATCTTGTGCTACTTCTCTAGTTGTATTAGAAAATCTTTCAGCAAAATGCACTGCTCCAGAAGATGCCCCAGCAGCATTAGAAACTGAAGTATGCTCTGGTCTAAGTGGTGATAGGTCTACCCCGACCCCGCAACGTCTTTTCATTAGTTGTGCCAATTGCTGATCTGCAAACATGATTCCTCCGTAGGAATCGAACAACTCTGGCAACACAACACAATTACTCAAAGAACCAAAAACAAATGGATTTCCAAGAACTGCCATAGGTGAACCTTGGGGAACTACATACTTAAACCCATCAAAATAGGTAAGTATTTTATCCTCTGTTAGTGGTTCTCTTCTAGTACCATACTCACTAAGACCGACGCCAAAATTATCATATTTTGACTCCACCCTAGAAAATTCTTTTGCCATCCTTTTGTGCATATCAAGTGGGGTTAATTCGAGAAAATTGCCCTTCCTATCCTTCATAGCATATTTATCAACAAAAACCTCTGCGGCTAAACTATCACCATTAAAATATTTTAATGATGCGCTAAAAACCTCCTTATGCAAATACATCTCTTTCATATCTCCTACCTAAACGCTAATCTCATAATCTTATTACACCCATCGAGGAGCGGAAACCCAAAATCCAGAGGTTTCGACCCTCTGTTAAAGGGCATGAGCCATCCTCGACGATCTCGCCTCCCAGTTGAAGGCCCAGTAGCAGATGAGCTATTGCACCGTAACGAAGTCTACCCTAAAGCTAAATCCCTAACCTTTTGAGCAAAGGCATTTATTTCTGCTCGACTGATATCTGGTGACATCCCAGAAATGATACTAAAAACTTTATCTGGGCTAGCCACACTTTCACCTGTAACAGTGTCCTGTATAGAATAACTTACTTGCACTTTTACATCTATAATCTGCCCTCTAGCATTAAAAATGAACATTACATGATCCAGTTGATGACCTATTGCAGAAAGATACATTTTCCCTCCTAAGCCTTAGTAATATAAACAGTGAAGTAATATGGAACACCTCCAATATCAACTTCGATATCACGCTGAGCACCACTTAAACCAGATGCAGCAGCATTCTTCGGATTCTTGACAATGAAACCATTCACTCCCGTGCCAACCCCAGCAAAAACTGCACCAGAATCCATATTAACAAGAGGACCATCAAGATTAATGTCAATATCACCACGGACCTTTAACCGCCCAGATGCGATACGGGATATGGCTGTAGTTGATGCCTGTATACGAAGCTCAGCTAAGATTAGACTCTGAAAGTTCAGATCCGTTCTATTTCTAATATAGAAGAAAGTATTAGCACCTTCCTTAAGAAGCAAGTTAGGCGTTTCTACTCGATCAAATTTCCCACCAAGTCTAGGCATTACTCTATCACCTCCGTAATAACGTTAAACGGTACATCCCTATCCGCTCCTTCATCCGCTCCTTCTGTATACGTCAACTTCCATGCTTGATTAACCATAAACTGGAAGTCAAAAACCCCCTCCACATCTGCGGCCAGAATAGCGACTGAGTCGTACAGCCTATAAGTGATGCCGTCCACCTTTCTATACAGCTTAATGGTTCCATCCTGTGTCATAGCGGTTAAATCGAATTCAAGGCTAATCCTACGTCGTGTAGTAGCAGTATCCTCTACTATATCCTGCTCTGCTCCAGCATCCAAATAGCTAAAAGGTCCAACGGTCTCAGCAGAATTTTGTTTATTTCCCTGCGGTGAATATCCTCCCATTATAGTGCTCCTATTTCGTGGGCCTTAAAAACTTGAACCATTCCATTTGTTTCAAATTGAAAATTCAAAGCATCTCCCTCTTCCCACATAATATCAAAAATATAAAGACTTCCAGAAACCAATGCCACACCATCATTTAGATACGCATCAAGCGTAGTTGCTCCTTGAGTAACCCTACTCTTAACAACAGTATTAATACCAGTTACAAAAGCCACACGGCAAATGCTAGGGCTATTAGTTGGTACAATATCAGCGCCAAGAATATCCACGTTTGCACCAGGAGGAGCAGACGAGAATATATTAGCTTTAGGAAGCGGAATAACCTTTACAAGCGTGGACTCCAACGCCAAAAGACCGAGGGCACCCAATAAACCAGAAAGTGTTCCTCCACCTCCTGATTGTATAATCCATTCGCCCGTGTACTCCGCATCTGGATTACTTTCATCGGGGACTACCGAAATAGTAACTTTTACATTGTCCTCATTTACAAGAGCAGAAGCCCATTGCTCTATAGTTTTTGTTGTCATACTTATTACCTCGTATCATAAACTCCCGTACCATTCCAATACGTCTTCCAGTGAAGTAATACCTCTACTGCGCTATCGTAGTCAGAAACAATCCTAGTAGCGTATCTCTCTAACCACCCACCTACCTTGTTACTAGCCAAATCTTTACATATAACCAATGTAGGTGTTTTAGAAATCCATGTTGCGTAATAGAACTCCCCAGCAGTGCCCCAACTAGCATCGTCTCCAGTAAGCACAACCACAGCATCCACCTTCTCAACATCGCTAAGATCACGTTGAATAACCTCATTTATGGTAAGCCCGTTTTTAAATACCTCAGAATTTAAATTCTGTGAGTTTGCTAAATGCTGCTTACCACGCATCGGAGTTCTACAGCGTATACCAACCAAATCGAGTTTTCTTGTTAACTCGTCACGCTCTGCTATAGCCGCATCATAGCTTAAATTTGCTATTCTACCCGCAAGATATACCTCGTATTCCTTTCCCATTTCCGTTCCTCTCCTTTATACTCCGGTGGAACCGAATCCACCAGATCCACGACTTGTTTCTGAGACTTCGTTTGTTTCACAATATGTAGTACTTTCCAATCGTACTACTCTAATCTGAGCGATTCGATCTCCAGCTTTGAACATAACATGACCAAACTCACCATACATTGCAACTAGTACCTCACCCCTGTAGCTTGAATCTATCGTTGCGGGTGCATTAGGTATTACTACACCACTAGAGGATATACCACTCCTAGGTCTAATCTCCACCATGTACCCTTCAGGTATCTCAAACACTAAACCAGTACGTACCTTAACTAACTCACCATACTTTACTTCACAATCCTCACAACAACTCAAATCATCACAAGCATCTTCCTCGTAAGCTTTTTTAGGTAATACTGCGTTAGGGTTTATTTTCTTAACCTTTATAGTTATCATCTACCTCGTCCACCAACCCACAATCCAAACTCTCACTCGCTGAATAGAAATGAGGAGTATTGTCTCTGAGCATCTCAAACCAAAACTCAGAAGAACTATACTTAGAGTCTTTCTTAGTACAACGATTAGCAACCATGCTAGATAGGTCACGCTGCCACAACGATAGGAGTTTCTGCTCGGCATCAACTGTTCTTATATCACCTACAAGTCCAGTAGTTACACCATGAGCCATTAATACACACATAGAACCCATGTTCCTTACGTCGCAACACTGCAATAAGAAAAAAGCCATTGACATGGCTTGACCATACACGGAACCGATTACCTTTACATCACAACTCTGTGCATATCTTATAGCCCGTATCATGGCAAATCCTGAAAATGCTTGACCACCAGGTGCAGCTATTATCATTATGTCTATAGGTTCTTTAGACTCAGCAACTAGCAACATAATGTCCTCAATAAATGAACGAGCCACACCAGAATCAATTTCACCCGACACAAAAATCTTTCGCTGCTTTCTAAGCTCTCTTCTTTCAAACTCATTTGTTAAGACGATATCATCCATACAACCCCTCCAGCCATTCCGTTTTCTCTAGAATATCTTCAGATATCCCAATATCAGTATTATCCTTAAACTGAGGAAGTATTGACTTGAAAACACGCCTAATAAGTTCCTGCTCAGAATACGAGAAACCAGGATTTTTTAGTTGTGCTAATGCCTCTCTGAGTTTCTTTGTCTCTCTCTCAAGATTCCTAAATTGTTCCATTATTATACCATACTAGGACATGTTTGTCAAGCCTATTGCCCACCGCCTCTTCCACATTGACTACAAGTTTCCCATACATCATCCAAGTCTTGACGATCCGCAATCTTCGCTATACTATCCGCATAACCTGGATTATTATCACTTGTCATTACTCGTGTCGAAGGTTGCCCAATATTATAAACATGAAGACAACACCAGTAGCAGATTTGCCTGTCCAATAATGGACACGTCCACATCATCTCTCCCAGTGCGGGGTTCTTTATGGAGTCATGCTCCTTCTTCAGAGTCTTCTTCAGTACGCAATCCATCCTGTCTCCTTTTCAGAAAATTATATATACGTATTTCGGTGCTTGCTAGTGTATCAATTATTTCAGACATGGTAAATACTATACTAGTGGTTGATAATCTTTCCTCACGCTTATCACCACTATCAAGCCGATCAAGACATTCCATCACCGAAGCAAGGTTGTCCCTAACTACCGAAAGATCGAATACTATCTGTTCTTTTTCTTCCATAATGTGGAGATGGGGGAGAGTCGAACTCCCCGTCCAAGATAGACTACTACATACTTTCTACAGGAATATTTGCTCTTTATTTCAGGTAACTACAGAACAAAAACAATCGTTACCCTAACTAGTTCTACCTAAACAAGTAAGAGGGATTTTCTGTTACTGAGTTTGTCTCCGAAGCGAGCCATAACAGGAGCCGCATCCACGAAGAGTAATCCATTTTCTAGGATTACGAATATCTTATCTTTGCCAGTTATTTTTTTAGTCTGTTTTGAGTCTAATCCCAAAGACTTCCTGCTTATATGTATTCACCAACCCTGTCGAATCCACGCATCCCCAAAACACCCTACATATATATACTAACAACTAGTACCCATATGCAAATCAAAATACCTTGATCAGTTTTATAAGTACTGAATCCCTACAAAACATTCTCTAAGTACTTTCCAACACAAGTGTATCACACAATTCACGTATTGTCAAGCCCCCCCCCCACGAAAAACCTGACAAAATTTGTCATAATTTTTTCATTTTGAAAAGATCCAGAAAATGGACGTTACGGCTAGATCCAACACAACCCGCCGTTACTGGCTAAAAGGGCGTCTATTGTTTCGAGGCGTGGGCGGGGCGTGCTAGGGCGTCCCTAATTGCGTCCTAGATACCTTGCAAGCTCCAGCAAGTCAAGGCTAGGCCCTACAAGTTGACGTATGCTATCCTCTTTCCATAGCTCATTGATTACACACTTTGACTTGTCCAGTACCGCACAATTTTTGATGCTGCAATGATTGCACATTACCTATCCTTTTCCTTCGTGGTATCCGTAGAGATATGATGCTGATATGAAAATCCCTACCAGTACCGCAATTAAACCAATCTCTAAAATCATAGCGCACGCATCCTTTATGGGTTATCGCTAGTCTATGTTTAAGTGTTAGACTAGCAGACTTCACTAACCCTTTAGCTAGGGTTATGGGAATTCCACTTACCGCTTCCCATGACGTGATTCCCCCCACACTTGTCACAGTGCGTTAGCTCCGCCTTTGGCGGGGGTGTCCTGGGTATTGGTTGTGGGTTCGGGATTGGGGATAAGGGATTCCGCATCCTCCGGTACTTGTGGATTCTCCGCTGGCGCATCATCACCGGTGGTATCATCCGTGGGTTGCTCTATCTCATACCCACTTGACTTCCCAGCAGGTACGAGTTGACCGTTGTTGTACGGGGAGGACGCTTTCATCACCCTTTCCATATCCTTGGTGATTGCTTCCCCGTCTAGGTTGCTTGATGCGTCTGGATTCAAGCGACCATTTCCGTATTGATTCCGTAGGTGCTGACTTCCATCGCCCCACCCGCCGAAGTAGTTGGTTATCTTTCCACCGCCTACCGACGCTATAAGCATCCTCCGGTAATCGGTACGTTTCGCGCCTTCCACTGGCCGGGGATACGCATCACTCATTGTCACCAACGCTTGCGCCGCCTGGGCGACTACTTCGTCGCTGGAATCCTTTACCGCATTCCAGAATGCTCCAGACGCTACGTTGAAAGCGACTTGGAAAGACTGGTCAACCTCCCGCTTTCCAGCGGTTTTGGGAGCTAATGAGTCTAGCTCTATCTGGTATTGTTCGACTGTAGGGTATCCGAATTGGCGGGCGTCGGACGCCTTCAGTGCGTCAATGAATTCGCTACTTTCACCAAGTTTTACCTTGGTGACGTACTCCGCAGCCTTGCGTCCCAATGTGGTCTTTGCAATTTTCGTTTCCACTGAATCAATCTCCATTTTCCTGTCTATGTGTTGATTGTCTCATTGTCGGTTGACTTACCGTTGACCGTACCGTCATTCTGGTATGGTAGTCGCTACCGCTTTACCGTAGCAACTCTGGATTGTGTTTACCGTTTCCCTTGATAGTCACTCTGCGTTTCCTGGGGGAGTAGAGTCAAGGGATGTGGTAGATTTTTGTGTTAGTGTTCTGCGCTTGTGTTATCCTTTACTACTAGGATCTTACCATAGGTCAAATTAGCTTGTCAAGCGTTTTTCAAGTGAGTTTGAGAATCTTTACCTAATCTTTACAATAGAATTTATGTTCGACTCATATGTTCTAAAGCCAGATCAGAATTTTTGTTCTACTGGCACAAGTACCAAAATTTTCCCTCTGCCCAAAAATTCTTGTATGAACAGCAGCCGATCATTGATCGCCTGAACAGCGACGCTGGCAAAACTACCAGATAATGATAATGTAGAACAGCGCCACTTACGTGATCGCCTGGTAAGCATTACAGTTACAAAGCCTACAAGCGAGTCTGCTTTTTCCGCTCACCTTAGTGTGCCATTTGGGTGAATGTTTACAAGTACAAACCACAGTTACTTTACCTTTGTGATGTAGCCGTTTTCCAGTACTGCTGAAGCATACCAAGTGTGGGCTTTTGGATACTGTGGGCCTTCAAGTGATACCTGTCCATTAACAGGTACTTTATCTCCAAACGGCCCTGGTTGAAAGACTGTTACCTTCTCACCCAAAGCAATGGCTTCCTTGAGTGCTTTCTTCGTCCTGAAGTTTTGGCTGGTGTACATGTGCATCACCTCTTTCCTAAGTTGATTACAGTATAGCAGGCAGGATATCATTTGTCAACTGTTAGATCCAATGCCGTGTGATAATACTATGGCACAACCACCAAAATCATACTCTTTGCCAAGGTCGTATGTTACTACAACTCAGTGGCAAAGATACCGCAATACTTTATGATGAACAGCGACGGTTATGTGATCGCCTATTCCTCCTCCTCTTCTTCATCATCTTCGTCATAAAGGGCATCTAGTGTACCTTGTCGGCTGCGAAGATAAGCTAGATTGCGCTCATGTTCCAAACGTTCAACGTCGTTCTCTAGGATTAGCTCACCATCAACTATCTTCATGAGGCTCCTTCTTTGTCCTGAAATCTCGGCTACCTATCCTTCGTCTGGTGTCATTCCCAGGACTCTACTATCGCATTGCCCAACACATTATGCCCAGTCATCATGGAAGCCCCTATGTTGCGAGTTAGTCCCTCAGCCATACCGTTCTCATTGCACCAGAGTTCGGTACGCTGCCCAATTCCCATCGCATGTTCCACATAGCCCCCAACTATCCCCTGAATTTCAACCAACTTCATCTTGGCTACTGTGGATGGGAGTCTTGTGATGGTGCCGTCTATCTTGACTACATCGGCTACTTTGTGCATGGAATTCCTCCCTGATTTAATATACTAAGATCATACCAGGCTGATTATCCTTTGTCAACAGTTAGTTTCAGGCAATCCTCACATATTCCATGTGTAGCACCAGGTTTCTCCATCCACTTAAAGCCTAAGAGTATCCCACACCACGCACACAACCTACATGCCAGATATATCATTTTAGTATATCCTTGATAGCCCGTTGTGCGGGATAAACTCATACTTCTTAGTGCCATCCAGGGATTCGAGATTATAGATGTCTGGCAACCAATCCTTGACTGCTTCTACACTTACGACTCGTAAACTCAGGAATCCTACCTTGACCACGTTGCCAGGTGTCCAGTCTTGCTTGCTCTTAGTGATTGCCATGCTAGTCACCTACTTTCCTTTGATACTCTCATTATATCAGGCTGAATTCTACATGTCAACGCCCAACTTCTCAGGCACACCTGCCATCTATGAGGTTAATGAACAGCAAGGTAACAATAATTCTTTCCTCTTGTTCTAGGAGGTAGCCTCGCCTTGGTGGATGCTCAAGTTTAATGAGTCGCCCCTCACCGTGACTAAATTCACCACTAGCCGACTACCGAACTAATGGTGCTTGCTACTACTACCAGCGAATGGATTGTTCTGGTTCTTTGCCAGATACAAGACACCTGAACGTTGGTGCATAGCCTACCAGCGCCCCAGCACCTCTCAGGACAGCCAAAGCCTCATCCTTGGTAGTAGCGGCGGCTAATTCCTTTTGTGCTTTGGTCAAAGTTTCAATGCCTTCTTCTCTGGTTATCTGAGACACGTTCTGTGCCCTCCTTGTAAGTAGTGCTAGTGGGCCATACAATTGCTACCATGCCCACCAGCCTCATACCACGGTAACTATGGCTCCTCGTGATGTGATCTCCGGTAAATAAGTTTCTGAAATATTCCGCATAACACGGCTTACATAAGTCACCTCACTTTTCCTTGGTGTTACAGGTCGGTCTCTCATCACGATATGATCATATCACACGCCGACTCGAATGTCAACTGATATGTTCGGGCTGGGAAAATCCACCTCGTCTGCCCACTCCTGGCAATCACAGTCTGACGCTATACACTTCCACAGGTGAGGCCACTTATTAGCAATGGGATGCTGGAGAAAGTCATGCCCACACAAACAAATCATTTCCGTTGGTAGTTGGTTCATGATTACATCTCGTCCCGCCAGTACAATATTACCGCTGGCAGATTACAGAGTGCTGTATCTACATCAGAGGCAAATCTACTATACTCGGACGGTGTTACTGTGGCATAGTACTCAGAGAGTACCTCTTGCAAGATATTGGCTTCTCTGAGTGTCAATGATACGTTGACACGTTTTGATTTACTATCATAGGTACTTTCCATGATGCCCCCCTATCCGTATACCATGTATAACCTGTCTCGGCATTGCAATGGGCTATAGCCTTACTATGCCCAGCTTCAAGGTCACAGCGGAGATTCCTGCCGTTTATAGCTACTGTCCACTGACAGGCAGGGTCATTCATGTCTCTAAATCTACTCATGATGCCCCCTGACATACATTACAGTGCCTTTTTAAATGTCCCTCACGTTTGAGTCTTATCTCTCTGCCTCTTGCAAAGTCTTTGGAATCAAAGTGCTCAACCATGCCCACGGTAAAAGGGATTCCTTTTTTGTTGTGGGCGTAGTTCACTAGGAGTGAGCCTTTGCCAGAGATGTGAGTCTCTATCCTGGCTTCTGCCCCTACACTTGTATAACCAACGTAGTGCCTGCATTGCATCCAGTATGGTCTGGAGAAGTGCAAGATATAAGTTTGGTAGGCTGATGTGTTCATACTAGCACACACCTAATTGAGCAATAGCTTGAAGTAGATGATACTTTAGCAAAGCCCCCTTTTCCTCTACTTCCCTAATGTCATGCTTCCGAGCCTCTGAAATTACCATATCCACATCCGCCACCATCTTCTGCAACTCGTCCGCTATACTCTTCGTGTTTTCCATTGTGCATCTCCTGTTCTAGGATGCTCTGATTATAACACCTGCCCAACCAAATGTCAACTACCAGTTTGTGGCTGGTATTAAAATTACCCTCAAGGTCAGCATTTATGTTACCTTCGGCACAACAGCCATAAACCTCTACGGCAGAACCGCCACGAAAATAGTGATGAACAGACGAGGGCTACAGGTTTAGTTGTAGCCGTTCGCCTGTCCACCTAGCCTACTTTAGATGCAGAGGTCTTTTGCCAATCCGAGTGGTTCTAGGACTATGTGCTCGTCGATTGTACATACGTTATGTTGCCACACGCTCACACATCCTACACTATCAAGCCACCACTCGTTTTTCCGAACTTTCCTTTTACTTACAAGTTTTCGAAAGGCTAAACCTCCCCAGATTACTATGGGGTTACAGACAGGCTCTTCTGTGGGGTGGTGAGTTCGTGAAGAGGCGTAAGTACAAAGATGTATCCATTTCCCACACTCGGCACACCAACTTCTTAACGGGTGCTGGTATCTGTTTTCGCACACCAAACTACCAAGTTGCACATGGCCTGCAACCTTTGTACAACCATACGCACCATTTGGTGAACTAGAACCACAGGTTCCACTACTACTACCAATCATACTGTCCCTCCCTTTCATATGTTTGCCTAGTTGAACACTTTGTCCTGGTCGTCTTGACACATGCCAGAGATAAGATACTCTTTAGCTGAGAGGGCATCTCTAAAGTCCTTTGCAACGCCAGAACATACAACACACAAGCCCAGCTCCAGTGCTTCCGTCCTTGTTCTTCCAAATATGGAAGAACTCATTTCATCCAATAGACGTGCCATCTCTGGAGACTTCTCCAATGGTGTAGTCATTAGTCTACCCTCCAACTCTCTACCAGTTCTTCAAAGGATGGGTATATCACGGTGGGCCAATCTTTCACCAACTCACCTATGGCACCAGTCTCAAGCTCAAACATGTTGCCAACATGAACAAATGGTTGACCATCAGTGATAAGTATGCCACACCTAGCACCATCCCTGCTAACTACTGGAAGAACAGGATACCTAGGCCAGTCAAGCGGCGATTTCATCATCTCCAAGTCTTGGTTGTTCATCTTACCCCCTCTACACTGTCATCGCCAAGAAATATTGTTTCAAGTTCAATTATGAACCTATTGTTAGCAGCGAGGACTGCCTGACGCAAGTGTTCTGGTACTTCCTTGAGGCCCATCTCACACAGGTCGTAACAGACCTTGCCACCGTTGATACCGATACTCACCAACTGGTGTCGGCTTTTGCTGTACCATACAATGTTACCGTACATAACCAGCCTCCGCTTGTCTGCGATGCGAATCTGTGAGGAACTCAAACATGATAGAAGCCACCTGATTTATACCGTTTAACAGAGCGGCTCGGTAGGGGTCAGGAAAGAACTCAAGCACGTCTGCCGCCTCGTCGTATGTGTCTTCGTAACGTCTCAAGGCGCCAACGAGGAAGTGAATCTCAGTTTCGACGAACTCGTCTGAAAGTTCGTGTAGTGGGACATTGTGCCCATCACCTCTGTCCCAGTAGAACTGTCCATCTTGCCACAAATATGACAGGTCTAACGTCGGCATTTCGTCATCGGGCGTTCTCATGCATCCACATTCTTTACACATGTTATGACTCCTTGTACTGTTTGTGTGCCATGTGAATCTTCCCCTTGCTGTGGGTGATACCGCACCTGGTGCAAGAGTAAGGGTCCTTCATTGTTGCCATCTGAGCAACAATAGCCTCATCGACTACCGCTTGTCGCTGTGCTTTGGACGGGTGGGCTGATTCCCACTCAGTCCTATCTACGAGGTGCCCATCTCGGAAAATTATCCCTGACTTGGCCCGTTTAAAGTCTGCTCTACGGCTCATCAGTTCTCCTTCCTACAATCTTTTCCTACGCTCCTATTATCTCACATGCCATACTACGTGTCAACCCACCAATTTGTGGGCTATACTCAATCCTATTGAGGTACAGCCGTATCCCAAAGTTCTACTATCTCTGAGGATACAGAGCGAGAAGAAAGCTCAATGTAGGCTGTAGAGCCGTCCTTCCCAATTATACGTACCAAAAGTTCCGTATCGGGGCACGAACACCGAATTTTCCGTACTTCGACCTCAGCAGCCTCAGACCTCCAAGTAGCAATAGCCTCGGTTATCAAGTCGTCCATGTAAGACCTCCCTATCAATATAACTACAGTATAGCAGGCAGAATACCGTTTGTCAACTACCAATTTCGCTGGCAGGTAAGCCTTTGTTATTCCCCAATGGGGAATAACATATTAATAAGAACTGCAAACCCCTACTTACGAGTAATATACCACTCACGTTGCATTTTCTTTTTACTTATCTTATTGACAGTTTCCGGGGTGGCATATTTATCACTCCATATTACCAAACCCTTATTTACAAGATACAGATATAACCTTTCACAGGTCTTTACATCTTTACACGTACTACACGCTGAGTGGGCAATAGAGCACTGATTCAACGCACCAATAAGTTTTTCGCTTTCTATCTTTTCACCGTCTAGTTTTAATTTTCTTAGTGTATTAATCAATACCTTGCCTCCCATAGTAATTAGTTGCTCTGTAAAGAGCATAGCTTGCCCGAAGGTGTTACGAAGGGATGTTGTTGAGAGGGAGGGATATACTTGTCGTCGAAGACGACGACAGGAGTTGTTGTAAGGGAAGGGACTTGGGGAGTAAGGGACAACTCCCTGAGTATACCATATTTTTTCTTAAAAGTCAAGCCCTGTCAGACACAACCCAAATATCACTATTTAGCAATTTTATACGAGTTTTGTAACATTGCCTAAAAGTAAGTACCTTTGCGGTGCTTTAGAGTGAAAACCAGCGGCACAAATACCATATCTAGTTTGAGCACACGGTTTGTGACTTCAAGTTGTAGTCGTGAGAAACACGGCAGAAGGTGTGTCTCGAATATTTTGTGTGGTTTACCATAGCCTAAAGAAATCCACGACTAAACTTATGGCAGTACTACCACTAAAAAAAGCAGTGAACAGCGCCGCTGTACTGGAAATGATTTTAGGAAGACATGGATCCTTTCATTGTTTGGAGTTTTGCGGCTATATAATCATGAACAGTCAAGATTGTGGGATACCCAGATGGTCATGTGTTCAATGTAAAGAGGCACAACTATATTATACTCGCCGATAAGATATCAAAATCATACCTCCGTGGCACTACTGCCAAAAGTAGTAGTAGGCAATAGATACTACTACGAATTAGTACTATCAATATAGGCTTATTACGATTATATCTACCTGGCACAAATACCAGATCTATCGTGTGCTCATAGGATCGCACTTCTGCCACATATAGCTAGGGAGGAAATCGTAACGGCAATAATACCATACTGTAGAACAGAGCCAGGCTACTATATAAATATGTAGCCAACAAGGTGCGGGTGGGCTATTTCTCTATCTTGCTCCCATTGGCAGGTATAGTAGTAGTATATATATAAGACGTGAACGGCTAGAACTTAGTATGTGTGCGTAGAGCAGGCGGCACAAAGAGACGACTACCAGTTTGTAGTTAGTAGCCGCCCTGCGTGAGAATATTCTGAAAAAGTGTATGAACAGCATATCCGATCCAGCCTATGTCATATCTATATGTCCACCTACGTTGTACTCATATGTGCATCTACAACTAGCCTATATTTCCTGACAAGGTGTGTCGTAGTAATATATGTAGTAATACAATGGTGCCACCAAATAGGAATTGCCACCCCACGCACAGTTGACAGCAAATAGGCTCTGTGTTACACTTCTTATATGACATGGAGGAAGCATGAGTGCCTATAAAACCAAGTACTACCTAGACCACAAGGTAAAGAGAGACCTTGCATCGAAAGCATATAGCTTGCAGCATCCCCTATTTACCGTTCTAAATACTATGAAATCAAGATGTAATAATAAGAACGTACACGCTTACAAGTGGTATGGAGGCAGAGGAATCAAAGTATGTGATGAGTGGCGTGTCTTCAAAGTTTTCGAAGCGTGGGCCTATGCTAATGGATACCAGAAGGGTCTTACTATAGACAGAATAGATAATGATGGTAACTATGAGCCTAGTAACTGTAGGTGGATAACCCAGAGTGAGAATAGCAAATCTCGCCAACTAATAAATGGCATACAGCTTGCTAGTTGACTCTGCTCCTGGCTAGTGGTATGATCATACCAATGGAAACCGCATACATGGGTAACGGGCTGAGGCAGGGTAAATTAGAATCCCTTGCTTCAGCCTGTTTCTATTCCACCATCGGCACATGTACCACGATCTGGTAAATTGCCAGGGGGTAACAGCGCCGATGTAGTGATCGCCCAACGTATTTCTGGAAAGGAGACACATGGCTACTCATAAAAATTCTATAGAATTAGTCGCAACCAAGCCAAAGAGAGGTACACCAACATCTATAATTAAGTCTGAAAGAAAAGATGTAGGAGGGGTTGTAGTATGCATGAAGGGTATGTCTCCAACTGGCTCTGATAACGCAAAATCACCATACAGAGAGCGAGCCGCATACTTAGTAGCGAAGATTTTAGGCTTCCGCACCCTTGTACCACCCACCGCATTACACATTCTTGACGGGGAAGTGGTATCTATTCAGAAGTGGGTAAAGGGGACAAAACCCTCTATCTACGCCAGAAAACCCGATAGGTTGTTACTATTTGATTATATCATAGGTAACAGTGATAGACACGCTGGCAATTGGTTCAAGAAGGGTAGAAGTGGTAAAGTGTGGGCAATAGACAATGCTTACTCTTTTAATGTGGTTGAGCTTGTGATTAAATACTCTCCTGGTGATAATCCACTCCCCCACCAACTGATGCTCAGATTAGAGAGGCTTGTAGCTAATCCACACTTGGTGCATCGTAGGTTGGGTAAGCTACTACAAGAAGAAGAAATTGAGGCACTTGTTCAACGTATGGCAGAGGTAAACTCAGTTGGTTTTTATCCTGCCAAGACATAGGGGCGCACGGATTGCTAGTTGACACCATACCTGGCATGAGGTATACTAATAGTACGGAAATCTGGAGATGAAGGAGTAATGGCTGTGGCAAAGAAGAAGCTACCAACGATTTGGCATTGCGATGGATTTTACTTTAAGGACGTTTGCCCCGCTAGGGGTGCTGTTGATGTCACCGATATCAGGCTTGACAAGGAAGGCTTCCCGAAAAGGTCACGGGAGATATGCACCACCGATGGCTGGTCGCCTTTCAAGAAGGACGAGATTTGCAGCCACTGCGTAGAGAATCGTAAATTCTTTCGCAAGCCGAGAAGGGAAAGCATTTATGTTGTCAGAAGCGGAAGCACGAGCCGATAGAGACAGACGAGCCGATAGACAGCAGATGGCGGAGGTCGCAACCCTTCGCCGCACTGGTCATACGGCTTGGGTGATAGACAGAGAGTTTGATACCATCGCCTTCAAGCATGGTAGAGTCTGGCTGTGTGATAACAAATTCACCGACAATGACATATTCTACATCGACTCCAAGGATATCGCCAAAGGTCTCGATCAAAGAATACGGTTGGCACAGTCCCTAGACTTCAAGGTTGAGGTGGGCTTCCGAATAGATATACACTTTGCTAGGCACAAGTCTAAGAATAGAAAATACATCCTATTCACCGAGACTGATAGGGGATGGAGCCTAAAAGTAACCAGACACGAAACGGGCAGAATAACGATGCTTCGGGTTCGCAGGGGACAAGTAGACAGCGAAAGAGGTGGCAATGAGTAAACCCTACGGTGAACAAATACTTGAGGCACTGATAAGACGGGGGCATGTGTGGGTAGACGGCAATGAGTACGTTGGTAAAGCCTCAGACGGTGTTGAGGTTCGGCTTGGAAGTGTGGGCGAAGAGCGTATTCTTGGCGTTTATCTTCTAACTCACCGAACACCGGATACCTGGTAGAAAGGCACAGAGGTAACAGAATGAAAAAGGATATCTGCCCTGAAAGTGGTTTACGGTTGGCAACATCAAGAGTATCGTGTCCACGATGCGGAACAGCATTGGGTAAAATGTATCCTGGGGATAGGATACCAAACCACAAAGAATACAGTTGGCAACAATGAACCAGTACAGTAGATACAAAACGTTTCCACTTGAGGAGGTCTTACCTTTCGTGATAATGCCTGAACAGCAGGCGATCAGTAGAACAGCCATGAACAGCAAAGAAGCTCGTGATGCCACCAAGAAGGATTACGGTGGTCTGGTGGTAAAGATGGCTTCACAGCGACTCCGGGTGTTCGTGGCAAAAGGTATCGTGTGTGTTAGGTGTGGTATCGAAGGCAAGTATTTTGCGTTGGAGCAAGACAAGTATATGCCGAACCAAAGAGCAACCGCCTATCACTTCAATCTTTACGC
>SDBV01004971.1_pt1 | contig 18891 bp, 10 predicted proteins | sample 2277081 | NCBI WGS metagenome assembly SDBV01 (sample SAMN10402039, study PRJNA504765) | marine sediment metagenome | isolation source: marine sediment core GS10_PC15, 223 cmbsf | place: Arctic Ocean: Southern Knipovich Ridge | collected 2010
CGTTGATCGCTCCGGTCGGCGGGGGTGTGGTGTCCCAGGGGTCGGGGTAGGTGTCCTCGTCCCATGCGGCGATCTCGACGTGGTAACTCGGATTTCCGTTCTCCACGTCGAACTCGACGAAGCTACCCAGCCCCGGGTCGAGGGCCAGCACTCCGGGGCTGCCGCCGACGTTCAGGTTGCCGCGCAGCATCCACGGACCGGCGATCGTGGCCACCTCGGCCGTGATCACATCGTTGAAGCTAGCGTCGTCGCCAAGAAGCGTCAGCGTCACGCCGGGGCCGACCGACAGATCGCCCAGCACGGCGTTTCCCGGCCCGGACACCCCGATGGTGGAATCGGAGGTGACGATGAAGTTCGTTTCCGGGAGATCGAGCGGATTGAGGATCGGCGAGCCGGGGTTGTTGAACAGCGTAGCGGCTTGCTCGGCCGTAAGGACCGTGGAGTAGATCTGCAGGTCGTCCATTCCGCCCAACAAGGGAAGGCCCCCGCTCGGCATGCTGCCGATCTCCCAGTCGAGGTTGGTACCCATCGAGCCAACCACGCCCCCGCTGGCGGCCACCTCGCTACCGTCGACGTAGAAGTGGACGTCGCCCGCGTCAAGGTCGATCGTGGCCACGATGTGGTTCCAGACGTCGTTGGTCACCACGTCAGGGTCGCTTACATGCTGGATGCCAACGCCGGCGTCGTTACCCGACTCGAAGGTCAAGCTGCGGTCGTTGTTCTGCCACTGGTTGTAGAAGAGCTTGAATCCGTTGATGGGAAAGCCGCCCGGCGCGTTGGCCAGGATCGTCTGGATGTTGTCGTGTGCCGGGTCGGGCTTGACCCAGGTGGCAATCGAGAACTGGCGGCCGAATTCCATCGGATCGGGAAAATCGAGGTAGTCGGCGTCAAGAAAGATCGCGCGGTCACCGGACTTCGCATCGCCGGAAAACCCCGGATTACCTTGGACGACCCCGTTGAGACCTCCGGCGGAGTCATCGCCGTTGTCACTCTCGAAGTCGTAGCGATGGGTGATCGGCGAGTTGCTCACCGAAAACGTGCCGCCGTCGAGGGTGACGTTGCGGGCCACCGCGTCGCTGAGCAAGTCGTTGCCGTTTACGTCGAACGTGTGCTGGGCGTCGATGCTGAAATCCACGCCGCCCAACGTCATCCGACTGCCGACGGTGACGTTGTTTCCGGCGGTGTTGAGCCTGCCGCCCGAGACGTCCAAGGTGTCGACGGCGTTGTTTGTGGCCGAGAGGGTCACGTTGCCTTCGCTGACGCTGATGCCGCCGCTGCCGCCGATGGTGCCGGCCACGTCGAGTTCGTAGTCATCGGTCGAGCGCAGCCGGAGGACGGCACCGCCCAGCGCGACACCGTTGCCCGCTTCGGTTCCGACGGTGACGGTCATCGGTGCGGCGGCCCCGTCGTCGCCGGCCCCGGCAGAAAGCGTGCTGGGAGCCTCGACGTTCACTTGATTGTCGTACACCACAGGGGACATGGCCCCCGGCTTGGCCGAGAGCAGCAGTTCACCGCCGCCAAGGCGCAGCGTGGCGCCCTGAAGCGGGTTAGAGCCGTGGTAGCCGACCAAGCGGCCCTCTTGCACGTCAAAAGTGACGTTGCCCAAACCGGTGGCCTGCCCGTCGATGATCAAATCGGCCGAACCGGTCTTGGTGACCGAAAGCGTTGCCGAATTGGCATCCAGGTCGCCGGGCTTGGTGTTGGTTTGGGTGTTGAAGCCGACGTCGGCGCCGCCGGAGATCGTGGTTCCGTCGGCAAAGGCGATCCCGCCGGAGCCGGCCGTCCTCAGCACGCCGGCGTCCATCGTCAGGCTGCCGAAGGTCGTCCCGGCCGACCCGGCAAAGGCCTCCAAGCCGGAACCGGCAGAGACCGTCACGTGGGTCCCGCCGAGGTTCATGATCGTGGTGTTGCTCACCGAGAGTGTGCCGTCGCCGAGGATAACTTCGGTGGCACCACCCAGCGGGTCGTTCCCTCTCGAGCTAAACGTGCCCTTGATAATTTGCAGCGTGGTGTTGGCGGCCGTCACGGTGCCGGCAGCGCCGGCGGAATTGTCCAGCGAGAGCGTTCCGGTGCCTGCTTTGGTGAACGTGCCGGAAACCCCGCCGTCGTCGAAGGTCGTCACGGGCATGTCGCCGCCGATGTCGACGGTGGCGTCTCCGGCCGTATTGAGCCGTGCGAGGCTGCCGCCGCCGCCGGCCGCAAACGTGGCACCGCCGCCGAGGCTCAACGTCGTGTCCGTGGCGAAATTGGCAGTGGAAACGACCGCCAGCGACTGCAGCGGGTCCACGGCAATCTGGCCACCGTCGACCGTCAGCGTCAAGGCCGCAGCCGGTGACGCCACGGTGACCGTGTCGGTGTTGTTCGGCCCCAGCACGGCATGCGTGGTGTCATTGGGGACAACCGGAGGGCCGCCGGTCCAGTGAGGCGAGTTCCAGGAGTTCGAGCCGCTTTCGTCCCAGGTGAGCGTTGAGGGAGCATCGCCGATGGCCAGGCCGGGGTTGGTGAACAGCCAGTCGACTTCTCCCGAAGTGAGCACGCCGTCGTAGATCTGCACGTCGTCCATGATACCCGCAAGATTCCAGGCGCCCACCATACGGCCGATTTCCCAGTCGCGATTCGTGTTCATGTCGGTGATCAGGCCGCCGGTGCCGGGCTCTTCCGAGCCGTCCACGAACAGATGGACTTCGCCCAGCGCCGTATCGATGGTGGCCACCACGTGGTTCCAGTCCCCTTCGGCAATCGTGCCCGCGGCGGTTCGGTAGGCATCGCCGCCGCCGGCGCCGTTTCCGGTCTCCACGATCAGCGCATTGTCGGCAGTCGACGGGTCACTCCAGGTGTTGTAATAGAGTTTGAAGCCGTCGGTGGCCCAGCCGCCCTCGGCGTTTGCCAGCAGGTTCTGGATACCCAGGGCCCCCGTCTGCGGCTTGACCCAAGTGGCGAAGGAGAACTGGCTGCCGAAATCCATCGGATCGGGGAAGTTCACCAAGTCGTCGGTGCCGTCGAGCTGGATGGCCCGGCCGCCGGCCATGGCGTCGTTGGTGAACCCTGCCCCGCCTTCGATCGTGCCGTTGACCACGCCGACGGAATCGTCTCCATTGTCGCTTTCGAAATCGTAGCGGTGCACGATGACTGCCGCTGGGGCGGACAGAGCCGCCGTCAGCACACTGGTGGCAAGGCCGACGGCCAAGGCCAACTTCAGGTTGCGAGGACTCTTACTCATGACTTGTTTTCCCTTTCTACAGAAGTTTGTTCGTTCCATCGGCCCCCTACGCTTTGTGACGTCGCCGACGCAGCAGCAGACCCAGGGCGCCACTTAGCAGGATCACGATCGCACTCGGCTCGGGGATCACGGCGCCGGGGTTGTTGAAGAGGAAGCGGGCCTGGTTGGCAGTGAGCACTCCGGAGTAAACCTGCACGTCGTCGATGATCCCCGCCAGGTTCCAGGAGCCCGCGACGTCGTTCCGGTCCACCATACGGCCGATTTCCCAGTCGAGATTCGTGTTCATGTCGGTGACCAGGCCGCCGGTGCCGGGCGTTTCCGAGCCGTCGACGTAGATGTGGACCTCAGCGGCCACCGTGTCCACGGTGGCAACCACGTGGTTCCACGCCCCCTCGGTGACCGTTCCCGCTCGGTAGGCGTCGCCCCAGCCGGCACCGTTTCCCGTTTCCAGGATCAGCACGTTGTCGGCAGTCGCCGGGTCACTCCAGGTGTTGTAATAGAGTTTGAAGCCGTTGGTGGCCCAGCCACCCTCGGCGTTTGCCAGCAGGTTCTGGATACCCAGGGCCCCCGGCTGCGGCTTGACCCAAGTGGCGAGGGAGAACTGGCTGCCGAAATCCATCGGAGCGGGGAAGTTCACGAGGTCGTCAGTGCCGTCGAGCTGGATGGCTCGGCTGCCGGCCGCGGCGTCGTTGGTGAACGCTGCCCCGCCTTCGATCGTGCCGTTGACCACGCCGGCGGAGTCGTCGCCGTTGTCGCTCTCGAAATCGTAACGATGAGTGATCGTGGCGGCCTGGGCGAAACCTGCCGCCAGCAGCGTGAGGACTGCCACGCCTGCAATCAGAGCAAACTTCGTGGTGTGAGAATCTCTACTCATGATTCGTTCTCCTTTGCGGTACGAGACACCGTCAACTGACTTGTTTGCAGCGGCCGAGCCCGGCGTTTCGTCGACAAAACGAAAAAAGGGTGGCCTGGAATTGAAGCTTCTGCCGGCTACTGGCTACAACGTTCTCCAAACCATGCTTGTTTGGTCGTCGTTGCCAGCTGCCTCCACAGTCGCAAAGAATTCCAGGACACCCTTAAACTTTTCCCTTTATAACAGGTTTTCCAAGAAACGGCAACTATCCGAGCCGATGAATTGCCCCCAAAATGCCGACGCCGCGGGAAACTCTCCGGATCAATTAAGTCCTTGCCAGCAAAGAGTTTTCGGCAGTCTCCCTAGCGGCTCCCCCCCATAAGGCTGGTCGTGCATGGAAAAAGGCTGGGGAAACATTGCGGAACAAGACACGTTCACCCCGTTTTAGACCGTCACCGAGGCGCATGCTTTGCGCCCGGATCGACTGCAATGTCCGGTAACTCAGGATTACCGGCAGTCCGCCGTCGATCGGCAGATTCACGAGGTTGGTGGAAAACACGGGATGGAAAAAACGCCTGGTGTCCTTTTGGTATTGCCTTGTTGGGTGGGCCCAGAAAGAACGGCTCAAGACGGAAGAAGACCAGCAACGGCAGGAAGAGCAGGCCACCAAGGAACGCGCCCGGGCCGAAGCCGAACAACGCCGAGCCGAGCAAGTACGGCAACGAGGATCGTGCCGGTCCCTTGTGGGCCGTTGCGACAGTTGAAACTTGCCACGGTAGTGCGGGCTGCACTTGATGAGGTTGTTGGCCACGCGCATCCACGCCGCCCGCAGCCGCGCATTGCGCAGATGCGCCCGCGGTCCGTCCGCCCGGTCCCCCTTTTTCGGCCCCGCCATCGACCGCCGGGCTTTACGGGTTGCCTTGCACCGGCGCGACGGTCTACAATCGGACAGGAGCCGACGTTTCGGACCCCCTTTTTGTGGAGGGAAATCTTTCTTTGGCCACTGCGGAAAAAGTCCACATTATCGGCATCGGCGAAAACGGACTCGACGGACTGACGGCCGGTGCCCGAGAGTTGATCGAACAGGCCGACCTCTTGATCGGCGAAGACCACACCTTGGCCCTGGTGCCCGATACCGGTGCCGAGCGGCTGTCGGTGGGTACGAGTCTCGACGAGGCCGTCGAGGGGCTGGATGCCTACACAGAAAAGAAGGTGGTGGTGCTGGCCAGCGGAGATCCGCTCTTTTATGGGGTAGCTAGATACCTCTGCGATAAGCTCGGAAAACAGCGTTTCGAGGTCGTCCCCCACGTCAGCAGCATGCAGCTCGCCTTTGCCCGGGTCAAGGAAAGTTGGGAAGAGGCCTTCCTGACCAACCTGGCCACCCATGGGCTGGCGAGCGTGACGGAGCAGATCCGCACCGCGGAGAAGGTCGGGCTGTTTCCCAGCGAGTCTTGCCCGCCCTCGATGGTGGCCCAGACGCTGTTGGATCTGCGGATCGATTATTTCACCGCCTACGTCTGTGAGAACCTGAACTCGCCCGACGAGCGGGTCACCCAGGGCGAGTTGAGCGAGATCGCCCGGCAAGAGTTCGCCCCGCTGAGTGTGATGATCCTGGTCCGCAAGCCGAACGTGCCCGACCGGCCGCCGGAGAGGATCGGGCGGCGGCTGTTCGGCAATCCGGACGACGTCTTTCGGCAATCGAAACCCAAGCGGGAACTGGTCACCCCGGCGGAGATTCGGGCCATGGCCTTGGCGGAGATGGACCTCGGCCCGGCCAGTGTGGTCTGGGACGTCGGCGCCGGCTGTGGATCGGTCTCCATCGAGGCCGCCCAGATCGCCCGCGACGGCAAGGTCTACGCGGTCGAACAGGACGTCGAAGACCACCAACTGCTCACCGAGAACGCCAAGCGATTCGCCGTGACGAACGTGGTGGCCGTGTTGGGCCGTGCGCCGGAGGCGTTCGAGGACCTGCCCGAGCCGGACGCCGTGTTCGTCGACGGCAGCGGCCGAGACATCAGCAACCTGGTCGATGCGGCCTACGGGCGACTGCGGGTCGGCGGCCGGCTGGTGGCCGCGATCGGCAGTATCGAGAACATCGCCGAAACACACCGCTTGCTCCAAGGCTACTGCCCGGACGTCAAGGTGTGGATGATCAACCTGGCCCGAGGAAACTTCCAACTCGAACGGGTCCGCTTCGAGTCGGTCAACCCGACTTTCCTGGTGGCGGTCGTCAAACCGGCCGTAGCATGAACGATTCTTGCAGAGAACCACTTGACGTGATCGCGGTCGGGGCCCATCCGGACGATGTGGAGATCGCTTGCGGCGGCACGGTGGCCAAACTGGTCCGGCAGGGACATCGCGTGGGGATCATCGACCTGACCGACGGGGAGCCGACGCCCGGTTCGCCCGGGCCGGAGGTTCGGTTGGAGGAGGCGCAGCGCGCGGCCAAGGTGTTGGGCGTGGAGATCCGCGTTACGCTCGATCTGCCGAATCGGCAGTTGTTCGACGGCTTCGAGGCCCGGGTGGCCTTGGCCAAGGAGTTTCGCCGCTACCGACCGCGGCTGGTGCTGGGCCTCGGCGGCGGCACGCCGATGGCTTCGCCCGACCACCGCCAGGCGTCATTGATCACCGAGGCGGCCGTGTTCTACGCCCGGCTGAGCAAGTGGGACGACCAGTTCGACGGTTTGCCCGTACACACAATCGAAAAGTACCTGCATTTCTTTTTGGCGTATCGCACGCTTTCGCCGGTGTCCGTATTGCCCGGAACAGGGGGCGGGCTGGTCGTGGACATTGGCGACACGCTACAGCAGAAATTGGCGGCGATTGCCACGTACCAGAGCCAGTTCCCGCCGGAGCGGGCGGCGGTGCTCGATCGTTTTCGGGCCTTCGCCGAGCAGCAAGGCATGGCGGCCGGTTTCGCCGCCGGCGAGGTCCTGGCCAGTCCCACCGCCCTGGGCACCCGCGACCTGATGGGACTGCTGTTTGGAGTGCGGTGACTTGTCACCGCTTTCCTTTTCCGACCGTTTTGCCCGATGAAAGGCCTCGCTACTGCGAATCGTGGGGAGAAAGAAAGCGGTGACAAGTCACCGCACTCCAAAGAATTCACAACCTCTCCGCGAGATGAAGCTTCGTCTCGCGGAGCGAGACGGCTACTATTTACCGTTGCGGCGTCTCCTGCGGCGCCAATACCACGCCGATCCGACCAGCACTAGCAGCGGCGCCCCCACCGCGGCGGCCACCTGGACCCAGCCGGAGACGAGCAGGATCTTGGTCCGCAGAAACGCATTGTGCGCGTCGCGTGTCTTGGGCAAATCGCCGGTGAATTCGGCCACGTGGTGCAGCAGACTGACGGCCAGCGAACGCTTGGGGATCTCCTGGTGGCAGGCCAGGCAGACGCCGTGTCGTGAGATGCGATCCCGCTCCTTGTCCAGCGGCCGCGACAGACGGAAGTGATGGCCGACCGTTTGCAGCTGCCGGCCGTCTTCGTCCATCAGCCGGGACCAGTCGGCGGTGAGTCCCTCGATTGGCTCGAGCTGCGTCCGGCTCGACTTGGGCAGGATATGGCCGTCGACGGTTTGCAGGTCGACGATCAACGGCCGGTCGGGCGGGGAGATGTTCTGCGCGCCGCCGATGCCGTAGCCCAGCGCCTTGTCCGAGGCGTGACACGATTCGCACGACCGGGACGCCTTGGTCGTGGTGTGCGGCTGCAAGGGACTCACGTCGATCGCCAATTGGCCCTGGTCCGACTCCGGGTCCGAGCCTTCGTCGCCAGGCTTGGTGCGGAAGAGGTGGTTCAGCAGCAGCGTTTCCCCGTCCGGGCCGATCACCGTGATCGACGGCTGACAGCCGGGCGCCAAGGGCGTGACGCGTCCTTCGCCGTTGATGCCCAGGGGCGGATCGTCCCAACGCGTGTGGCTGCGCTGCTCTTCGATCTGGCCGGGGATCATGAGTTCCCCCTTCGCCAGCCAGTCGCGGCAGACCTTCCCGCCCGAGTAGTCGATCTTCACGTGGCAGCCGTAACATTGCGGCGCCCAGGAAGCGTGGCAGGTGTAGCACTCCATCCGGTCGAGATGGGGCCCAATCTCTTTCATGGCGACCAGGCCTTCCATGGAGAACGCCTCGTCCAGCGCGATCCGCTTCAGCGGTTTCAGGGGCAGATCCGCACCGGCGGCGGTGTGCACGATGACATTGTCACCGTGGCGGACGACGTTGGTATAGGGATTACCCCGGGCGGTCAGCAGGTAGCCGTCCCGGGGCGGATAGACGTGTCCGTGTCGGACATGATCGGTGAGTTCTTTGGTCGTTCCGCGAGGATCGCCCTGCTGAGGCGACTCCTCGAACTCGTCGCCGTATCCCAGCGGCAGCTCCCAGGGATAGGCGTCGGGCGTTCCATGGCAGTCGGCGCACTCGATCTGCACGGCACCCAGGCTGCTGGCCGCCAGGAAGCCGTCGCCGTGGACGTCGATCGAGGTGTGGCAGTCCTGGCAGGTCATGCCCTTTTGATAATGGACGTCGCGGTCCATGGCCATGTAGTGCTTGGTGTGCAAGTCGGGCTGGTGGCCGCCGCCCGGGGCGAACGGCGCCTTGTAGGGCGATTCCATTAGTCCCTGGAACGACACTCCGATCCGCTTTCCCCGGTCGTGGCAGGTGGTGCAGGTCTCCACCGGGATGCCGCTGTACTGCTTGCCGTGGACGGTGACCTTGGCGCCGCGGGTGGCCTGGATGGTATGGACCAACAGGTGGCCGGGCCGGTCGCCGGGGATGGACTGGTCGCCGCCCTCGTAGAGCCCCTCGTTGCCGTAAGGGATATGGCACGAGGAGCAGCCCAGGCCGCGATAGTCGCCGCGGACCTGCCGCCCCTTGACGCCGTGATGGCATCGCAGGCACTGGTTCCGCAGATACGTAAACGCGGCCAACTCCGGTTGCTGCTTGAGCTTTTCAAAATCGGCCTTCGTGGGGGCGTCGGGCAGGGCCACGTGTTTGTCGACGAACACCTGGGGCTCCAGCTTCGTGAGCCGCTCCATGTAGGCGCGGTAGGCGTCGGTCCCCAGCCGCGACTTCTCGTCTTCGGGATTCTCGACGTCGTAGTTTCCCCAGAGATGGTGGTAGCCGCTGCGGGCGCCATGTTCCTTCTTGGTATGCAGCGAGCCGAACGCCCAGGCGGTGCCTTGGATCTTGCCGGCCTCGGTCATCATCAGGCTTTGCCACTGCACGCGGACTTGATCTTCGTGGCACTTGCCGCAGGTGTTTTCGTTGATCCAGGGGCTGCCGGGGTCGGGATAGAAGGCTTCGCCTTGGTGGGCGGCGTCCTTTTCGGTGGCCGCCGGGTCGCCGCCATGGCAGATCACACATCCCTGTGGATCGCCCCGCGACTGGCCCAGCGTGCGGATCATCTTCAACATTTTCGAACCCTCCTGGCGGATCGGCTCGAGGCCTTGGTGACAAGCCATGCAGCCCGAGCCGGGCGGCGGGGATTCGGGCGGCGGGGATTCGGGCGGCGGGGATTCGGGCAACGGGGATTCGGACGACGGTGGCTGCGCGGCCGCGACGGTTGCCAGCGATAGCGTCAGTGCCAGGGTGAGGGAACGAGCTTTCATGGGAGGGACCTGCGGGTTTGGTTCTGAGAGCGATTCTAAGGCGAGACGGGGCCCGAGGACAAGAGCCACGAACGGTCGAGGGGCACGACGACGTGAAAATTGGACGCTGTCAATATGTGCGGGGTGTGAAGCTCGGATTCTTCAATCGCGCGACGCCAATCAAGGAACCCGCCATCGGGGTGGCTGGCGACCGGTTGTGAATGCCTCGCAGACGCATTAAAATACGGTGCTGTAACCCCGGCAGCGTACCAGGGGAAATCAAATCGAGAATTCCGAGGAGTTCACCGATGGCAGAGGATCAATCCGGCCAAATCGTCAACGTGATGAAAGAAGAGCGGCTCTTCCCGCCGCCGAAGCAGTTCGCCGAGAAGGCGCGGATCGGCTCGATCGAGGCGTACGAAAAGCTCTGGAAAGCGGCCGACGACGACCCAGAGGCCTTTTGGGGCTCCTTGGCCGACGAAATCCACTGGTTTAAGCCGTACGAAAAAGTACTACAGTGGGAGGAACCGTTCGCCCAGTGGTTCGTCGGCGGCCAGACCAACGTCTCCTACAATTGTCTCGACGCCCATTTGGACACCCCCCGGGCGAACAAGGCCGCGCTGATCTGGGAAGGCGAGCCGGGCGATGTCCGCGTGCTGACCTACCAGATGTTGCACCGGGAGGTCTGCAAGTTCGCCAACGTGCTCAAGGGCCTGGGCGTCGGCAAGGGCGACGTGGTCGCGATCTACATGCCCATGGTGCCCGAGCTGGCCATTGCCATGCTGGCCTGTGCCCGGATCGGGGCGATACACTCGATCGTGTTTGCCGGCTTCTCGGCCGAGGCCATCGCCGACCGCAACAACGACGCCTCGGCCAAGCTGCAAATCACCGCCGACGCCGCCTGGCGCCGCGGCAAGCAGCTTCCGCTGAAGACCAGCGTCGACGAAGCGCTGCAGAAGTCTCCCACGGTACAGAAGTGCGTCGTGCTGCGTCGGGTCGGCTGCGAGGTGGACATGAAGGCCGGCCGCGATTTCTGGTGGCACGAACTGATGGAAGAGGCCTCGGCCGACTGCCCCGCCGAGCCGATCGACGCCAACGACACCTTGTTCATCCTCTACACCAGCGGCTCCACCGGCAAGCCCAAGGGCATCAAACACGGCACCGGCGGGTACAACCTGTACGTCAAGAAGACCATGGAGTGGGTCTTCGATCTGCGCGAATCGGACGTCTACTGGTGTACGGCCGACATCGGTTGGGTCACCGGGCACAGCTACATCGTCTACGGCGCGCTTTCGGCCGGGGCCACGTCGCTGATGTACGAAGGCGCCCCCAACTGGCCCGATGAAGGTCGCTTCTGGGAAATCATCGAGAAGTACCGGGTCAACATCTTTTACACGGCCCCCACGGCCATCCGGGCGTTTATCAAGTGGGGCGACCGGTGGGTCGAAGGACACGACCTTTCCAGCCTGCGGCTGTTGGGCACGGTGGGCGAAGGGATCAATCCCGAGGCCTGGATGTGGTATCACGAGAAGATCGGCGGCGGCCGCTGTCCGATCGTCGACACCTGGTGGCAGACCGAAACCGGCGGCATCATGATGACCCCCTTGCCCGGCGCCACCCCCACCAAGCCCGGAAGCTGCTGCAAGCCCCTGCCCGGCATCGTCCCAAAAATCGTCGGCAAGGACAAAAAACCGGTCCCCGCCGGCAGCGGCGGCTGGCTGATCATCACCAAGCCATGGCCCGGCATGTTGCAGGGAATCTGGGGAGACGACGAACGTTACCAGGCCCAATACTGGAGCCAAGTGCCCGGCAACTACCTCTGCGGCGACAACGCCCGGCAGGACGAGGACGGGTACTATTGGATCATGGGCCGGATCGACGACGTGTTGAACGTGTCGGGTCACCGGTTGAGCACGATCGAGATCGAGAGCGCGTTGGTCAGCCATCCGGCGGTGGCCGAAGCGGCCGCGGTGGGCCGTCCGCACGAGCTCAAGGGCGAAGCGGTGGCCGTGTTTGTCACGCTCACCGACGGCGACCCGGACGAGGATCTGCGCAACGAGTTGAAGCAGCACGTCCGCAAGGAGATCGGCGCGTTGGCCGTCCCCGACGACATCCGCTTCACCCACGCCTTGCCCAAGACCCGCAGCGGCAAGATCATGCGCCGGCTGTTGCGCGACATCGCGGCCGGCAAGCAGTCGGTCGGCGACACCAGCACGCTGGAAGACTTCAGCGTGCTGGCCCGCCTGCAACAGGACAAAGAGTAGCCCTCCCCGGGATAGTCTGGCCGGCAACGCCTCTTAGCGGCTTGCCGCTTCGCAGTCCGTCCCCAACGCTCTTTTCACGCGGTCTCGGGCAAAAACGTAGGCATGGTGACCCCCGAGATGGCCGCGCAGTCGCCGCGGACCTGGCCGAAGTGCATCTCGCAGTTGCGCGCCGCCCAGTCGTACATTTGGCGCACCAGCGGCCCGCAGTCGACCGGCACGAGCATCACCGGCCGGCGGCCCCGATGGTGGTCCAACTCGGCGGCGATCAGGGCGGCGGCCTGCGGCGGCGTTCGGGTCACGCCCGGGCCGATCATGTTGCAGCCCGGATGCGCCGAAGAAAGCATGAACCCGTCCAGCCCACCAACGGCGGCTTCGTAGACCGACCCGTGCCAAAAGCCGTCGCGGTTCTCGATGCACCAACGAAAATCCTTGTCCCGCCGGATGCCGACCAGGTCCATCTCCAAGGCGACCATCGCCGGAACGTCTTCGAGGGTCGCCGGGCGGACGTGCTCCGCACCGGGCGGATGGAGGTTCAGGCCTTCGCCGGGCACTTCGATGCACATGTCCTGGTAGGCGCGGCGGGGCACGAACCCGGCCCGGGTGTACAGCGAGAACGAATCCAGGTTCATCGCGCTGGAGACCAGCCGCAACGGCTTCGCCTCCCGCTGGGCGTAGTCGATGATGTGTTGTAAAAGCGCCCGGGCGACGCCTTGGTGGAAGTAGTTGGGGTGGGCGTTCATGATGCCGACCGAGACGTGCGTGGGCCGGGGGTGATAGAAACAGGAGCCCATCAACCGCCCGGTCTCCGCCTGGACGGCCACCACACCGCAACCCGGATCCAGCGCCTCGTAGACGTCGAAGAAGACCGCCGCGGCGGCCGGTCCGCCGGCGAACCTGGCGGGCATCCCCCGCTCGAGAAACCCGTAGTTCATTGATGCGCAGATCAGTTCGGCCACTTCCGGCCGATCGGCCGGCTCCATCCGCCGAATTTGCACTTGGTTCATGGATCAGCTCCTTGAGGCCCGCCGATTTCGTCTTGTCGAGCTTGTGGGACAGCCGCTTGCGGCTTCGTAATGCCCGATCCCCAATCCCCTTATCCCCTTATCCCCTTTGGTTACTGCTACCGGCCGCGCTAGGATCGTACCTTGACCTGGCGAAACGGAAAACCAACATGTAGCAGCTTGCCCGCGTGGCGGCAAGCTGCGGTGTGGTTGTCTGGGCCGCCCGCGACATGGTAAAATCGATTCCCATGGGATGGCAGGTCCCTAAACCGCCTGCGGCGGGCGCGGACAATCGCCGCAAGTCGTTACAGAGAAAACCTTTACGGCACGCGATGGCGAAGAACATCCTCATTCCGCAGTATTCCCTCCGCTGGCTGCTGATCGTGACGGCGGCTTGCGGGGTGGTGTTTTCGATCTTCGGCGTGGCGGCGCGGGAGTACGACGCGACCTACAAGCAGGGCTGCTGGGCGACCGGCGTGTCGATCGCGATCCTCTCGCTGGTCTGCGTGCTGCTGATCCACGCGGCCGTTTTCGGCGCGGTCTGGGTGTTTTCCGAGGCGGCGTCCGCGCGCCAGAGCCGAAAAGCCGGGACTGCGCCTGATATCCATCTCCCGGGACCCGTCGCGCCGAAGGACGATGAAGACGGTCCGGTGGAAGCGATCATTTTGGAGTAGTTTTGGTCTCTGAAAAGGAAAAGTGCGGCCACCTCAAATGTTTGTGACGAAACCAAGCTTTGCCCGGTTTGCCATACTGCTGCTGATACTCGGCTGGTCGGCCGGCTGGTGCCGCCCGGCCAAGGCGGCGTCGGGAATGGTTTATAGGCCGTCCGGGGACGGGCTGAAGATGGTCATCGACACCACCTGGGGCGAAGGGTTCGGTTACCGGCCCGTGCGGATCACCGCCACGCGGACCGACACCAGTCCGGCCGATCGGACGATTATGGTAGAGGTCTTGATTCGCCCCCGCCACCGCTACCAGGGCTTCCATCTCCGTGTGACGCAGGAGATCGAGATTCCCGCCGGCTCGGGCCCGGTCCGGACGACCCTCTCGGTCCCGCACTACTCGGCGTGGACCGTCTGCCAGGTCAACGTGCTGGAAAACGGCGAACTGCTGGAGAAGCTGTCCGGCCTGAGCCAGGGATGGAACCGGCAAGACGATTTGCTGGCCGAGTTCCGGGAGGGCCTCCCGGTGGTGCTTGTGGTAGGCGACAAGCCGCCGGACACCAGCCGGTTGGTCGCCCCATTTCCCGTCGAGATCTCTCAGATATACGCCTCTCAGGTAACCGCCATCCAGCGGAGTGTCACTCCCGGCACGAGCGTACCGCAGTTGCCCACCGCCCTGTCGCGCGCCCCGGCGGAATTGCCCGAGCGCTGGATCGACTACTCGAGCCTGGACGTGGTTTGTATTTCGCTTGCGCAACTGGCGCAGTTGAAGCAGGCCCGCGACGAGGCGTTTGAGGCCTTGGTCCGCTGGACGGCCGCCGGCGGGAATCTCTGGGTCTACGGGGTCGGCTGGGACTGGCGGCGTCTGGACCGGCTCGAAGAACTCGTCGAGTTTCCCGGCGGCGAAGAAGCCGGCGACACGGAAACACGCGGCTGGAATCCGCCCATCGAACGCCTGTACGGCGAGCGGCAGCTTCGCGGCGCCTGGACCAATTCTTCCGCCACGGTCGAAGACGGTTTCGCCGGGCAATTTCAAGTGGCGAGCCCCGCCGCCGGCCGGGGCAAGCCAACCGAGCGGCAAGGCGGCCCCGGGAACCCCCACTTCATGCAACGCGAGTACGGCATGGGGCTGATCCTGGCCATGGCCGCGGACGACCCTTTCCCGGGCACTTTGGCCGAGTGGCGGTGCGTGCTCAACTCGGTCGGCCCGCAGCGGCTGCTGTGGAGCCAGCGTCACGGCGTGTCGATGATGCGCCCCAACGGCGAGTACTGGAAGTTTCTCATTCCCGGCGTCGGCCTGGCGCCGGTGACGGAATTCCTGGTGTTGATCACGGCCTTCATGCTGGCGATCGGACCGGTGAACTACTGGCTCTTGCGGCGTTGGCGGAGGCTGTATCTGCTGGTCGTGACGATCCCCGCCGCGGCGGCGGCCGTGACTTTTCTGTTGTTCGCCTACGCCATCCTGGCCGACGGGCTGGGCACGCGCGTTCGGGTGCGGAGCGTCACACGGATCGATCAGAGCCGACAGCAGGCCGTCTGCTGGGCCCGCCTGTCTTATTATTCCGGCCTGGCGCCGCGACGCGGTTTGACGTTCTCCCAGGACGTGGTCGTGTTGCCGTTACTGGAAATGCCGTCGGACGAGTACAGCGATCCGCCGTTGCGACGCGAGTTGACCTGGGAAGAGGACCAGCGGCTTCGTTCCGGATGGCTCAACTCGCGGACGCCCACGCAGTACCTCACCGTCCGATCGCGGCCCACCAATCGCGGCCTGCAATTGTTCCGCTCGCCGGTCACCGACAAGCTTCAAGTGAAAAACCGCCTCGGCACGCACGTGGACCAACTGGCCGTGTGCGCCGAAGACGGCCAGTTCTACTGGGTGAGGGACGTCGATGCGGACGAGACGGTGACGTTGCAGCCGGCCGCGCCGGAGGACGTCCGGCGACGGCTGCGTAGCCTATCCGCCGACAACCGGCCGGAACTCTCCGACGAGGTCGCCGGCCGATACCGCCGCGGCATCCTCGATGTATCCTACCGCCGCCGCCGCTACTACGGCGGCATAAAAACCTTGCAACTCGCCCAACCGTCGCAGTTGACCGGCCGTATGGAACAGGCGCTGGAGGCGCTGGATCGGTCGACCGCGGCGAGCGCCCCGCTGATGACGCCGGGCAGCTACATCGCCATTGTAAAGCAATCGCCGGAGGTCGAACTGGGCACGGCGGCTGCAAACGAGGAAGCCAGCTTTCACGTGATCCTGGGTAACTGGTGAATTGTGGGAGGCGACTCCGTCGGCGACACGAATGGCTTGATACGCAGTCGCCAACAGAGCAGTCGCCGACGGAGTCGCCTCCCACAATTTGTTTCTGGACAATCGGTGAGGAGTACCATGACCGACGACCGTCCGATGATCGAGCTGCAGCACCTGCACCGGCACTTCGGTGACACCCGGGCCGTGGACGACGTCTCGTTTACGGTTTACCGGGGCCAGGTGTTCGGCTACATCGGGCCCAACGGCGCCGGCAAGACCACCAGCATGCGGATCCTGGCCACGCTCGATCAGCCCACTGCCGGCGACGCGATGGTCGACGGCTTCTCGGTGGTCAACGATCCCGACCGCGTCCGCCACCGGCTGGGCTTCATGCCCGATTATTTCGGCACCTACGCCAACGTCAACGTACGAGAGTATCTCGACTTCTACGCCCGGTCCTATCGGATCCGCGACCGCAAGCGGGTCGACGCGGTGGAGCGGGTGATGGATTTCACCGGGCTGGACGCCTTGGCCGACAAGCCGACCGGCGGGCTATCGAAGGGCATGAAACAGCGGCTCTGCCTGGGCCGGGCGCTGATCCACGATCCGGCCGTGTTGGTATTGGACGAGCCGGCCGCCGGCTTGGATCCCCGGGCCAGAATCCAACTGAGGGAAATGATCCGCACGCTGGCCGCCGACGGAAAAACCGTGCTGATCAGCTCCCACATCCTCACCGAGTTGGCCGAAGTCTGCGACGTGGTGGGGATCATCGAGCAGGGACGGCTGTTGGCGGTCGGCAGCGTTGGGGAGATCCAGAAGCAGAGCCGGCAGGCACAGAACGTCGTCGAGGTGTGCGTCCTCGACGGGACTGCTCCGGGGCGTGATGCGGCGGCCCTGGGTGATTGGCTTGCCGAGCGGTCCGGCGTCAGCCAGTTGGACGTCGGCGGCGAGACGGTCCGGTTCCTGCACGCCGGCGCTCGCCAGGACGAGGCCGACCTGTTGCGGTCGATGATCGAGGCCGATTTTCGCGTGGTCGCTTTCGGCAGCCAACAGCAGACGCTCGAAGACGTCTTCATGCAGGTCACCGAAGGGAGGGTCCAATGAGCGCCGAGGTTGAAATCGTGCCGCCCGTCGCTTCCGTCTCGCCGTCTCGGGCGGCCCGCTGGTGGCGCGCGGTGGATCGCGCCATGGAGTTCACCGGAGACCGGCTCAACCCGATCCTGGTCAAGGAGACCCGGCAGGCGCTCAAAAGCAAATACTTCACGATCACGTTCGGCCTGCTGTTGCTTTGCGGTTGGGGATGGTCGATCCTCGGCGTGGCGATGATGGGGCAGGACGCCTGGCGCGGCACGCAGGGCGACGACATGTTCGTCGGCTACTACTTCGTGCTGGTCTTCCCGCTGCTGGTGATCGTGCCCTTCGGCGCTTTCCGCTCGCTGGCCACCGAGCAGGAGGATCGCACCTACGAGCTGATGTCGATCACCACGCTGGGCCCCAGGCAGATCATCCGCGGCAAACTGGGCAGCGCCGTGCTGCAAATGGTGGTCTATCTTTCGGCCGTCACTCCTTGCCTGGCGTTTACCTACTTGTTGCGCGGGATCGACTTTCCCACCATCCTGTTCGTGCTCTCCTATACCGTGCTGACGTCGCTGGGGCTGGCCATGATCGGACTGTTCGCCGGAACGCTCACCTCCGAAAAGCACTGGCAGGTGGTGCTCTCGGTGGCACTGATCGCCGGGCTGTTCCTCGCCCTATGGACCTGCATCGCGTTCACCATGGAGGTGGCGCTGAGGTGGTCGGCGGGGTTGTTTATGGATTGGGAGTTCTGGATGGGGTACGCCGGGTTCCTGACCGCGTTCGCGGCTTACTTCGTGCTGGTGTTCTACGCCGCCGCCGCACGCATCACCTTCGCCAGCGACAACCGCTCGACCCGGCTGCGGGTCACCATGCTGGTACACCAGGTCCTGTTCGTGGGCTGGATGGCCTGGGTGTGGATTTCACCGCACGCGGCCGCGCGGGACCCAAGCGTGATCCTCGCCTTCATGATGCTGGCCGGACTGCACTGGTACGCGATGGGGGCCTTTATGACCGGGGAATCCTCGGAGCTGTCGACCCGGGTAAAACGCCAACTGCCGCAGAGCTTCCTGGGACGCGTCTTTCTGACGTGGTTCAACCCCGGGCCGGGAACCGGATACGTGTTCGCGATCTGCAACCTGCTGGGGGTCCTGGCGATCGGGATGACGGCCCTGGCGGCCAGGAATGCGTTTGGGGCGTCTCCCGCCAACCGCTGGTCCGCCCGCTATTTCGATACGCTCCTGCCGTTCGGCGTGCTGGGATGCTCGTACATCGTGATTTACCTCGGCGTCGGGTTGATGTTGGTCCGGCTGCTGCGGAAGTTCACGTTTGTCGGCATGATGCTCAGCGTGCTGTTGCAAATCCTGCTGCTGCTGTTGGGGGCCGGGCTGCCAACGATCGTACACATGATGTCGGCCGAGTTGCGCGGGCAGGCCTACTGCTTGGTCCACGTGACCAATCCGATTTGGACATTGGGCTATCTGATCGACCGTCCCACTGCCTGGGCCAACACCCGCTACTACGACGTATTGCTGGCGGTGGTTCCGGCGGCCGCCGTGATCGTGTTCCTGTTGAACCTGCCCGCCGTGGCCCGCGAGGTCCGCCACGTGCGGATCGCCAGGCCCAAACGGGTCGCCGAGGAGGACGCGCAGTTGTCCGCCGCCAAGCGACCGCCCAAGCCGGTCAAGACTAGCCCCTGGGATTGACGCCAGAAAGAAGGCGGGGGTTTTTTCGCTCACGATGGGCGCTAACCCGCATTTCTCACCACGGAGGCACGGAGAACACGGAGAACACGGAGATTATTAGAAGATAAGGATCTCCAACAACGGCACTGAAAACAGGTTCATCCGGAATTCGCGTACTCGCTCCACCAACAGAAGTACGGGTTCCTCTAGTATCTTACCATAGGCAGCCATCGCGCAGTGATTTACACTCATTGTAGCACACGAACGCCTGCTGCGGGATGCATCTTGCGGCAGGCAGCGGCTTGTAGATC
>SDBV01004973.1_pt1 | contig 18889 bp, 18 predicted proteins | sample 2277081 | NCBI WGS metagenome assembly SDBV01 (sample SAMN10402039, study PRJNA504765) | marine sediment metagenome | isolation source: marine sediment core GS10_PC15, 223 cmbsf | place: Arctic Ocean: Southern Knipovich Ridge | collected 2010
CTTGTTTCGCAGCTCAATGCTCGATGCATGCTGACCCAGTTCCACAAGCTTGTCCACCTCCGGGTTTGAGTACCTGACGCGGTTCCCGGCAGAGCCGAAGTTCTTTGAATGGAACAAAGGGTACAGGAAGTTCTCAGGGTCTGGATAATCAGCCCACCAGCTCAGCCAGAACATGTCTGGCTCGCCCCTGTTTATGGCCTCCTTAAAAGCGCTCCACTCAAGCTGCCGTATCTCGACCTCGATACCCACCTCAGCCAGGTATGACTGGACCACTTCTGCGATGTCCACGGATATCTGGTACTCTGCGGCAATGAAATACGTCACCTTGAGGCCCTCAAGCCCCTTTAGGGAGATTATCTGCCTTGCCCGCTCCGGGTCATACGGGTAGCCCTCCGGCGCGGGCCAGTCACGAAGTATGTCAGGCACAGGGCCGCTTGAGAGCCTCCCCTTGCCTTCATATAATGTCTTGAGTATCCTGGAGCGGTCCACTGCATAGTTTACCGCCCGCCGCAGCTCAGGGTCGTTAAAGGGCGCACGCTGGGAGTTAAGCCCGACGTAGTAAGTATTTGTCCCTTTAATGGAAGATATAAGCGGGCGCCACTTCTCTGACCCGAGATATCGCGAAAAAACGGAACTGGGTATGGTAAGCACATCGAGGTTGCCTATCTCGAACTCAGCCACCGCGGTCAGCTCCTCGGGGATGACCCTGTAGATTATGCCGGGGACCTTTGCTATCTCAGTAAAGTAGTCATGCGAACGGTCAAGCCGCAGGTACCTGTGCGGGAGCCATTCCACGAGTTTGAACGGCCCGGTACCCACCGGATGGCTGGAGAAGTCCTGTCCATGGTGCAACACCTCCTCCAGAGGGACCACATAGGCGGCGGGCATTGTCAGCAGGCCCAGAAACGGTGAGAAGGGTTTGCTCAGGCGGATCTCGATGGTCTTGTCATCCACCACCCGTATGCCTTCCACATCGTCAGCCTCGCCTTCCATGAACTCCCTGGCCCCAAGCACCTTGTCAAATATCCATGTATTGGGGCTCATGGTGGCCGGGTCCAGCACGCGCTCGAAGGAATACTTGAAATCAGTGGCCCTCACCCCGCGCCCGGAAGAAAAGCGCACATTGTCCCTAAGGCTGAACAGATACCTCAGCCCGTTGTCAGAGACGACCCAGGACAGGGCAATGTCCGGCACCACCTCCATATCATCGCCCAGGCGCACCAGGCCGTTGAACAGCTTGGCAGCTATGGCGCCGCCGTCAACGTCCACGATCAATGCGGGGTCAAGTGTTGTTGGGTTGCTCTCAAGGCGGAAATAAGCATACCCGGGCTCCCGGTTCCTGCTTGTGCAGGTCATAAGGCTCAGGGCAAGCAAGACAAGTAGAAACACCTTGGCAGGCATATTTATTTTATTGCGCATATATATCATTTTACTTTAATATTCAAATCCCTAACAACCCGTATGCATAATGCCCTCATGCACCAAGGACCCTTCCAGCCCTTGTGCCAGTGCATTTGCCATCTCTCACACTCAGTTCTCCGTTGACCAGCACATGGAATATCCCGGTGGGCGCACAAAAGGGCTCCTCATAGCTGGCCCTGTCCTCTATTGTAGCGGGGTCAAAGACGCACAGGTCAGCAAAATGGCCAGCCTCCAGAACCCCTCTTCCCTCAAGGCCGAACACCTTGGCCGGAAGCCCGCAAGTCTTCCTAACGGCCTCTTCTATTGTGCCATTATTTCCGATCCAATCAGATATGAACCTTGGGAAACTTCCAAAGCCTCTTGGATGTGGTTTGCCTTTTGCAGTAATCCCGTCAAAACTTCTAGCTGAGCTGTCAGAGCCCACCATGCAATACGGCAGCGCGAGAAATCCCCGCATGTTCTCCTGGCTCATCACATGGAAAATGGCCCCCACCCTCAACTGCTCCTCCACGAGCACCTCACACAGGGCATTGAAAGGGTCAAGGCCCATGCGCTCTGAGATGTCCGCAAGCGTTTGTCCCTCCATCCAGCTGCCCTGGGCACTTTGCACAGAGGAGACCACGATGGCCGCGGCCTTATCCAGCTCTAGCGGGAGTTCCCTGTGCAGCCTGGCCCTCACCTCAGGGTCCTTGAGCCGCTCAAGCTCTTGTGCTGCGCCTCCCTCGTACATCCATGCCGGAAGCACGGCGTCCAGATCAGTGCTGCTTGCTGTATACGGATATCGGTCACAGGATACTTCTAAACCCTCCTCACGGGCCGCTTCCAGTAAACCTATGGCCTCCTGGGCCTTATGCCAGTTACTTTTATCGGATGCTTTAAGATGAGATATGTTCACGCGCGCCCCGGATGCCCTGGCAACCTCGAGCGTCTCACGTATGGACTCAAGCAGGCGATCGCCCTCGCTCCTCATATGGCTTGCGTAGACAAAAAAACCCTCTCTGAGGGCATTTCCGTGTGTTGCAAGGGCCTCGATCTCATCGGGCTTTGAGTATATGCCCGGCGGATAGATGAGCCCCGTGGAGAGCCCCAGGGCCCCGGCATCCATGGCCTCTTCCAGTAAAAGCCTCATCCGGTCAAGCTCATCAGCAGTTGGCGCACGCTCCACATAGCCCATCACAGAGGCACGCAGGTTGCCATGCCCCACAAGCGTGGCGTAATTAAGCGCAGGCCCCCTTGCGGCCAGGATGCTGAAGTACTCGCTAAAGCTCTCCCACCTCTCGGGGATGCCGTGCTCTTTAAGGTCAGCCTCACGCTGTGCCGCCGCCTCTCCAACTAGGGGAGCGGCCGAGAGCCCGCAGTTGCCGTTCACCTCTGTTGTTATGCCCTGCAGGAGCTTTCCCTCGGCGCGTGGGTCGGCAAGCTGTGTGAACTCGGAGTGCGAATGCACGTCGATGAAGCCGGGAGACACTACGAGGCCGGAGATGTCCATGGTCTGCCTTGACTCTCCACAGTCGCCTACAGACACGACCCTGTCTCCCTTGATGCCAACATCAGAGATGAACGGGGGAGAGCCGGTGCCGTCGCAGACCGTGCCGCCTGTGAGCACGAGGTCGAGCACGGCTACCTCATGGCGAACTTCTGGAATTTGGAGTCTGCTTCTTTAAAGTACTGGTCTATGCCTGCGGCAATGCTGTAGGCTGCGCGAGAGCGGTAAAGCGTTTTTCTGAGCCTGCTGGCCTCGGTCTTGTTCGTTACGTACGAGACCTCAACGAGGATCGAGGGCATCTGGGCCCTGTAGAGCACATAGAACATGGCGGCCCTGTCCTTGTGGTCGCTTATTCCCCTGTAGTACTTCCTCAGGTTTCGCACCAGGGACTTCTGTACCTTGCCCGCAAGCTCCCTTGATTCGAATGTATCGGATTGACGTGAAAGGCTTGCAAGCATGAAATCCACTTCACTGCGCTTCTTCCTCATCTCGCGCTCTGTGACCATGTTCTCGCGCGCGGCGACCTCCAGGTTGCTCTGCTCGTTTGAGAGGTTCAGGATATATGTCTCAAGGCCCCTGACGTTGCGGTTCCTGCTGGCGTTGACATGGATCGATACAAAGATATCAGCACTTTTGTTATTGGCCACCATGGCCCGTTCCTCAAGTTCGAGGAACTTATCAGTGCTCCTGGTCAGAATGACCTCGTACCGGCCCTTTTTCTCAAGCTCGCGCTTGACGCGCTTTGCAATGTCCAGCACCAGGTGCTTCTCCTTCAGCCCGTTTGCCATTGCTCCGGGGTCCTTGCCCCCGTGGCCAGGGTCTATAACCACACGCCTTATCCTGAAGGGGTTCTGCTTGGGCCGATTGACAGGCACAGGTTTCCTGGCCGTGTTCCTGGCAGTGTTCTTGGCAGTAACAACAGGCGCAGGTTTCTTGGCTGTAACAACAGGCGCAGGCTTTCTCGGAGGGGTCTTACTGGCCGCAACAACAGGCGCAGGTTTCTTGGCAATCATGGTCTTCGGCACTGAATTTGCAGGGTTCGCTGGCTTCTTGAGGAAGACGTCCACGACCACACGGGTGGGGTTTTGGAGGCTGAAGACCTCAAAGCCCATGTCCTTACCAAGGTCCAGCACTACCCGGACAGTGTTCTTGTCATACTGCGAGGAACGTATAACCCCCACGAGCCCGTCGTTCACTCTGGAAGAGAACTTCTTTCCAGAGCCGATGCCCAGAGTAGTTCCGGAGAAATCCATGTACATGCGGTTGGGGGATTTAAGGCTGTTCACGCTGAACCTTGCCGGGCCGTCCACGTCCACCACAATGCGCGTGTGCTCAGAGCCGGACCAGTGCCTTATCTCTTTGACAGTTGAACCGGCAAAGACCGAAGATGCCGTAACAAGCACGAACACAAAAGACAGACATATGCCAACTCTGAAAGCCCTCAAACCGCCTTCACCGAGCGCACCTCCGGAAGTTCCTTCATGAGCGTGCTCTCCACAAAGTTCTTCATGGTCATGGAAGACATGGGACAGGTACTGCACGCGCCGGTGAGCCGCACATACACATCCCCGTCCTTGACCTCTATAAGCTCAATGTCTCCACCCTCAGCCTTGAGGCCTACTCTGATCTTCTCAAGTACTTCTTCAACCTTTTGCTGTAACATGCTTATATATTAAACATATTTAGTGTTTTGTGCAAGCATTATTTTCCCTTTTGACATGCTGCACAGGTTCTCCCTCACGCAAAAACGCCCAATCCCGGTCTGCCCAAAACTCGGCTATTGCACTTTCACACTGGATATAATACGATTATATCAGGGTTTTTGAGTATTTGGACAGAATAAATTCATATGGAGGCCACTTTGCCCAGCAAACTGGATAGAACAGATCCCACCACTACACAGGCCTGGAAGAAGCTCACGGACCATTACGGTAAGATGCAGCACACCCATATGAAGGACCTCTTTGCTGATGACTCCGAGCGCTTTGGCAAGTTCTCTGTCCGTTTTGAAGATATGCTGTTCGATTACTCAAAGAACATCGTCACCGAAGAGACCCTCTTGCTCCTTCAGGAGCTTGCGCAAGAGTGCGGGCTCCATGATGCGATCAAGCATATGTTCAGCGGCGCAAGGATAAACGAGACCGAGGGCCGCGCAGTGCTGCATACCGCGCTCAGGAATTTCTCAGGCAATCCCGTAGAGGTTGAGGGCACAGACGAGATGCCAGATGTTATGCCAGACGTTATGCCAAAAATCCGGGCCGTGCTTGAGAAGATGGAGGGTTTTAGTGACCTTGTAACAAGCGGCAAGTGGCTGGGGTACACGGGCAGAGCGGTCACGGACATAGTGAACATAGGCATCGGGGGCTCAGACCTTGGCCCGGTCATGGTCACCGAGGCTCTCAGGCCTTACTGGCAGCCGGGCATGGACGTGCACTTTGTCTCCAACGTGGACGGCACGCAGATGGCCGAGACCCTTAAAGGGCTCTCGCCTGAGACCACTCTGTTTATGATAGCCTCAAAGACCTTCACCACCCAGGAGACCATGACCAACGCTCACTCTGCGCGCAGGTGGTTCCTTGAGGCTGCGGGCGACGAGGCGCATATCAAGAAGCACTTCATAGCACTTTCCACCAATAAGTCTGGTGTGGAGGAGTTCGGCATAGACCCGCTAAACATGTTCGGGTTCTGGGACTGGGTGGGGGGGCGCTACTCCCTCTGGAGCGCCATCGGGCTGTCCATATCCTGCACCATAGGATATGAGAACTTCCGGGAACTTTTAGAGGGCGCACATGCTGTAGACAAGCACTTTAGCGAGGCCCCTCCGGAGCAGAACATCCCTGTGCTCATGGGGCTTATTGGCATCTGGTACAACAACTTCTACGAGAGCCAGACCCACGCCATCCTGCCCTATGACCAGTACATGCACAGGTTTGCGGCCTACTTCCAGCAAGGCGATATGGAATCTAACGGCAAGCACGTTGGCCGCGACGGCAAGCCCATCACGCACCAGAGCGGGCCGGTCATCTGGGGCGAGCCGGGCACGAACGGGCAGCACGCTTTTTATCAGCTCATACATCAAGGGACAAAAATCATACCCTGCGATTTCATTGCCCCGGCCCAAAGCCACAACCCCACCGGAGACCACCACGCTATCTTGCTGTCAAACTTCTTTGCGCAGACCGAGGCTTTAATGCGCGGCAAGACACTTGCTGAAGTAACAGAAGAGCTTAGTGTGGAGGGTATGAGTAATGAGGAGATAAAGAGAATCGCGCCCTTTAAGGTGTTCACAGGCAACCGCCCGACTAATTCATTCTTGCTTAAGAAGATAACCCCGCGCGCCCTTGGCAGCCTGATAGCACTCTATGAGCACAAGATATTCGTGCAGGGCGTCATCTGGAACATATTCAGCTTTGACCAGTGGGGAGTGGAGCTTGGCAAGGCGCTTGCAAAGAACATTCTCTCAGAACTAGAAGGCGACGCCGAAGTCACCTCCCACGACTCCTCCACCAATGCCCTCATCAACGAATACAAGAAGATGCGGGAATAAGACTAAAAGACAAAAAACTCTTTTAAAGGGTGAGGGTCTTCTCTACTATGCTACGTTATCAATAGTAAAAATACCTCTGGAGTGATTGTTATGAAAACTACACAGATGAAGAGACGAATCATTAGCACACTTACGCCATTCCTGTTTTTAATAATTATGGTTTCTCCGTTGATAGCTCAAGCCTCTGAATATAATTGCACAGTCACTAAAAAGCTGAATAGCAACCATGAATATACATTAGAAGAAATCGAAAAGTGGCAGTTCTCTGTATTAATTCACGATAATGGAAATGAAGCTTTCATTTCCCGTTGCAGTTTTATTTTAAGCGCAAACAAAGTAACATGTGACCAGTACAAGGCAGATAAAATAGTATTCAATAAAAATGTAAAAAATAAAAAGTACTACTTCTTTAATTCCCAGTTTGACGTTCAGCTTTTTAGCAATCTAACCTTTATTGAAAATAACGGAAGTGGCGACATTGCGTTTGGTGAATGCAAGATTACTTCACCATAAAGATAAATTAACCTGAGCGTTTCAAAATCTCTCAACGATTCTCGACCTGCCACTCATTCTCACCGTTGTGCCACTTATTTACAGACAATCTGTAGCTTCTTGCTTTAAAAAGGAAAGTTCGCTTGTCTGACATAGAGATTCGGTCGAATAAATACTTAAATGATTGATCGGTCGAACCATATAGTTCTTATCCGACCGGAATCGGGATGTTGCAGGTGTAAGGCGAGTAGCACGAAGTCGGAACGAGTCGCTCACAACTCATATCCCTATATTACGAGTGCCGCTCAATGCCGCAGATGCTGCATATCCGGTTTCGAAGATCGTCTCTTATGAAGATTGCTCATCTTTTGAGATCAACCGCATCTCTCTTACGCCCTCGACCACGACAACTAGAACAATAAGAAGAAACCCTGCAAGGAGCCCAAACAGGTTCACACTGCGGGTCATGGCGATAAGGACGATAGCCGCACCTAGCACCACTATCCTCACGGCGCCGCCAAAGAACAGCCTGCCGGGCCGGGGGTCGTTGATATCAAGCCCGGTCACCCCGCGCGCCATGCCGCGCATGTTCAGGAGCCCCAGCGCCCCTCCCAGGATCACACCAAAAACAACGTGCCAGGAAAAGAGCACCGCGGCTATGGCAATGGCAATGCCCCACACGACCAGCGCGGTGTAAGAAAAACGCCTGATAAGCCTCTTCATTTAATCTTCATTCTCGGGTTTCACCCTCCGAGATCTTCATTCTCGCGCTGTTTTTCATTCTCGCGCCAGCGCTCCGAGTTATCCTCAGTCTCCGCCTTTTGTTCATTCTCGGGGTTCCCCCTCCGAGTTATTATTATCTTCTTCATCATCATCATTATCATCATTGAACTTGACCATCCTGAAGAGGTCCCTGAACCCGGTAGCGATCCCCAGAAAGAGAAATATCATCGTAAGCCATGGGGTGGTGCCGAAAAACCCGTCAAGCGCGTAGCCTACGACAAGGCCCACGAATGTCGCGGCCACGAGATGCACTCCCACCATGCTGGCCTTGGCGATCTGTCTTAATGCGGGTTCTTCTTTCACAAAAGATTATAACCATAGGCGCGACCGCGCGTAAACCGGGCATAAAAAAAGGGACACCGCGTTGCGCGACGTCCCCATTGTTGTTTCCTGGGCCTATTCAGGCTTCTCCTCGAACTTTGGCACCACCGGGATAATGAAGTTCAGTCCCGCAAGAAGAATATACGGGGTAGCAATAACCGCCAGAGCACCAATGAGTCCCTCTTTCAGCGTGGTGGTGTCCAAGTTGTGGGGTGATGTGGGGGAGGAGGGGCAGGTGGCAATGAAGGATCCTCCTCAAACTTTGGCACCACCGGGATGATGAAGTTAATCATAACAAGCAGGATATATGGTGTTGCCATGACCGCAAGCGCACCAACGAGTCCCTCCTTGGTCGTCTCCCAATTGTACGGGATAATGGGTATGTCGTAGTGCATGAAGCCCGAGAACGTGAGCGAGAAGGACTGTCCGCCGATAACCACGTTCCAGCGCATCATGAACACCCCAAACATCACCAGCACGAGAGCTACAACAGTGCGCCCCACCGAGATCCTGGGCAGCAGGAGTAGTATGAAGGGCAACAGGTTGCCAAACCCGTACTGCATGACGAATATCAGGTTAAAGTCACGCTCGTAGATGACAGACCTCAGGATGTCCCAGCTCTTAACGGCAGTGTACCCGCGGAAGATCAGGTCCAGAAGCTCAAGGCTTATGGCGGCCACAAGGAAAATGAGCAGGTACTTCCTGGTAAGCCTGATGGTCTCCCTCTGTGCTTCCCTGACCTGATGCTTGATGTTCTCGCTCTTTTTCTTCCCAAAAGAAGCCTTAATAAGGCTGATCTCAAGCAGGGCTATATAGGTAAGCATGCAGAGCGCTATACCCGATACGATGGCGCTCATGATGAAGATGACCGGCATCAGCGGGGTCATCCACAACGCGTTGGCCTTCACCGAACCGAAGATGAACCCGGCATACCCGTGCAAGAAGGCCGCCACCGGAACGCCGACGCCTGCCAGATACGTGGCAGCCTTGTGGTCAGTCTTCAACGCTTCGAGGCTCAGGTCGTAAGCGCCAAGGGTCAGGACGTTGTATATCATGCCCCTGATACCGTCAAGCCCCGTTGCGTCCTTTAGCCTCCTGGCCTCGTCTACAAAGAACTTCCTGTACACGAACCATATCTCCGAGGCAACAATAAAGGCGTAAGTCGTAAACACTATGCCAAAGGCAGCGATGGCCGAAGTAAAGTGCGGGGTAAAGAACACGTTAATGCCCCTGAAGGGCTGCTGCAAGTGCAGCTGAAGCGGCAGCATTGCGACGGGCAGCAGGGCAAAGGAGAAGGCCAGCGAGAACGTAGCTATCTTCTCAAGCTCCTTGTTCCCGAAGACGTGGTAAAGGGAGGACAGGACAAAGGCGCCGGCCACAAGGCCTGTCATGTACGGATACATGACGATCTGGATGCTCCATACAACGAACTCGTTTGGATAGACAAATAACTCCTTAACGGTCCATGCCTCTCCGTGGATCTCCATACCGTGTTGAGCTACACTGGCTACATCCATACTTTAATCACCTCACCAGCGTGTCTAGGCCAATATAGTAGGCCATTGGGTTAGTCCCGTATTCTGGCTTTAGCACGTTTACCCTTTCGGTCTTAATGATCTTTGTAAGCGGGTCGTTGGGGTCCATGATGTTACCGATCATCCTTGCCCCGAAGGCGCATGCGTCCACGCAGGCGGGGTTCATACCTTTGGTTATCCTGTGGTAGCACCATGTGCATTTCTCCGCCACCTTGAACACCGGGTGGAAGAACCTGGCTCCGTAGGGGCAGGCCATGATACAGTAACCGCAGCCGATACACCATGTCCTGTCAACAAGGACAACGCCGTCCGCTGTCAGGTAGGTCGCGCCCACAGGGCAGACCTGGACGCAGGCCGGCTTAGCGCAATGGTTGCAGAGCTTAGGGACAAAAAATGACTTCGCTATATCATCCTCGGGTATCTCCATGCCCTGGGGGTCGTTCTTCGTATACCCTTTAATGCCCGCATGGGGAGAGTCAGCCACAACAGCGCCGTCGTGCTTGACCACATAGCGCTCTACCCAGGTCCTTGAGGCATTGGCCTCCAGGGGCACCTCGTTCTCCAGCTTGCAGGCCTTTACGCAGAAGCCGCACCCGACACATTTGTACGTGTCGACAAGGAACGCCCACCGGGTATCACTCGTGCCGGAGCCGGCCGCGGCAAATATCTTCCCGCTGGTGGTGGTGATCAGGCCAGAGGTTGCCAGCGCGCTTGCTCCGTATTTAATAAAACCTCTCCTGGATATCACCGCTTGGTCTCCTAACCGAATCCCGGGCTGTGGGGGTTATGACACGTAACGCATTCCATGTCCGGGTTATGTTCAGTATTATTTATGCCTCGCAAAAACTCTCTGCCAGAGCCCTTGTAGGGAAGCTTGGCGTGGCACCTCAGGCATTGGTCACGGGTCCTGTCGATATGGTTGGCGAAGGTGTCCTCGCCGTGTTTGGTGTAGGTGGGGTTCTTCCAGTCCACCACTCCTTCGACCTTGGCCATCTTCACGGCCGGTCCGTGGCAGTTCTCGCAATTGATAACAACGTGTGGGGTCTGTGATATCTGGTCTACCTTGTCCTGGTGGCAGAGCATGCAGTAATCCTTGCCCAGGTACTTGACCTTGAAATCTTTCCATTCCTTCTCATTGCCCTTCCGGTGCCAGCCGTACATATAGCCGGCCTCATGGGTGCCGAAATCATCCGGCACCATGATCTCCCGGGCAATCAGGACAGCTACTACAAAACCAATGACCAGAAAAAGAGGTCTGAAAACGTGGTTCTTCATAAGTACGTTATCTTCCCATCCCCTCGCAATTAAAAGTCAAAAGCTTTTTACAACAGCGATATCTTACCATTAGCCTGTATGCGTTTTCAACTAAAATTATTATAAAAACCATAAATACCTCTGGGCTTCACCTCGCAATTTAACAATGAAATGCAACACTTGGGCGGTTATGAGGTTATCCTGAGTGGTTATTTAAAAGGATATAAGCAGTCAAATTCGGACAACGGCCTGTCTCAGTGAATGATCACCCGCATAACGGTCACGAGGAAAGCGACTTCACTTGTATCGAGAGGAAGGGCATTGTGCCGAAGAAACCCTCTAGGGAATATCCCCGTGCCGGGGCAACCATATGCATCCCTGTCATGCTTGCATCAAAAAGGACTCTGGATGGAGAGCTGCTTTACACGGATATATTATGACCATGGGAACTAATGGATCTCCCTGCGGCAGAGACCGCAGGGTATCTTTGAAAAGGCAAGGAACTTTCACACCCCGCCACAAGGGGTTATGGACCCTCGCGACTAGGGGTCTGGACCCCCAATACCATGGGGAATGCCCTGGTGCATTAAAAACTCGCATAGGCACAAAAAAGAGGGGAACGCATAACGCGTTCCCCTCCGTAGCATCCGTGAACAAACTTCTAGGTTGCAGTCTCGTCCTTATAGGCACTGCTTACTGTCTCGTCCTTGTAGAACTTGACCTCACCAGTGTAGATGGGGACCGAGAACTTGACAAGCAGAGTGTAGATCATCGCGCCCGTGGCCCATATGCCCAACGTAACCAGAAGCTCAATATTCGTTGGCATGTAGTTGTAGATCTCGCCAAGGGTGCCGGGGATGAAGCCCGGTACTGCAAGGCCAAGGCCCTTCTCGATGTAAACTCCGAGGATGACGAATACTGCCGCCATATTGAGCGTGGTAAGGTTGTCCCTGGTCTTTGGGAACAGGAACAGGAAGAAAGCCGTGAGGTTCAGGAAGAACCCTGTCCACATAAAGGGAACAAGCGGGTCGTTTCCGTGCAGGCCAAAGTACATGTACTGCATTGGGGCCAGGTGCACGGAGCCTGAGTAGAATTCTTTAAACACCTCTGAGCCAAAGAGGAACAGGTTTATGGCCAGCGTGTAGGCTATCAGCTGTGCGATCTTCCTCAAAGCACGGTTGTCAATTTCGATGGGCGTGAATTTTCTGATGAGCTGGAACACAATGATCATCAGGGCCGGGCCCGCTGCAAAGGCAGAGGCCAGGAACCTTGGTGCAAGGATGGATGCGTTCCAGTAGGGCCTTGCCGAGATCCCGTTAAAGAGAAAGGCCGTCACCGTGTGGATGCTCACAGCCCAGGGGATCGACAGAAGGATCAGGGGCATGATTACGCTTGGGTCATAGGTCCCCTTGTGGGCCTTCTGGTACAGGACGTAGAACACAACGCTTGCGTTAATGACCAGATAGCCGTTCAGGACTATTATGTCCCACGCAAGGAGCGAGCTCGGCCAGTTCATCTTGCCGATAAAGGGTATCACGTGCCATAGCCTGTCAACGCGCCCCATGTCCACGGTAACGAACATTATACACATGATAACAGCGGCTATTGCCATCAACTCGCCAAAGAGCACTATCTCCTTGATCGGCTTGAAATCGTAAAGATATGCCGGGACGACCAGCAGCACGGCCGCAGCGGCCACACCAACCAGGAAGGTGAAGTTAGAGATATAAAAACCCCACGAAACCTGGTCACGCATTGCTGTAAGGATCAGCCCATGCTGAAGCTGCTGCCCATAGGCCCATGCGCCAATCAGAATGAATAGCCCAAGGAGGCCTATCCACGAGTAGTATAACTTACCGCCTTTTAGTACAGGCTTTATCGCCATGATCAGATTCTTAATTGCTGTTTCCATTAGTATCCCTCCCGCCTATGTCGCAAAGAAGTAGAAGAATTTAGGTGACGTGTTCAGATCTTCCTTTAGCCTGAACACCCTCTTGTGCTTGATCAGGTACATTATCTCGCTGTTGGGATCAAGCATGTTACCGAACTTCCTTGCGCCAACAGGACATATCTCCACACATGCAGGATACAGCCCGGGATTGCTCCTGGATCTCTGGATGCAGAAGGTGCATTTCTCAACAACACCCATGTAGCGGGGGCGGTTGCCAAGGTAATGGGTCTTTGTGTTGATCTCCTCCCTGGCAATCATGGGCTTGCCCCAGTTAAAGCGCCTGGCGCCGTAAGGGCATGCTGCCATGCAGTAGCGGCAGCCGATACACCAGTTATAGTCCACAACCACTATCCCGTCAGGCTCCTTCCAGGTCGCCTTTGTGGGGCAGACCTTGACGCAGGGCGGGTTCTCGCACTGCTGGCACTGCACGGGCATATAGAAGTGTCCTTCCTCGGGCACCGTCTCGGGGTAATAGTACTTGTCAGCGCCCTCAAGGTCGTTGACCCACTTGGCCCCTTTCTCAAAGCTCAGCACGGTGATATAGTGGACCTGAGGGTCGCGTGACTGGTTGTTCTCCTTCACGCAGGCATACACGCACCTCCTGCAGCCAATGCACCTGGAGAGGTCAAGGCCGTACCCGAAGTTCACGCCGGGCTGGGCATCGGTGGTGTTTATATCGAAGTCAAGGCCGTAATAGTCCTCTTTGTACTCATTTTTGAGACGCTCAATGACAGTGTCAAGATCGTTCTTGTTCAACTCCTGGAAATGCCTCTGGAAGAAGGCCTCCCATATTGACGCGCTGGCTTCCGCCCCTGGCAGGGAAATGACTGCTGCCGTAGCCGCAGCACCTTTAAGAAGGCTCCTTCTGGTGAGCTTGTTCGGTGCGTTGCATTTATTTCCGCAATTATTATCTTTATCCATACCCTTACCTTATCTTCCTATTTCATATCCCCAAGGGGGTTCAGTGGAATCTCGTTTGGCTCAAGCCTCTTATACCTAACCTTGTCAGGCGCAATTGGAGGAGGAAGCGGTTTGAGCGGCTTGAACCTGGGCGAGTGCGGGTTGTGGCATTGCACACACAGCCTGTACTGTTTCTTTCCATTCCACTGACCGGTACGCTTGCCGTGAATACCTGCCTTCCAGTCGCGGAAGATGGTGCCATGGCACTGGCCACAGAGGTAATAGGACTCCTCAAAGGATATGAGGTCCTCGTTTACAAGTCTCAGCTGATCCCTGTCGTCGGAGTTGTGACAGTCAAGGCACCACCTCTGCTCCGAGGCATGGTCAAAGATCTCTGTTATCTCTGTGTGAAAATAAAGTTCCCTTCTCTGCTTGTTGGGCTCCATGTCCGCATGGCACTGAGAGCAAGGGAATATGCCCTCAGAAAATGGTGGCGGTGTTACGAAGAACTCCGGCACCTTATGGTCCCTGGTCGTCTGGACTTTTGGGGCACTGCTTTCGAGCGCCTTGTCAGAGCCCATCACGGTAGCAGCAGAGAAAACCACGATAAAGAGCGCCGCAAGGATCATTGTAAAGAGTTTTCTGCTTTGTCGTACTTTCATGATAAAAATCCTACCTCCTATAATCCTACCCTTTTACTTGTGTACGGACAACACATATCTGCGATGTCCGGCGGGTTCTGTATGAATAAAAAGAAAGGGCAAACCAATACGTCACCCTCACCTCCTATATTTTCATTATTTTCAGTATTGTATTGCAAGCTCTGTGCCAAGAAATAAGCACTTGTATTTGTTGCATTTTTTATTAGTGAGTTTTATGTGCGTTACATGATGGTAACACACGCCATTGCGCATTGTTACGCACAGGTTACATATTTGATAATCTTGGCAAACAATAACTAGTCATCGTAAGACCTCGAAATCAAGAACATAACTACGAAAAGTCCAAACAAAAGGAGGAATATAAAAGCCGCGAAGTTGTCCCTGAAAGATAGTTCCTTGAAGATATCCACCAGGCGGTCGTCTATCTTGTGCAGCCTCCTGGAGAATTCGTCGGTCCTCTGCTTGACCAGGTCCACGTCAATGGCATGGAAGAGGGTCCTGAACTCCGCCTGGGTGCTGAAGAAGCTCTTCTCTTCGTATTCCAGAAGAACACCCTCGTTCTTCAGCTTGTTCAGTTTCTCCTCGACCTCGATGATCTTCTTCTCCACAACGAACAGGGCCTGCCGCATGAGCTTTGCGCGTTCATACGAGTGGCACTGCGTGCAGAGCTGCTCGTTGATAATGCTTATACTTGCCTTCTGAATGGCATGTGAGCCGTGGCAGGTAACACAGTTGGGCCCCTCACCGGTCTCCATTAATACATTGCCGTGGCCGCTGCTGTTATATGTCTCAAGGATACCTATATGGCATTTCCCGCAGAATTGGGGAACTTCCTTGTCCTTGGGGGACCCCATGAATCCCCTCTTGTGGGACATGCTCATGGTAGCGTCCCCAACATCGCCTCCGTGGCAGGCCTGGCAGTCCACTTTGTTCTGGAAATGCCAGCTTCTCCTCCACTCGTTGGGGATCCCTTTGAGGTCTTCCCTCATTGCGTCGGACGTATGGCATTCGATGCAAGCATTCACACGGCTTTCAGTGCCAGCCCAGGGCGAGAGCAGGAATTCCTTCTTAAAGCTCTCCATGTAGTCAGCGTAAGCTACAGTAGCAAATATCAGTATGGCAATAAGAGATAGCACCAGTTTTTTCATTAGAATCCACCCCATATCGTGAGAACCAGCCACAGGGTCACGGAGCAGTAGAAGGTAGTACGCAGGACAGGACCTGTCATTACAGGCTGCCCGTCCTTCCTTCCCACGAAGGGCAGGAGGAAAAGGAAACCTATGAAGAGTATCTGCAAGCTGATGCCAATGAACTTACTGGGTATGATCTTCATCAGCTGGTAAGGCGCGAGGAAGTACCATAGAGGCTTTATCGCCTCAGGGGTCATCAGAGGGTTTGCCTCCACATTGGAGAGCGGGGGCAGGAATATTTCTGGCATGAAAGCTATAAGGAAAAACACCACCACAAGGAAGAGCATGACCATTGTGAAGGCTTTCAGCAGGTAGTTGGGGTAAAAGGGCATTCCATCGGGATAGCTTTCGCTCTTGAACTCGCATGACTGGTTTTCCGCGGTCTCCACGTCCTTTGATGAAAAGAAGCCGATCCTCAGCACAAGGAACACGTGGATTACCATTAAGAACAGTGCCAGCATGGGCAGGAGCGCCACATGGAAACCGAAGAACCTGCTCAGCGTTACGTTTGTGACGAACTCACCTCCCCTTACGTAGTCGGAAATGCCGTCAAGGAAAGGCAGCACGGTGGGTATGGTCGTAAGCACCGTGGTGGACCAGTAGCTGAGCTGGTGCCATGGAAGTAAAGACCCCGTGACACTGACCACCAATGTAAGAAACAACAGGGCGGCCCCGCTTACCCATGTAAGCTCACGGGGTTTTCTGAAGCTCCCATTGAAAAACACATACATCAGATGGATGAAAACGGACGCTATCATAACATTGGCGCTGGTTAAGTGCACCATCCTTATAAGCCAGCCAAACGATACCTTTGTCATGATCAGCTGCACGCTTCTGAAAGCATAGTCAGGGTGCGGCATGTAGTACATCAGAAGCAGCACGCCGGTAACGGCCTGTACAAGGAAAGCCACCATTGCCACGAAACCGATGGTCCCAAAGAACCCGGTATCCTTCGGAAGCTTGTACTCATGCATCACTGTCCTGTTGAACTTGGACATCCCGACTCTTTTTTCAAGCCAGCATTTTATCTTTTCCCACATAAACTAAAGTGCTCCTTGCCTTGCAAGTTAATTGCTATTGGAACTCAACCGATCAATATATGATCAGCCTCTACCTTCAGGGGAAAGCTCTTCAGCGGGGAAGGTGCCGGACCTGAGATAACATTCCCCTCAAGGCTGAATTTCGCGGCATGGCACGGGCATACAAGCATCTCGGCATCCCTGTTGTAACCAACGAGGCATCCCAGATGCGTGCAGACCCTTGAAAGGGCAATGAACCCTTTGCCTTTTCTGTTTATCACGATGAGAGGGGTGCCGTTGAAAGCCACCTCCAAGGCTGCGCCGTAAGGGATATCTTTCTTGTTGATGGTTATCTGATCAGCCTTGGCCTCCATCTTCTGGGGGGCCAAGAACTTCAGAACCGGAATCAGGAAAACAAAGGAGACAACAGCGCTAAGCCCTCCAGCAATTCTTTTCAGAAAATTCCGCCTCTCCATCGTTTCTCCCTGTGAATATTTGTTTTACAACAATCTGATATACAAATTATCAATTTATACAGACAATTATACAGACAAAGATTATAGAATTCAACTCTAATAATCAGAAATTGGAAATCCCATATATTCTTAGGAAATCGTATATATTCTTTGTTTCTATTTTTTTATCGCCTGGTTATGGGATCACGCACCGAAAGTCCACTTAAAAAAGACAGGAACCGGTCATGGGTCAGACACCGGTTTCATGTACAGGTGATTCCCTAATATACAATTCAGCGCACTATTTACAAAAGAAAAAAGGCGACGGGCTGCTGCCCGCCGCCTTTAAGTTAATAAGCTATAAATCGCGCGTTATCTGATGAAATCAGCCGGCGATTTGTACTCGTGACACGTTACACATGACTGTCGTGCCTGTTTTTCGGTGACAGTCCACACATGGGGCTCGTGGCACTGCACACACTCCATGCCCATCCCCTCAATATGCAATGAATGTTTCCCAACCTGCTCCTGCTTGCTGTGGCAACTCTTGCATGTGCCAAAGTCAGGCCGCACATTCTCGTGTGGCTTGTGGCACGTGAAACAGTCAAACTGCATCGGCGCGTCCTTGGGCACGTTTATCTTCGTGGCGCTGTCTACCAGGGCCTTGTCAGGAGTAAAGTGGGACACATCCGTACGCTCACCGCTTGATGCGAGCAGGGCCTCGCGGTCCGCATCGCTTCCATGGCAGTAGAGGCACTTGCTCCTGTCTGGCCTGAGGTCAGCCCGCCCGTCGCTGTGGCAGTTGAGGCAGGCAAGTTCTTCCATGCCCGCGCCGTGCACTTCCACTCCATCGTGGCACTGCAGGCAGAACCTCTCCTCAGGCACGAACATGTGCGCCTTGTAACCGTGGCACTTGGAGCACTCCACCTGCTCAGTGAAATAGTGCTTTGCGTGTATCTTGGATTTATTTATCATAGGGGCGTCAGGATACTTTTCATCCTTTTCCCAGTGGCAACTTATACAGTACTTCCAGGGGACTATGACCTTGCCGTGCCTGTCTTCGAGTTCCTCGGGCCTGTGCACGACGAAGCTGTACATGAGAGAGTTCATCTCAGCCACGCTCAGTTGGTGGCAGTCGTGGCAGTTGATCTCTTTGTGAACGCTTCCCTCCCACGCGGTGTAAGCATCTGCCATCAGGTGGCAGCTGACACAGAAGCGCGGGTTGTTCTGAGTGTAGTCAAACATGCTGTAACCGATAAAAGCACTGGCAGCCACGAACAGAAGCGCGACCACAAGGATAGCGGCCTTTATCTTTGTAGAAAGGCCGCCCTCGACGGACTGTACAAGCTTCTTAAAGACAGAGTCGCCCATTTCCTTCCCTCCACTTATAAATTATAAATCCGGCCTAAAGCTCTTTTAGCGAATCGTAAGCAGCCTCGGCAGTTCTGTCCACATCCCCGGAGGTATGGGCCAGGGAGATGAAACCGGACTCGAACTGGCTCGGGGCTATGTAGATGCCTCTTTTGAGCATTCCCGCGAAGAAGCGGGCGAATTTCTTCGTGTCAGAGGCGGCCGCGCTCTTGAAGTCTACGACCTCTTTGTCAGTGAAGTAGGTACAGAACATGGTGCCTGCCCTGTTGAACTTTGTTGCCACCCCTGCTGTTTTGGCAGCGTCCTTCAGGGCCAACTCAAGTTCCATAGCACGGCTCTCCAGGCGTCCGTATGTGCCTTTCCTGGAAAGTATCTTGAGAGTCGCGATGCCGGCGGCCATCGCAAGGGGGTTTCCAGAAAGCGTACCCGCCTGATATACGGGCCCTGCCGGCGCGATATTGTCCATGATCTCCGCCTTGCCGCCATAGGCCCCCACCGGCA
>SDBV01004974.1_pt1 | contig 18889 bp, 35 predicted proteins | sample 2277081 | NCBI WGS metagenome assembly SDBV01 (sample SAMN10402039, study PRJNA504765) | marine sediment metagenome | isolation source: marine sediment core GS10_PC15, 223 cmbsf | place: Arctic Ocean: Southern Knipovich Ridge | collected 2010
AAGCTGCATATTTACGGAATTAGAACCAAATTGTGGTTACAAAGAAATTGTGATTACAACACCGGCAGCAATAAGTGGAGACGTAGCTCAAATTACTTTGCCAGACCATGGAATTTCTAAAACTGGTTTTCTTGCAATAAATGGGTTTGTTCAAACTACAACGGGAAGTGTTGTTGCAACAGAAGCACCAACCACAACAGTATCCGCAGGAGTATTATCAATTACTTCAAGCACTGGTACTGGAATAAAAATTTACAGAGTATTAGGAAAAAGCAATTAGGAGGAATAGGATATGGTAACATTTACAACAAGCTGCATATTTACGGAACTTGTGCCTAATCCGGGATATAAAGAAATAATTATTGAATCACCAAACTTAATGATAAGTGATGGTGACGAAATACAGCTAACTTTGACAGACTACGGAATTATAGCTGATGGATTTCTTTCAATAAACGGATACGAAATGAGCGGAACTTATGGGATAGTTAGAACAGAAGAGCCATTAACATCAGTAATTTCAGGAATATTAACAATCAGCGGTTCAGCTTCTCTTTCATTTCCATCTAAAAAAATATTCAGAATAATAGGAAAATCAAGCGATTAAGGTGATTAAATGACAGGTGCAACAGAAGGCGGAGAAAAAGAAATAACCACTATCTTAGGATGTGAAGTTAAATACTTTTCAACAGTAGCAGATACGTATACTTTTGATTCAAGATTTGGTTTAGCAAAAGCAGCTTTTTTCCAAGGAACAACAGTTGGCGGAACAGAACCAGTAGCAGTTGGATTAACCATCAGTGGTGGAAGAGTAACCTTTGCTATAAGCGGAACAGTAACAGCGGGCTATTTGCAAGTATGGGGAGAATAATAGAGGTGTTAAAATGACTGAGATAACAATAAGTGGCGGAAAAGAATTAGGAACACCAGCAGGTTGTGACATATATTATGTTTCAACTGTTGCAGACACATACACTTACACCTCACATTTTTCCAAAATACACGCTGCTTTTTTCCAACAAAGTACATACGGTTATAAAGACGCTGGAGAAGTAGCAGGCGCTGTTGGATTAAGCATAAGCGGCGGAACGATAACTTTCGCTATAAGTGGAACAGTAACCGCGGGTTATTTGCAAATTTGGGGAGAATAACCTTCCCCTTTTTATTTCTTTCCCTTTATAATTATATATAGGGGATGTCAATAGCACACACAATTGTAGCGGTTGAGGGACCGCAACCTTGGTATGACCTATTTTTGTATGACTTGGAAAAACAGCAATATACATATCGAGCAACACACAACCAAGTTGGAATAATAGGTCCAATGATTAGAGAAATTCACTTGCTTGACATAACTGTTCCGGAACAAAATTTGGGCGACCTGCTTTCAGACCTTGCGCCCTATACCAATGCTTCCTCTAAACAAAAAGCAAGCGCAATTCTTATTAAAAAAGCTATCTGGCTTGGCGGAAAAGTTTCTTCTTTTTTTAAGGGAACAAAATTAAAACCAATCCCTGACGCAAAGCCAAGTGGAAATATTAGAAAAAAGGCATTAAACATAATGCCCTTGTTTTGGTTTGAAGACAGAGTTGTTGAAAACCCGGGGCTTATTTTACCACTAAAAGGAAAAAAGGGGGAATTATTATGAAAGATAAAAAGCAAGATAAAAGCAAAGTATGTTATATTACTGGCGCAGTTATTGGAATGGAAAAAAAGGGGGACATTTACGAAGTAGAACTTCACGACAATCCGGGAACATTTTTCTTCACAAATTTAATGGGAGTAAGAGTTGGAAACGGATACAAGTTTGGAATAATAGATACGCCTACAAAAAATAGGTATGAAATAGTGAGCATTAAACAACCAATTTTAACAGACCCAGCTTTTAGAATAAAAGGACCACAAGGGGAAATAGCTCAGATGAAGGCATCTGATTACAGGGAATTGGTTAGTGCAAAGCATTGCAGGATTAGAAATTTTGCTATTGAAGCCGCAATAAAAATCTGCAAGCACACCACAATTTCAAGCAACGCAAAACAATTCAAAAAAGAAGTTTTAGAAGTCGCAAGAGACTTGGAACCATATTTTGAATGATTTTAATGGATTCAAATATCAATAAGCTTCTTAACAAAATTTCAAACAAGATTAAAATTCCAAGACTTTGGACAAAAAATGAGTGGGAAAAACTTTCTTCTTTGGAAAAGTGCTTTATTTGGTACAAACAAATTTTTTATATAAAGGGAACAGGTTCAGCCGAAGTTGACTTAGTAACCAACCCAATAAAAGATTTAATCCTATACGGTGGAATCATTCTGTCAAATGTTTCAATTGCTTTTTTATACCTTGGAATAGAACTTGACTATTTTGCCATTATTGGAATTGTTACAATTACTTGCGTACTATTATGGATTGCCAACTTCATTTTTCAAATAAGAATAGGAAACTGGAAGGACATTCACGATTTAATTGCCCTTGAACAAGAAATTGGAAACAAAAGAGACAAATTTTGCCGCGATATTAGAAAAGCCACTATGGAAGAAAAATGGCGAAAATAGAAAGGTTAATTAATGAGAACACTTAAAAACTATTTATATGGGGGAAGAATACCAATCACTTCACACGCCTTGGGGATACCATGACGGAAGGGCTTCGGGAAAAGCCGACAGCTTTTCATTATTTTGGAAAGGATACATTGTGGACGAAGTTCATTACGAACCACACCTTTCAGAGTATATAAACCTTTCGACAAACTTAGCGGAAATACCTGAAAGAGTCGTTCCAACAAGAGGTCAAACCGGACCAGACGTAAACGCTCCTCTTGTTCCTCTAATGCCACACATTAAAAGAAATAAAGACAACCATTTGGAAAAATTCTTGGAAGGAAATACTATACATAACAAAACATTGTTTAGAAGAGAAGGTATAGCGGGAGCCAAATTTGGTGAAGGAATAGACTCGGATACGGGTTTATTAAAAAAGTGGGCGGAAACAAATAAGGCAAAAACTTAATAAAGGAGTAAGAATACAAAAAAGATATTATGACTAATGTTTTTGTTAAAGATGATTCAGGATTTGACATCACTTTTACGGTTGATGATTCAAGCGGAGAAGATGTGAGCTTAGCTTCCATTTCTTCAGTAATTCTTAAAATGAAAAAAATAGGCGCGTTAAGTACAACAATATTTGGAGCATGCACTGTTACAAGTGCTACAATAGGACAGTGTACTTATAGTGTTCAAGCAGGAGATTTTGATACTCTCGGAAACTATGAAACCGAGTTACAATTAACTTATCCAGCTAATAGAATAATTACGGCAAAACTCGCTGACATATTTATAACAGGAGATTTATGATGAACACAATGAACTTAAATGGACGAATAGTTCCAATTTCAGGCTATAAAAAAATCGGTGGACAAAAAGTTCCCGTAATTAAAGCGGAAGCAAAAGAAATAAAACACTCTAATGGAAGAGTGGACATAATAGTTAAAGTTCCTTTTATGGAACTAAGCGCAAAACAGGAGGAGATTTAATGGCAAGTGGAGTGTATGACAGAACAGATGCTACAAGAACTTATCTAAGCGAAACTTTGACTAAAAGATGGTCTAATCCTGAATGGAGAAGAAAGATGGATACGTTAAAACGCACTCCTTGTTCTGAGAAAACAAAAATAAAAATAAGAAAAGCGAATGCTGCAAAAAATATTCTTTTCAATAAAGGTCACAAGCCATGGAATCTTGGTCTTACAAAAAATACTGATTTGTGTGTTAAAAAAATGGGTGAAGCAACTTCTATTGGAAAAAAGAATCATAATTGGAAAGGAGACCGAGCTAAAAATGGTTGCAGTATGATTACAATTGCTGAATATAAAAATTTGTTTGAACTACAAAAAGGAGTCTGTGCAATTTGTGGAAATATTGAAACAAGAAAAACCATCAAAGGAAATACTTGCAAGTTTACTGTAGACCACAACCACAATACAGATAAAGTGCGTGGATTACTTTGCCATAAATGTAATGTAGGAATAGGTCTTTTTAAAGACGATATTAATTCACTTAAAAAAGCAATTAAATATTTAAAAACATATAATGGAGATGATAAATAATGTATTTTAAAGGAGATGATGAATGATGGCAAGTGGCATCTATTCTGACTTCAAGGGGGACCTTTTTGAGAAACAAGTTAGCCTTGCAGCTGACCCAAATGGAGACGACATAAACATAGCATTGTTAAGTGGCGCTCATAGTTTCACAGCTTCAGACAATGTTTGGGGAGATGTTTCATCAAACGAAATAATAAACCAAGCAGGTTCAGGTTACACGGCAAATGGAGAACTTCTTGCAAATCAATCTGTTACAACAGCAGCAACAACAAAATTTGATGCTGATGATACGGCTTGGACTAGTGCAACATTTGTAGCGGCTCATGCGGTAATCTATGATGTTTCAAACACATCAAGTTTGATTGCAAGCATTGACTTTGGTGGAGACAAAACAGTTTCAGCAGGAACTTTCACAATTCAGTGGCACACAGATGGAATCATCACAATTTCGTAATAGTAAACTTTATAAACTTTGAAGTACATAATAATAGTATGACTTCAATGGAAAAAATTTCGGAAAGATACTATTATGATAAAGATGGACAATTGTGGTATGAATGGGGTGTTAAACGACCTTGGGGCAAAAAATACCGCGTTCGTTCAGAAAAAGCAAAATGCACTCTTTGTAAAAAAGAATTCTTTAGACAAAGAGGTAGAAAAAATAAAACAGGAAAATATTACTGTTCTAAGTCGTGTGCTGCAACAGATGGTAGTGGTTGGGCTAATAAAAAAGGAGCCAAACATTATGCTTGGAAAGGCGGGCGAAATGTTACTAAAAGAGGTTATGTACACGTGTATAAACCAGAACACCCCAATGCAAGACAACGTAAAAGATATGTTCTCGAACACCGCCTCGTCATGGAAAAATATCTTGGAAGATTTCTTGAACCTACTGAGTGTGTCCATCACCGAAATGGAATCAAAGACGACAACAGACTTTCTAACCTCGAGATTGTCAAGCAACCGCATTTGGGTGATGTAAAATGCCCATTTTGCAAAAAACATTTCAAAATAAAATAAATCACTTTGACATAAGGCGATTCTAAATGGCAATTTCCTTTGTCCAATATGATGATAATACCGGTTCTGGAGATACAACCATAGCAAACGACATAGCCCTAAACACAACTACTGGAAATATATTAATTGTAGTAGTAAGTGGTTGGGATTCAACTGCAAACGCTTGCATAGTAACCGGAGTTGCTGACACCGCGGGAAACACATACGTTAAAGCAATAGGAGCATACAGGAACGGAAGCAATACAGATGAAAGGTCTGAGATATGGTATGCTGAAAATATTACAGGAAATGCAAACAACATAACAACAGCAACTTACACAGATGATGTAATAGACCAATATATTTCCGTATCAGAATATTCAGGAGTAGCTACTTCTTCTTCTTTGGATGACACTTCCAGCCAATCTAATGCAAATACTACTGCTCACTCATCAGGAAATGCTACCGCATCAGACGATGGAGCTGTTATCGTAGGGAGCTATATTGGTACTGCACAAAGAGATATAACAAAAGGAACAGATTTTACTGATTTATCAGCCGACATAACAAACGTATTTCATTACGCAGAATATAAAATTCTAGTTTCATCAGGAGCTAGTGCAGCAACCTGTGCCTCCGATACTAATGTAGATAGTATTATGACTAGTGCTATCTTCAAAGTAGCAAGTGCTCAAGTTAATGTAACAGTTGAACCTTCTGCCGAAACGCTTTCTCTAACATTACAAACCCCAACAATTGATTCAAGCACAACAATCGAACCATCTGCACTTACTTTAACTTTAACTTCACCCACGCCAACACTAGCCTACGATTATGCTTTAGATGTAGCAACACAAGCTTTAACACTTACATTACAAACTTCAACAGTTATTTCAAGTACTACATTTGAACCATCCGTTTTGGCTCTAACTTTAACACAACAAACTCCAACTTTAACTTATGACTACGCTTTAGAAGTAGCCGTATCAGCTTTAAGTCTTACATTACCAGCTCCAACAATAGATTCTTCAACAATTCTTGAACCAGCAGCTTTAGATTTAACTCTAACACTCCCCGCCCCCACTACAACAATTTCTTCAAGTGTTAGCCCAGAAGCGTTAGATTTGACTCTCGCGCTACAAACTCCAACAATTGTGTCTGGAACAATTCTTACTCCAAGCGCTTTAAGTCTTGTGTTAACTTTACAAACTCCACCGCTTGTTATAGTTTCAAACATTAGCCCATCAACTCTTACCTTAACAACAACACTTCAAACTCCAACAGTTTCAGGAACTGCAAATGTTTCTCCAAGTGCACTAGCTCTTACTTTAGCGTCTCCAACTCCAACAGTTTCAGGCACAGCTTTAGTTACCCCATCAGCGCAAGCCTTAACTCTTACACAACAAGCACCCGATATAATAAGCTCGTCAACATTTACTCCAAGCGTTCTTGCATTAACTTTAAGCCTAAAAACTCCAACATTCGCAATTTCTTCAATTATAAAACCATCTGCTCAAGCGCTTTCATTAAGCATTTTAACTTCAACAATAGATGCAACCTTTTCATACGTAGAACTGGTTGCCATACTAAAAGGAACAACTGCGACAGGAATTACTAAAAAAACAAGTATTTCAAGCGCATTAAAGCAAACTTCTGCAACAGCCCGCACAAAAGGCGCTACAATGACTGCTATTACAAAAAATACAGATTTGACTGCAAGAACTAAATGAAAAGGTTTTTAAATAACCTACATTACAAAAGAATATATTAGAGGGGATTAAAATTTCGTACTCAACAACTTCACAATTTAGGTTAACTTCAGGATTAACCACTTCAGAAATTTCTGACGACAACGTAACAGTGATAATTGGTTTCTCTGATTCGGAAATAGACAACCTATTTAACCGCTCTTTTGCAAACGGGACAACTTTTACAGAATATATTTCAATGTATCTTCCAAAAAGAGCAGACGACATTGCGCCAAACAGGTTTGTTATAAACTATTACCCAATTCAGTCAATTACAGAATTTCAGCTTATTACTTCAACTTCCACAGTAACCTCTACTCTTGCCACACTTAGTTCAACCGCCATAACAGAAAACAACTGGCAAACAGCAGATTATTTTATTGACCCATCATACGGTTTAATAGAACTTACAAGCCGAACAATTCAATACACCCCGTCTAAAGCAAAAATAAGTGGAACATATGGCTATTCATCTACCCCGATTTTTGTTCAAGAATTGAGTTCGGTTCTTTCATCAATTAGAGGCTGGTTAAATTTCTTGGGTGGAAATTATAACAGGCTAAACAAGTATGAAATACCTGAACAAAAATTTGATAAAGGAGACTTTTACGATAGGGGAATGAAAATAATTGATTCTCTTACTACTAGAGCGAATACGCTGGTTGGTTTAATTGGAGAAAAATACAGGTCTCAAATTTTTTTTACGGGTAGCGGTTATTTTTAATGGGTGGTCTAAATGATTAAAAAAGGATTTAAACACTCTGAAGAAACAAAAAGAAAAATGTCGGAAGCTAAGAAGGGCAAAATGCCTAAAAATATAAACCAAATAAAAGGATGGAATAAGGGACTTAAAAATTGGAGAAAAAATTATCACCATTCAGAAGAAACTAAAAGAAAAATTGGTTTAGCAAATAGTATAAGCAATAAAGGGCACATTCCATGGAATAAAGGAAAACCGATGCTAATGAAAACAAGAATAAAACTTTCTAAAAAAAATAAAGGGAAAATTCCGTGGAATAAAGGCATAAAAACACAAGATTATTTAACCAAACAAGGTAGAACATATATTTCTAAAAACGCAAAAAAAAATATAAATATAATAAAAAATCAATTTAAAAAAGGTCAATTTTCTGGAAAAAAACACCATAATTGGCAAGGTGGAATCACGCCCAAAAATAAGTTAATACGAAACTCATTCAAATATAAAGAATGGAGAAAAAAAGTCTTTAAAAGAGATAATTATACCTGTCAAGGATGTGATGAAAGGGGTTTTGAATTACATCCCCATCATTTAATTTCATTTGCGCACTATCCAGAATACAGATTTGAAGAATGGAACGGACAAACCGCGTGCAGAGATTGTCATGTAAATTTACATCATGAACTTGGGCGATAAAAATGTTGGGCGCTGGAACAGCAGAATTTAACGAAATATTATCCGACCAAAAAGTTTCTTTAACTTATTCAACAGCAACCAGAACAATTGACCCGATTTACGGGCAAGCAACTTCAACTTCTTACTCTGATGAAACAAAAAACTGGATTTTCTTTAAAAGAAGCTCTGAACTTGCTTTAAAGCAATGGGGGATTGTGGAGGTCGGAGACGCTTATGTAATAATGGCTTCAACAGATTCAATGAGTTTTGGAGACCGAGTTACTTACGAAAGTGAAACATTTGGATATACTCCCGACTGCAAAGAAGTTTTAAGATATGTTGGAAGCACCGTATTGTTTAGATATTATTCTTTAAAAAAGGTGGCATAAATGATTGAAATGGATGCAACAAATTTTAATTTAAAAAAGAAAATTGTCTTAGAAAAATGGGGCGAAATCCTAAAACGGGAAATGATTGACAGGTGCCCAAAAGAATACGGGACGATGGTGGCTTCAATTGAAGCAGAACAAAAGGAAAACGAAGTAGAAGTCGGAACACATGGAATAGATTACGCCACTTTTGTAGAATATGGAACCGGGTCAATGGCAAAAGCACACGGGGCACATTTTCCAGAAAATCCGGTTTTAGACTGGGAAGCGCTCAGAGAAAGAAACGAAGTTGGAGAAGGTCAAACAATGCCTTTTGCTTCAAGTGCGAACTTTTTTACAGAAGATGAAAGAATAGGTGTTTTAAAAGAGGCGTTTAAATGAGCACATTGGACATAAAAAATCTGAAAACTGAAATGGTTGTTTTTTTAAGAAACTCTGATATTCTAACAACGACTCAAAGGGGAGTCACAACCACTTCAAATGTGTTTACAGCAACAGAAGCCCAAACCGTTTTTACTTTAAGCAATTCCGTTACGAGAAACATCAGGTATGTTACAGTTGATGGAACTTCCAAAAGTGCTTACACAGACTACACTCCGGAATACAAAGTAATAAGTTCCACGATTACATTTTTAATAGGGCTAAGTGCTGACGAACTCGTAGATGTCGGTTTTGATTATTCTTCCGGAACAACAGAAAAGATTTGGGGGGACTACCCCGAAATACAATATCTTCCATCTTCAATTCCAAGAATAGGATTTGGCTTGACTGGACTTAGAACAAAACTAATTTCAATAGGGGACACAAATTGGTTTAGTGATGCCCTTATTAGAATAAAAGTATACGATTCAAACCTTGTATCAATAGACGATTACCTTTCAACTATTAGGAGCAAAATAAAAGCCGCTCAAAGGGCATTTTACCACTTTCCAATAGTAACAGTTTCAAACATTGGTCCCTCACTATTGCATGATATAGTTAGCAAAACAAAACTTTCTGGAAAAGTGTTTGAAAAGGCAATTGACTTACTCGCTCGCTTTAATTTCGAATCATGAAAAAGGCAAGGTTTATATACCACCTTTCTCACAAAAGACTTTATGAAAAAACAAGATTTCTTCAACGGTTCAATAAAAAGCAAAAAAATTCAAAAAATTAAAACACCGGTAGAAAAACTTGTAGAAAGGCTTGAAAGAACAACTTCTATAGTTGACTTTTATGCACAAAAACAAAAAATTTTAGAACTCTTACGAGAGACTTGTAAGTAGATTTAACGGAGTTGAGAAAACATAACCAAGTATCCTATTGCGGGAACAGCCGCACAAATAGCTTATGGGTGGGAAACCACTTTTAATTCAGCCGGAACAATAAACAAGGCTTTTTCACAGGGCGTGAGAGTGCCAACTTATGACGTTGATAACGACCCGGAATATATTTATGCAATCGGTTCACAAGACGTTCAGCAAAGCATTGCAAAAACATTTAAGGGAAGCTGGGGAGTAGAATTTATTTACTCAGACCCATGGTGGCTTAGGGCAATTCTTGGCGGAATACCAGTAACAACCGGTTCAACGCCTTATGTTCACACTTGGACAACAGCAAACTATGGAATAAGCACACAGCAAACGTCACTATCCATATTGTATGGATTTGATTTAGAAACCGATTCAGAACAAGTTCTAACAGGGAGTATTGCAAACAATGCTTCAATCACTTGCGCTGTTGGAGAGCCAATCAGAGTAAGATTAGACGGATGGTTTTCCGGAATAGACAAAGATACAAGCCTTGCGGGAGCAACTGCGCCAGTTGAACAACCACTAACCTTTGCACACGGGACATTTGAACTTCCTGATGGAACAGCAATTACAGATGTTCAATCAGTTGAACTAAGCTGGGCAAGAAACAACGACCCGGTTTATGCAATCGGTTCAAGATTTCCTCAAACAAATGTTGCAAAAGCAAGAGAGTGGAATATTAGAATATCAAGCACTTACGAACAAGATGCAGACTTTTGGGACAAGCTTTTAGGAAGCTCAAGCGGACCAGATTCAAACCCACTCGAACAAATGGGTGGATGCGAACTAATAATGACAAACGGTGAAGCAGGTTCAAGCCTAAGAAGCCTGTCAATTTCTTTCGGTCCAACATTTTTAAGCAGGGGAAGCATTCCTTCAAGTCCAGACGAGTTAGTCAAAACCGATATTGACATGCGGGCAAGAAGCATCAGTTCAGTAATTGTTCAAAACGCGACATCGGCAGCATTGTAATTACTTCATTTCTCAGAGAGAAATTGGATTAAAAAATCAACGGAGTTGATAGAAAATGGTTTTGACGAAAGAATTGGAGTTGCCAGAAGAACTTTACGACTTATCTGTTAAAGAGTTTGACTGCGACTGGAAAGATGGCAAAGTAACAATTAAGCGGTTTAGGTTTGGTGAAGCAAACGCTATTTCAAGAGACGCTGCCAAAATAAAAGCTGTTCAGGTTGGCGGAAAGATGAATCTAAACGCCGAAATCGACCCGACAGAAATACAGGTACTCACCTTAAAAACAGGAATAACTACTGCACCGTGGAAAGTAAATGACCTTGATGCAATTAATGAACTTCCGCCACCAGTAGCAAATTGGGCACTCGAAGAACTGCAAAAATTCAACACAATAACTTTTAAAAAAAAAGAGGGCTAATAAACTTAATTAGAAACATTCAAACAAAAGACCGGGAAGTAAATAGAATGGGAATATATTTTGGTTTCGCCAACGCTTTTGGTTTTACGCCAGAACAGGTTGACAACCTTGATGTTTTCACTCTACAGTCTTTTGCAATAATGGGCAAAACACAACAAGAAGAACAAGAAAGGGCGATGAGAAGTGGCGGACGCAGACGTAACAATTAGATATGAGTTTTTGCCAACAGAACGGTCTATTCGTGAGTCGGCAGAACGGGTTGTAAAACAGTTCAATAAAACAGCTGGAAAACAGGAATGGGGAACCGGAATTTATTCAAAAGACTATTTCTCAAAAATGAATGAAACAATGAAAAAGGCAAACGCACGCACAAAAACCGAATTTGACAAAACTACTGATTCTATAATAAACTTTTTAAGGGCAACACAGCAAAAGACTTCTCTTCAGACAAAAATCTTGTCAGGAATGAAATTTTTGGGTCTAAGGGGCGGAGCAGGCGGAACCGAAGCGGCTGAAGAAGGTGGTGGAATTGCAGCAGGTGTCGGAGCTTTAGGAGGCGGCGGAGTATTGGTTGCTCTCGGAGCTATAGCGGCATTACTGACAGTCATTTCTGTTTCAATGATGTTAATTTCTGCTTTCTTTGACGCGGTTGGACCAATAATAAAAGTCGTAGTAAAAATGATTAGCGCAATGATTTTAATTCTATTAATGCCTTTTCTAAAAAGAGGGCTTCCGGTGCTTTTTGGAATCTTAAAGTGGATGATTCAAATGGCTAAAGGAATTTCTACTTTTGCAGACCAGTTTATGACTTATATGGAAAAGCTTTTTGGAAGAGTGTTAGCTGGCGACCCGATGGCAATTGTTGAATTGATACTCGGACCAATTGGCATGCTTGGAATATTTCTTGCAAAAAAACTTGTAGAATTTTTAGCGGTAATAGATTGGCAGGGAATAATAGATTCAATAATTCCTTTATTGGAAAGCGCCTTTACAATATTAGGTGAAGCAATTAATGCTTTTGGAACCGCGGTTTTTGGAGAAGAAACTTGGGGAAAAATACAGGCAGCTATTAGATTTATTCAAACCGTTTTGGCACCAGGAGGACTTTGGGAGAATATAAAAGGTGTTATTGATTATATCGGAACAGAGGTTTTTGGAGAAGGTGTTTGGGAAAATATAAAAAATACAATAGCGGAAGTAAACAATCTAATTATTAATGAATGGGCTAATATTATCCAAACACTTAAAGATGTTGGAGCGGTGTTATCACCAATCGCGTCTATGTTTCAATCAATTAAACCAAGTGTCGGGGTTGGTTTAGGTGTTGCAAAAACAATGGGACTTGGAACAGGATTAGTTACTGGAATAGGTCATGCTATTGGTTCGGCTTTTGGATTTGGGGGTGGAGGAATGGTTGGAGATTTCATTTCAAGACCGGGCATGGCTCTACAGTCATTTAGTCCAAGCGATACAATAATTGGAACAAAAACACCCGGGGCAATAGGTGGAGTAAATATCACAAACAACCTGAATGTTTCAGCCGGAGTTGACAAAAGCGAATTCAGAAAACTCTTAACAGAATTTAGCAGACAACAAGGAAGAGAACTAAGAAACAGGACAAGTTACTATGGCGGATAAAACAAAAATAACTTTGGAAGACCGTGTTCAAGACATGCGAATTGACTTAAAGCACATGAAAACAAAATTGGATTTCGTGGTATTTTATCTTCAAAAAATTGACAAAAATGGACTAAAAGTAAAGGTGATTAAATGACATTTACGGCAACAATTTCTTCAATTGCGGGGACATTTGAATCAAGCGGTTCAAATATTTTAACATTATACGATGTTCAATCGGAAGATATTAGAAAATCAAGCGGGTTAATAGAATTTCCAATGCCAACAATGGACTCTAATGCAAAAATAATAATGGACTTAATGGGCGCAAGCAGGGAAATAACAATTGAAGGAATAGTAACAGTAAACGATGTTGCGGAAATCTACAAGTATGCAAGAGACATAACTGGATTACAGGGAACAACAGGAACCTTTAACACTCTTATTTCAGGAGAACAAGGCGGAGCCTATGGGCAATATTCTTACAAGTCTTACGCAGTTAGTAACATGATATTTGTCGTTGTAAGCGAAGCAAGCATCAAAGCAGTATTCGGAAACCCGAACAGTAGAACCTACTCGCTAACAATGCTTGAATACGGAACACTGATATAAATGTCAAAAAACATTTTAGTAAAACTTGGCGGAGTAGACGTAACAAGCTATCTTCTAAGAGCTGAAAGCGTATCAACTTACGGAGACGCTATTACTACTTATTCTTTTGAATTTACAAAAAACGTAAATTTGGCAGTTGAAATCACAAACGCTTTAACAGTAGAAGTTTGGCTCGATTCAAGCACGCCGCCAACAACAAAGGTCTTTGACGGATTCATAGACTTATTTAAACCAGAAAAAGGAATGATAGAAATAATAGCAAAAGACCAACTTGCTATACTAATAAATCAACAAGTAATGCAGTATTATAATTCAAGTGTTCCGGGAGACGCTTCTTATCCAGATGGAAAGCTTTCAAACATTTTTGCAGACTTGGTAGTAACCTATGGAGGGCTATCTTGTATTTCTTTTGGAGGAACTCTAACAATTCAAGATAGTGGAACAACTACTGTTCAAACCGAATTTCCTTGTAGAAATGCCGATATTTTTGAAAGATGTAGAAAAATTGCAGATACGCTTGATTGGGTATTTTATTACAAAGCAAGTGATGACGAAGTTTACTTCGAACCAAAAAACTATACGACAAACGCAAACACTTTAACAGTTGGAACAGAAATAGTAGAACTTCCAACTTGGGAATATGACCGAAGTGAAATGATAAACGACTTGAGGCTCGAAGGAACGCAACAACTTGTTACAGGAACACAAATGTTTTCAGGGGATGCTTCAGAAACAGTTTTTACTCTTTCAAATATCCCAGTAGTGACTTCAGTATATTATTCAGCTTCAAAAAACTATGCTACTACAGCAAAACTTGCAAGCGAAATACAAGAAGGAGTAATTAAGGGAGCAGGTGGAGGAATTTATGAATTAGATACTGTTGCAAAAACAATTACATTTACAGCATTCGTTCCAGCAAATTCAACAAACAATATTTTGGCAGAAGTATCATACTATGCTCCAATTCCAATCCACATGGACAACATACCAAGTAAAAAAATTTATGGAACTTATGCAAAAACAATCACTTTAACAGATGTTATAAATCTTCCAGATGCTTGGAACAGGGCAAATATTATTATTGAAAAATACCGCGTTCCATTCATTTCAGCAAAAATAAAAGTAAAATGGGAAAACGACTTAGATTTGATTGTTGGACAAGCAATCCACATAGTTGACGGAATAAACGAGCCAAACATTGACCAAAACTTTACAATTTACAAAATAACAGATTTATACCCACAAAACTTGGTTGAAATAGAAGTAGGAGACCGACAGTTTACAATAGAAGAATATCAAGCAAATATCATTGAAAGAGTAAAAAGGCTTGAAGAAGGATTAATTGGTTCAACTGATGATTTTTCAGAAATTGTTCAAACAGAAATAGATTTTGCGGTAACATTGTCTTCAACAAATGTTTTAATACAAGAAATTAATGACAGTTTTGTTTTAGGACATCCAGACAATTCAATTCTAGGCACTTCAAAACTTGGAAATAGAGTTAGTACATTAAGTGATAAGACATATATTTGGGCAGAACTGTAAAAAGATAAGTATTATATACACGAAACAACAAAAGGGATATTATGGCAACTGGTTCAAGTTACACTATTAGTGGAATGGTATCATTATTAAATAGAGGCTATAAAGCAACACCAGACTATACGGTTCCTTCAAGATTTGGAATAGGAACAGGTACAACCACGCCAACAGAAGCAGATAAAGCATTAACTACTCCAATAACTTCTTGGAGCGGAGCAAGCGATTTTAAAAACTTTGTAAGCGGTTATCCGGTTTTTGATGAAGTCACTCAAGAAGTTCAAGTTCAAGGCTATATTGCTTCAACAGAAGCAAACGATAACACAATAACAGAATACGGAGACTTTAACACGGATGGCGCCCCACTTATAAGTTCACACGTTGTTTTTACAGGAATAACAAAAACAAACGCGGTACAAGTTTATATAACAACAACATATATTAGGAGTTGAATAATATGACAACATTAAAAGTAGATTTTTCAGAAGGGGACATTTTAACAGCTGGAACAATAACTTCCACTTCAGGCATTAACGGAATAACTACACAAATAAATAGCAACACGGTCTTAAAACTAAAATATGCTGACAGTGATTTGACCGAAGGTTCAGTTGCAAGCAGCACAGCAGAAACCACTATTGGAAGCGTTACGGTTCTGGCTGATACGGTTTCAACTGGCTGCTTGATTGTCGCAAGCTTAAGAGTGGAAGCTGGCAGTGATGTTAATCAAGGAACTTTTAGGCTAAAAACTGGCGTGGCTTCTTCGGAAGCGGAAAGGACACAGGTTCTTTTAAAACCAGTAGCAGGTGCAGGGGCTAAAGTGGGCGGTGTTATCGCTTGGTATGATACGGTTGCAAATTACGCTGCTGATGTGAGCATTATTATCACTGGGCAAAATAGTGAAAGTGCTGCAAGTAATAAAAGCATTTGTCATTCAATTATAGCGTTCGGGATTTGAGGAGGTTTTAAAAATGTATGAAGTGATTAGCACAGAAAAATTCGGAACAAAAATCGTGGTCAAGCTTGTTGATGATACTTCGGGAAAAACGGTTACTTTTGGTTTTCCTGAACATCTTTACTCTGAAAAACTTTTAGAGGAAAAGATTGCAATGTTTGACAAAACTGGTGTTGCTTCAGTTGAGGGCATTAGCCCTGCTTTGAATTTAATTGGCAAGAAATTTAACAAAAGCAAGGGGAAATTTGTTGAACATTAAAACAGGGACCCACATGAAGAATATTAGAGTATAATAGGTGAAAACATGATAAAAGAGTTTTTTGGAAACTATTTTGGATTCTACGAAGAAATAGAACGCCTTCAAAGAATCATTCAAAAAATCTCAGAAGATGCAAAACACTGGCACACCAAAGCAGAAAAAGCAGAATCCGACTACTATTCACTAAAAACAGAATTTGACCTGTTTCAAAAATCAGTAGACATTCCTTCAGCAGAAATAACTTACAGCAAACCGGTTTTAATAAGCGAAAGAACCTACGAGCAAATTGGAATAGATATAAGAAACTACATAATGCCGGATTTTAAAATGGAAAAAAAGCTAAAAGTAAAAAACCTGATATATGACGGAACACAAGACCTTGACGAACTAATTCCGGCAGTATACCATTTAGCCAAAAACGGGTACAAATACGGCTCTGACCTAAAATACGGGTTTGAAGAATACTGGATGTTTCCATTTGAACTACAAGCGGTTTTAAAATATGGAAAAGCCGGAGACTGTGACGATTGGGCTAACCTAATTGGCTCATACTTTGCCGCGGCAAGAATTCCAAGAAGCAAATGGTTAATCAGCGTTGGAATAGCAAGAGCGGGATACGGTCACGCAACAGTTTACGCCAAAGACGGAACACAAATCTGGAGGCACATGAACTCAACAAAGCCAGAATACAAATCGAAGCACCTTTCAGGATTTCCAAGCAACAAAGACAAAAACGACAAGACCGGAATAAAGCCTGACGGGTTCTGGTTTTCCTACAACGACAAGTTTGCAATACACAGATGGGATTCAGAAGAAGCCAAAGAAGCTTTTGAAATAGCGGACATGCCGATATTCATAAAGGTGATAAAGTGAACGGATACCAGCGGAATGGAAACCCGGAGTCAAGCAGGTGGAAAACAAACGCTGACGAGTTCAGGGGATATGTGAGAGCAAAACTTGAGGACTTGGACGAAACGCAAAAAGACCAGTGGAAAGAACACATTTCGACAAGAAAAAGATTAACAAGCATTGAAAAGAAAGCACAATATCAATTAGGCGGAATAAGCATATTATACATAATTGCAGGATTATTTCTTGCAGCAGTAGCTGCTGGATTAATACATTTAGGAGGAATCTAAAATGAGTAACTATAGTAAATTAATGGGAATATGGGTAACAATAAAAGATGGTTCAACAAATGCGATAGCGATGGCTATAGGAGCGGGTTTTACAATCCTAACACAAGTTGTTACACAGTGTCCAGACTTAACAGTAACGCTTGGAACATTCGGTCTTTCATCTCTAACAGTCAAAGCGATTCTTAGGTTTTTAGCGAACTACAACAAGCACAAGAATGATTAATGTTAGCATCAATAATATAAGAGATTTACCTAAAGGTGTTTAAATTATGCAACCAACACATCATTATCTTACACATACGCAGATTACACTTCTAACTCCAACGATTGGGGTAGATGAACACTTACTAAATCAAAGGGAGGTGGAAACATGTCTTTCGATTTAATTAAAACAGTTGGTGACATAGTAGAAAAGTCAGGAATAAAAGCATTTGAAATCTTTGGATTGACAGTAATAGCGGCATTTGTTCTTTTGTTCGGTGACAGAGGAATTGCACTGGTTGTAACGGCTATGGAAGCAGGATTAGAATTCGTGCTGAGTATTTTAGCAGCAGTATAAAATTATGTATAAGAGTTATACATAACTGACCCTCAGATTCACCCCCTTTGTTTTTGGTCGGGGGTGGCGCAGAGCGCTTATGACGGACGAAGAAGAGCTTTACGAGAGTGAAGAAGAAATTGAATGCGAGTGACGAAAAGTGCATAATTTGCGGAAAATTGCTTTACGGCAAGCCTTTTTTTAAAAAGGCGTTTTACGGAGTGTGCCAAGATTGTGACTCGTACGAGTGATAAAATGAAGTGCGAAAATGAATGCGAAGTGTACTCGCGAATAGTAGGATACCTTAGACCGGTTTCTAACTGGAACATCGGAAAACAGGAAGAATTCCGAGAACGCGTCGATTACAGGATTGACCCAAAAACTATTTAAAGAACGCAAAACATAATATTTACAGCAGGACAGTACACTATCCTCTACGATACGAATTTTCGGGGGTGGAAGAACAAGGTGGGCACCACCCCACCAAACGATACTATGCGCCGCCACCAAAAAGCATAACCCCCTAACTTCTACATAACGAACTAATCGTGAAACAGTAACGACTTCTACATAACTCGTTTTCTCAAAAAATATGTTAAACAAACGAGGGGGCGCGCGCCTTGCCCTTCTCTTTTTTTTTAGGTGTTTGGCGGCTATCCCCTTTGGTGTGGCGGTGGGGTAGGCAATGGCGTTATGTAGCATTGCTATACATAATTGGCAGGGGTTAAAGCCTATAATGGTAGCACAGCGTTGTTTACGACACTAATCACGAATAAGTATATACTAGCCCTATCTCTATCTGCCACTACACGCCATATAGGTATATACTCACATACACTATAAAGCACACACAAGCAATGCCCCCTTGTATAACACCCACATTATACAACCACCTTATACCACGCCCTATATACACGCCCATATACAAGCATTATT
>SDBV01004975.1_pt1 | contig 18886 bp, 15 predicted proteins | sample 2277081 | NCBI WGS metagenome assembly SDBV01 (sample SAMN10402039, study PRJNA504765) | marine sediment metagenome | isolation source: marine sediment core GS10_PC15, 223 cmbsf | place: Arctic Ocean: Southern Knipovich Ridge | collected 2010
CGGGCAGGTGGTCGATGGTAATCCGCCCAGCGGCCCGCCGGCGAATAACGTCGATCTGTTCGTGCCCGGTCAGTCCCCACCGGTGCAATCCGACCCAGTTGGAATAGACGATGTACGTCATCACCGAGCCACCTACGTAACCGAAGATCGTAGCGATCGTCAGAAGCGAATACTGTCGGGCGTCCTCCGGGGTCCATGGCGGGAGCGACTGGGGCACGTGTCCCATCTGGAGGCTGCCAAGCATGGCTTCCCAGAAGTCGGGCTGCACCATCAAGGTGCCCACGACCGTCCCCACCACCAGGATGCCGCAAATCACCAACTGTTGCTTCTCCAACTGCTCGAACGAGAGCATCAGACCGAAAGAACACGCCAGGGCGACAAATGCCACGGTAAGCACGTTTTCGCACGCATTGTGGTCCACCCACGCCGGCAGCACGTCCTGAAGAAAGAAACAAAACAACACGCCGCACGGCTTGGCGATCGCCGCCCAAACCAGCGGGGCCACCGCCAGCTCCAGCACGATCAGCAGAATCAGGAACCAACCGCGCGGGCCGGGCAAAAGCACCAGGCGGTGGCCGATATACTCGCCGCTGACGGCCGTGTAACGTCCCAACAGATAGGTGAGAAAAAACCCCTTGACCAGACAGGCCAGCAGCACCACCCAGAGCAAGTCGTAGCCCGCCCAGGAGCCGGCGCGAACCACCACGATCGTTTCTCCCGCGCCGATGCCCAGCGAGGCCACGATGGCCGCCGGCCCGAACAGGGCCAGCATGCCGACCAGTTTCCTGGCCGACCACGGCTGGGCCAACACACCGCTGGGGACGGGAATGGTGATCTTCTCGACCGAGTGGTCTGGAGTTGACGGCGCGGCTTGTTTCGAGCCCATGCGGCAGTTTCCAATCTGCGTTGGATGCGTGACCGTGCTGGCAAGTCTTGCGCCCCTTTTTTAGCCCACCGGCCCGACTCCGTCAACCGTCCGTGGCGAAACCTGCGCCGAACATCAGATCCAATCGATATCGATGGCTGACAAGACGGCCCATGTCGAGTCCCCCTTCTTCTTTGTGCATATCAATCCGGGATATGGAGCGAGGTTGATCATCAATATGAAAAGACATGCCAGTTAGTCGACTCTTGCATTTCCGTAGGATCCCGAGCAGTCCGGTTGCAGCGCCCGTCGGAATCGCTCCAGCCGGTCGCGCATCGGGCCGAACGGGGAGGGCACGTAGTCTTCCCAGACGGGCTCGACCATCATCCACAGGAAGCGCGGTCCGGACTCTCGCAAGACCGCTTCCACGCGATGCCGAAAACCGTCGAGATCCGAAAAGTGCGCCACGCTGGGGAAACCACATGCCCGAGCCAAACTGCCGAAGTCCGCCGGCCCGCTCGCGGCTGGCGTCTTCTGGCCACCAGTCACCTCGTAGACTCCATTGTCGATCAAGGCCACCGTGAGATTCGTGGCTCGGCTGTCGATAACGGTGACTAGCGCGCCCAGGTTCATCAACAGCGAGCCGTCGCCCGAAAAAACCAACACTTCGCGATGCGGCTGCGCCAGTGCCAGGCCCAAACCCAACGGAATCCCTCCCCCCATGCTGGACGGTACGTAGTGAAAGTCCAGTGGATGCCCTGAAAGCTTGGGCCACTCGCGAGATACACCCATTGTTGTGACGACGATGTCCTGATCTCCGCGTAGACCGGCGAGAAACTCCAAGGCGGGAACCAGCGGCATTCGGCGGCCATCGGCAGACTCATCGTGAGCAACGCAGCGTGGCATCACATGCTCCCTTCAGCCAGCAGCACGACTCCCGATCTTCGAGTTCCCAGGCAAGTCGCCAGATGAGCTGCCAGTTGCGGCTTGTCTTTTTCCGTGGCAACCAGCCGGTACTCGATGCCCCAGGCGTCCAGAATCGGTTCGAGGAACTTCTTGGCCGTATCAGACGAGTCCGGGATCAGATAACTGCGGTAGCCCACAATCGCCGCAAGAGGTATTTCCAGGTCAAACAGCACGTTGCGCAGCGCATCGCCCGACTCGAAAAAACCGGTACACTGCATGATCAGCAGCGGTCGTTTTCCGCCGAGATAAAGCCCGGCCGCCAGGGGCCACGCTTCCCCTTCACGGCAGACGCGGATGAGCTGGAAGGCCTCGGCGCCTTCCAACGCTTCCTCCCATGAGCCGAGGGCAGCATCGGGCACCCAGATTACATGGGTGAAGCCGAGCTGGCAAATCGTTTCTGCAATCTCCAGGCCGGAGTACATCGAAGCCACGGCGACGTGCTTGTTCTTGATGGGCTTCGGATCACGGGCCGAAACCTAGGCCTCGAGTATAGACAAACAGGGAAGCCGACGCAAGCGTCTTGCTGGCCGGGACTGACGCCTTGGGGCGAGCGCAGCAGGCTCGCGGGAAACCTTGCCGAGCTGGATCTGATGGCCCGCCGGGGACTCGCCTCGGAGAATGCGGACTTCGACCAGGGGCGAGTATTGATCCCGTGCAACCAATCAGATAGACTGCGCCCGTAGAGGCCGTCCAAGAACAAGTTTCATAACCGTTCACGGCTGTTCGCAACCGCGCGCAGAGGCGCAGTGGCGCAGAGAAACACACCTGCCACGCAGGAAAACTTAATTGGAACGATTCGTCATCGAATCCGCAATTGCAGTTCATCGCGAACTCGGACCGGGCCATTTCCCCTGCACAGAAGAGAGAGATACTGACTTACCTAAAACTGACCGGCTGCCGACTTGGCTACTTGCTTAACTTCCCAGCGGCCCTTATGAAAGATGGCATCGTGCGTGCAGTGAACGGACTGGCCGATCAATTGAAACAGAGAAACTCCGCGCCTCGGCGTCTCTGCGCGCGTTTCAGAGAGTCGTGAACCGTTACCACGTTTCCCAGCACAGGTGCCCCCTGCTATGCAATGGCCTTCTTTCCCGTTGATCGTGCTCGGGTCATCGACAATGCAGGTCTCAGTATCATGATGCAAACTGCACCAACGTGTCGGCCGACTCGCCGAGGGTTTCTGAAAACGGCTCGTGGCCTGGCGGTGGTCGGGCTGGCGGGAGAATCCTTCGCTAATCCCGGGGGGCGGCCGGCTGCGGCGGCAGAGAAGAAAGCTCAGGCACCCGCTATGAAGCTCTCCTTGTCGGTGCGTGTGGCTGAGGAGTTCGGCTCGAAAGAGAAGTCCTCCATGACGATCGACCAACTTATTCTGCTTGCCAAGCGCAACGGATACGAGGCGCTGTGTATGCGAGCCTCGCAGGCGGGCGTTCATTCGCCCCCCCAGCTCGTACGCGAAATGGGCGCCAAGATTCGCGCAGCCGGGCTGGCCGTCTCGATGGTCACGGGCGACTTCGCCGTACCGCGAAACGACGAACAGGGCCCCAGCGGCCTGCGGAACATCACGCCCTATCTCGACCTTGCCGAGAGCTTTGGCGCCGATCTGATCCGAATCTGTATGAAAAAGGAGGAAGACGTCCGCTGGGCACGGAAAGCGTCCGACGAAGCGCGCCAGCGCGGGATTCGGTTGGCTCATCAGGCGCACTGCGCCAGCCTGTTTGAAACGGTCGAGGGATCCCTGCGCGTGCTGAGGGCGGTCGGGCGTCCGAATTTCGGCATCATTTATGAGCCGGCCAACTGGTTGATCTCGGGGCAGGATTACGGCCCGGGGACAATCCGAAAACTGCGGCCTTACATCTTCAACGTCTACGTGCAGAACCATCGCCTCCGTCCGGGCGCAGAGGCAACGATCAAGACCTGGACTCGCGGCGAGGTGGCGATCGACCATATAGGCATCTGGGAGGCGGGCGGTGTCGATTATACGGACGTCTTGCGCGGATTGCACGGGATCGGTTACCGGGCTTACGTCACGGTTCACCAGGCGTTCGCGGGCATCATGCCCATCGAGACGGCCGTCAAGCGGAGCGCCGACTATTTGAGGCCGTTGGTGCGGGCACAGGCACGTCAATAATTGCCTATGCCCTCGTAGACCAAGGCGAAGATCAGCGCCAGCGTCTCCTTCCGGCCCTTGATCCTGGCCGGAAGGCGGAGATACACGACCTTGTGCTCGCCGCGGTGATGGGCAGCCAGCCGCGGGAAATCGCCTTTCGCCTCCGTAGCCGGCTGGAGATTCAAGCCACTAGGGTGCTTGGCGGCGTTGATCGTGGAGCTGGCCTTCATCAGTTGCTCGTGGTCGAAGCGGGCGTCGAGTTTTCGGTCCTTTTTAGCGTGGACCAGCAGCGCGAAGGCTCGCGTGGGCGACGTGCCCAGATGGTCGCCGTCTTCCGGCTGAATGCCCAGCCGCAAGACGTAGAGTCCGGGCAATATCTCGTCATCTCTGAAGTCGTATTGCTCCCTGTTTACCTTCAGCGCGCCGAGGACGGTTCCTTCTTTCACCGCGGTCAGTGCAAATGCGTCTGGCGACGGCTTCTTGGCAAGCGGGATCTCCTTGCGGAACCAAAACTCGAAAAACGGCTTGCCACCCTCAGCCAGGCGAATCACCGTTGGCTGAAGTGCGGATCGGATTGGCTTGGCCAACTCTTTTGGCGGGGGCGCCTTCGCAACCGTCAGCTTGGTGCCTTCGGCCGGCGACGAAGCGGCAGCAGTCGTGAAGGTGAAGGCCCCCGCGAGACCGAATGCGACCAGGCAGATTGGCGCAAAACGCATGATCTCTACACTCCTGTCGGTACTACAACGCTATCTTCTTAACCCGGATTATTCATAGGGTGCCACGGCCGTGTCGGCCGTGTTGTTGTTGGGCTAAGTAGCCGCTGGCAACACGGCTGACACAGCCGTGGCACGCAAAGCTCGCTCCACGGTACTTCCTATGAATAATCCGGGTTAAGCGAGTACAACGCGCCGCAATATGCCATAGATGGCACCTTTCACGCGCCTAACGTACGGTGCCGGCAACCACGTCACGTGAGAGCGTTGCAGGGTCGTTGCCCGACCGCGATTATTGCTCGCAACACTCTCGCTGCGGTCCACATTCGTCGTCAGCGGCGGGCTTGCCGTCGGACCCGAGACAATTGTCCGTGCGCGTACACCAGAAGATCCCGCTGCTATGTTGTTCATCCGGTGGCGCTGCCGTCTCGTAGAACATCTCCTTGGACCGCAGATGCTTACACGGCTGGTTGTCGAGTTGATTCCCGGGATCGGTGGACATGAACGTCAGCCCTCCCTAAGGCCGGCCGCGGCGAGAATCGCGCGCCGGACGGCAGTCTTGATCAATTGCACCTTGTAACCGTTCTTGCTCAGCGGGGTGGCCCCTTCGACGGCGGCCTCCCCGGCTTTGGCCGCCAGAGCATCGTCAATCCGCTTGCCCTCCAGCACGGCCGCCGCCTTGGGGGCGGGCCATGGCGTGGGGGCTACGTGGCCCAGAACCACCTGGGCTCGCCGGGCCGCCGAGGCACTTTCAAAGGCCACCGACGCCGTCACCAGCGGCCAGTCGGTGCCGGATCGCTGGCGGACCTCATAGGTGCCGTTGGCCAGGGCGGACACCGGAATCGAGATCCCCGTCACGATCTCGTTCGGCTTCAGCACGTTCTCGCGCTGCTCGGGCTGTTGGGGAATTCTGAAGAATTCGGCCACTGTTACCTGGCGAGTTCCGCCGCCCTTTCCTCCTGCGACCAGGTCGACGCCGGCAATCGCAACGGTGGCCCCCAGGGCGATCAAGCCAGGGGCGAGACTAGACGGGCTGACGAAGTACGCCGGACCTTGGTTGCCGAAGACGGCGTGATAGCCGTTCTCGCCATCGGGGATCAGCGACCTGCCGTTCTGCCTGCCGAGCAGACCGAAGCCTTGCCGAAAGTACCAGCAGCGGGGCCGCTGACAGAGGTCTCCGCCGACGGTTCCCGCGCTGAGGATCTGCGGGCTGCCGATCCCCTGAATCGCCTGAACGAGCGACGGAAACTGGCGGCCGATCTCGTCGTGCTCGCTCATTTCGGCCAAGGTGGTCATGGCTCCCACGTCGACCTTCTCGGCCGAGAGCGTGATTCCTTGAAGTTCCGCAACCGCCTTGAGGCTGACCACCCGCTTCGGCGCGACGATTCCCTGCTTTAGCGAGGTGATCAGATCGGTTCCACCCGCCAATAGCTCCGTCTCACCCGACCGGTGGGAAAGCAGAGCAACCACGTCTTCAAGGCTGGCGGGACTGGCGTATTCAAACGGATTCATGCGCGGACCCCTCCTTTCTCCCCTTTCTCCACTGCGGCGAGCACTTTGTCGGGTGTGATGGGCAGGGTGCCGACCCGCACGCCAATCGCGTTGGCCACGGCGTTGGAGATGGCGGCCCCCGGGGAAATGACCGGTGGCTCACCCAGCCCGACCACTCCCCGCTCGTCGTAACGCTTGCCCGTCATCATCCGTACCGTGAGCTTGCCGACGTCGGCCAAACCGGCGAGCTTGTAGAACTCCATATCCGGGTTGAGCATCCGGCCGGTGAGCGGGTCGTAGACGTTTTCCTCGTAAAGGGCATAGGTGATTCCCATGGTCAGGGCACCCATTACCTGGCTCTCGGCCGTTTTCAGATCGATCACCAGGCCGCAGTCCTGCACGGCCACCATTTCGTTGATCGTGACGATCCCGGTCTCGATGTCGACCGAAACATCGGCCATCTGCGCCCCACCGGCCCCGCTGGAAGTCAACTCCGAATCACCGCCGGCGTGCTTGCCTTGATGGGTGATGGGCATCTGACCCAGCAAGCTGCACGCCTGTTTCCAGGAGACGGATTTCGACCGGTTGCCGATTTCTCGGACGCGGCCGTCGACCGCTTCGAGCTTGTCGGCCTGGGCGCCGAGGCGTTTTGCCACCTTTTCGAAGAGTTCGCCGAGGGCGGCCGTGGCGGCTCGCCGAGACGAGGCCGATACCCCGCCAACCGTGGTGCTGCCGCCGGAAGCGCCGGCCTTCGGATAGGCGTTCCGGCCGATGTTGACCTGAACCGCATCCACCGGCAGGCCGAGTGTCTCGGCCACGACGATCGCGATGACGGTTCGCGTTCCGGTGCCGAGGTCTTGCGTGCCCATGCTGGCAACGACCGAGCCGTCGGGGTTGACCGTCAGGTCGCAGGCGCTTCCATTTGCTCGGCCCGGCCAGGTGTGGATCGACATTCCCAGGCCGCGCTTGATGGGGCCCGGGGTCTTGTCGCCGCGGGGATGGGCCTTCTGCTTGTAGCCGATTATCTCCGCGGCGGTCAGCAACTCTTCACGATAAATCTCGCGGCGGTCTTCGGCCACGTGCGGGAGGTTCTTGAGGAAGAACTCCAGGGCGTCCATCCCCAGGGCCGCGGCCAGATCCTCCATGGCGGACATGGTGATCAGGGCACCTTGCGGATGACCTGGTGCCCGCCAGGCCCGGGCCGGACCACGGTTTACCGAGATGCCTTGAGAACTGGTTTTGCGGTTGGGAATGTCGAACACGTAGGGCAACGGCGGCGCCCCAAATCGCCCCATTCCACCGGAGCCCCAGGCCTTAGATTCCCAGGCGGTGACCGTTCCGTCCTTGCGGGCGGCGATCTTGACGTCGGCGTAAGTTGAGGGCCGGTGTCCGGCAATCATCAATTCCTGGTCTCGTTCGAGCATCAGCTTGACCGGTTTGCCGGTCTTCTTGGCCAACTCGACACAGACCTTCCCCCAGGAATCGGCACCGAACTTCGACCCGAAGCCCCCTCCCATATGCTCACAATTGACGTGGATCTTATTGGCGGGCAGACCTGCCGACTCCGTCAGTTGGCCCGCATAGCCCGACACGTTCTGCGTGCTGGCCCAGACATAAAGTTCGCCGTCGCGGAACTCGCAGGCCTGGCCGTGCGATTCGAAGCAACAATGTGTGACCACGGCCACGCCATACCGGCCCTCTGCGACGGCATCGGCATCGCGAAAGGCCTGCTGGGGATCGCCCTCTTCCCGCTCCCGCGCACGCCCCTCAACCTTGCTGGGGTCCTTGTCGTCCATGCGGGGTTTGGCCGGCTCGTAGACGGCCTTGACCTTCGAGAGGGCCTCGATGGCCAGCTCTTCGGACGTGGCGGCCACGGCCACGATCTCCTGGCCGGCCCAGTTAATCTCCTTGCCGGGCTCGGTCATCACGTGGACCGCCTCGACGCCTTTGAGGGCCTCGGCGGCCCGAGTGTCGAGCGACTTCAGCACCCCGGCTGCGATCGCCGCGGGAAGGATCTTGGCGTAAAGCTGGCCGGGCCGGTACACGTCGGAGCAGTACTTCGCCGCCCCGCTCACCTTGACGGGCCCGTCGATCCTGTCGACCCGCTTGCCGATCACTCGCCGCCGCTGTTGGGTTGGCCAATTCGTTTCTGCCATCACGAACCTCCTTTCATCGCTTTAGCGGCGTCCAGCACTGCCCGCTTGATGCACTCGTAGGTCCCGCACCGGCAAAGGTTGCCGCCCAACTCGGCTCGAATCTGCTCGGGCGTCGGATCAGGGTTGCGCTGGAGGAGGCTGGTGCAGGAAACCACGAACCCGGACGTGCAATAGCCACACTGCTGGGCATCGTTCTCGACGAACGCGGCTTGGACGGGACTGAGCCGGTCCGGAGCCCCCAGCCCCTCGATGGTCGTGATCTTACTTCCCTGAACGTCGATCGCCAGGGTCGAGCAGGCATAGATCGGCCTGCCGCCTCTGAGCCCAGCGTCTATCAACACTGTGCAGGACCCACACGTGCCCCGGTCGCAGACTTTCTTGCCGCCGGTCATGCCCAGCTTGTCTCGCAGAGCAGCCAGCAGCGTGGTTCGCGGCTGGACCGACAACGACCGTTTCTGACCGTTGACCTGCAACGTGATGGGGACTTCGCCGGGACCGGCGAGAGCCGTCGGGGCCTCGTCGGCGGCAGCCGCCTGATCGGCCGGCGGACCGCTGAGGACGGCGCCGGCAACCGAGGTCGCCCCGATCCCCCGGAGGAATTTCCGGCGCGAGAAGCCGCGGGTAGTCTTGATTTCGTCGGGTGGCACGATCACCTCCGAAGGGAAGAAGAGAAACCCCTACTTTATGGACCAGTCTATCACCACTCAGGTGGCACTTGGCGTACAACCTGAGTTTTGTTCAGAAGCGTGCCGCCCATATCTCTCGCCCGGCCGTACTCCACAAATCCGAAGGTTCTTCTCCGGTCCGGCGCTCCCGCCGCCCACCGCTGATTCCCAAGGCTTCCTGTCTCTGGTGGAAAGATTGTACGGTATTTGCTGTCGATGTCAACCCTTTGGCTCGGCGCCGGCAGCCAACCCGCCCCGGCCCCAATACCGCTCACCTAGGGGCAATAGCAGGACGGATCAAGTGGCACCGGCGTCTCGCCGGTGAGACATAGACATAAATGGAGACTTAGCCAAGAGTTTTCTCCCACCAGCGAGACGCCGCTGCCACTGGGTTGACGCCAGATTCGTCCTTAATTCAGTGGTATTGGCCTCAGCTCCCCGCCATCCGTCCGTTTGTTCACGCCGCTGCACAAGGTATAATACCCGCCAACTTTCCTGGGCTGTTTCCACTTGGAGAAATCGTAGTCCAGCGGGGCCGAGGTCGTATCACTTTGGTGGTTGGCGTCGCGCGGCAACGCGGTAGGACCGATTCATGAGCGCACAACTGGAGCTTTTGAAGTCTCTCTTGGAGCGTGTTGAATCCGGATACCCGTGCGCGCTCTGCACCGTGGTAAACACCCGCGGATCGACTCCGCAGACCGCCGGCGCGATGCTTCTGCTTCATCCCAACGGACGGGCCGAAGGGACCATAGGCGGCGGGTGCGTCGAGGCGGAACTCAAGACACGGGTGCTGCGGATGCTTCTCTCGCAGTCATCGGGCTTGCTGACCTTTCAGTTGGACCACGACTACGGCTGGGATGACGGACTCATCTGCGGCGGACGCCTGGACGTGGCGGTGGTCTGCGTGGCCAACGCCTCCCAAGCGGACCCGTTTCGCGAAGCCGTGGCCAGGCTCCAACGGCAACAGGCGGCCCACCTTCCACTGAGAGTCGACCACGAAGGAAAGACGATCGAGTATCGACTGAACATCCAGCCGATGCTCACGCTGCTGATCGCCGGGGCGGGCCACATCGGCGCGGCTCTGGCGAAGCTGGCCGCCGGCCTGGACTTCCGCGTGGTCGTGATCGACGACCGGGCCGATCTGCTCGACCCCAGGCGACTTCCCCCACCGATCGAGACGGTCGCCGGCGACATCCAGCATACGCTCAGAGAGTGGCCGATCGATGCGAACACCTACGTCGTCGTGGTCACTCGAGGACACGTCCACGACGAACAGGCGTTGCACGCGGTGATTGATTCGCCGGCCAAGTACGTCGGTATGATCGGCAGTCGGCGAAAAATCGAGCTGGTTTTCGACGATCTCGAGGATCTCGGCGTGGCACGAGACCGCCTGGCGCAGGTCCACACGCCGATCGGACTGGACATCAAAGCGGTCACCGTGCCCGAGATCGCCGTGAGCATCGCGGCGGAACTGATCCAGGTTCGGCGTACGGACGCAGGGAAATTGGTGGTGGAAGGACCGTTTGAGGCCGATCATGCGTCGCCATGAACAAGAAAAAATGTCCGGAACCGTTATTGGATAGCACCGCGGGCATGGGACGACCTTTGAGAACCACGGCGGGCGGGTTGGTATACCATCTGCTGAATCGGGCGAACGCTCGAATGCAGATCTTTGCCAACGTGAAAGATTACGATGCCTTCGAGCGAATCCTCGACGAGGTCGTGACGCGTGTGAGGATGCTGTTGTTGGCATACTGCGTGATGCCCAAGCATTGGCACCTGGTTGTCTGGCCGCGGGAGAACGGCGACTGAACCGGGCCCAGAGCCAACGCGAGTTGGAGGCCTTGCGTCGCTGTGCGAATCGCGGCCAGCCCTACGGGAGCGCCACGTGGGTCGACCGCATCACGAAGCGGTTCGGTTTGCAGTCCCTCTTCCGCCCCCAAGGCCGTCCACGGAAGAAACCACAGAACCACGGTTCCTGACACCTTTTCTCCCTCTGGAATTCAGTTGCTTTCCCGCGACAAGCAGGTATACTCAGGGTCGTGCCGTTTGGGCCAATCGTCCGGCACGAGTCGGACCTTGAACGGCTACTACAACAGGAGGAAAAGCTGATGAAAACAGCAAGACTCGCATTTGGTTCGGTGCTGGCGCTTGTGGTTGCCCCTGCATTCGGTGTCACTTTGTTCTGGGAGGACTTTGAGATCGACCCGTCTACGAACTGGACCATCAATCACCACCCTACTACCGACGACGCCACCAACTTCTTCTTTGACTACTCCACAGTAGGAATTCCTTCCGCACCGAATTCCGGTGGCACCACCAATGGCATGAAGCTCCAGGCCAACCTGACCGCTGGGATCTTTGGCGGGCACAGTGTTTCGCCCACCGGGCTGAACCTCTCGGGTGACTACACCCTCAGCTTCGATGTGTGGTCGAACTATAATGGGCCTCTTTTGTTCGGCGGATCAGGCTCCACGAACCTGTCGACCTACGGGATCCTCACTTCCGGAGCATTGACCAACTCTCCTGGAACGGCGGACGGCGTCTGGTTCGCGACGACCGGCGATGGCGGATCGAGCGCCGACTGGCGCATCTACTCGCCGGCCGCGCCGGCAAGCCATCCCTCCGGACATCCGTTCTATACGGACCCCAGCCCGAACCACACCGGTGCTACCTACCAGGTCTTCGGAGGGAATTCTGCGCCTGCGGCTCAGCTCGCTTTGTTTCCGGGGCAAACAGAGACGACGCGGCTGGGCACGGCGGGAATGACTTGGCATGAAATTGACCTAAAGAAGATTGGGAACATCGTCACCTGGGAAATGGACGGCACGCTGCTGGGCACCGTGGACACAACCGGTATGACGCTGGGCGGCGGCAACATTTTGTTCGGCCATTCGGACATCAACAGCTCCAGCTCCGTTGACCCGAACGACGTTGATCTGCTCTTTACGCTGATCGATAATGTTCACGTTACTGTGATTCCGGAACCATCGACCCTGGTGGTGTGGGCGGCCGGCGGATTGCTGGTGCTGCTGCTTCGGATTTACAGTCGACATGATCGCTTGGCAAGACAGTGATTCGCGCGAGTTCGCCAAAGTTAGACAGGCTCGCTTTTTGGCGCCCTCATCGGGCCGGGTGGCCCCGGGCGATTGCGCACCCGGGGCTCCCGCAGATCCGGATATGCAGGACTACCGCATCCGGTTCCTTTCTTAGCCGGTCCGGAAAAGGCGGTCCGGAAAAGGTGTCAGGAACCGTTATTGACGAAGGGGTGCGGTTTTGATGGAATCGCGGGCACGCGACGAACTTTGAGAACGATGGCGGGCGGCTTGGTAGACCATCTGCTGAATCGGGCCAACGCTCGAATGCAGATCTTTGACAAGCCCAACCATTGGCATCTGGTGGTCTGGCCGCGGGAGAACGCCGACCTTTCGACTTTTGTCGGCTGGCTTACGCTGACCCATACGCAAAGCTGGCACGCCGAAGGCCATTCGGTCGGCTCGGGGCACGTGTATCAAGGACGATTCAACTCCCGATACTCGTCACCCAGATCGCCAGGCGGACAAAAAGGATACAAATTCCCAGACAGACTACAAATCCCAGGACGTCGACAACTCGCGGCTTCTGGATCTCTAGGTTCGTGCCGGGAAACAGCTTGCGGTGGTCAAGCCGGCTGGGGTCCTGGTACGACTCCTCCAGACGGCGCCGGTCCTCCTCGGGATCGGCCGCGGTGGGGGTTTTCATTTTGGCATAAAAGAGATCCAGCACGCCCTTCTGGTTGGCCGGCGTGACCAGGCACAGCAGGTACATCACCACAAACGGCACCACCACTTTCAGCGGCACCCGCAGCGTTTGCAACTCGGCGTTGGTTTTGGTCCTGAGGTCCACGCCCATCCAGTGGTAGAGCAGGAAATCGACGTTCAAGCGGCCTTGTCCCTGGAACCGAACCACGCGGCGCTGGGTCACGATGACCGTGTCGTCAATACGCTGGCGGCTGAGTTCCTGGGTTTGCTCTTCGCCGATCGGTTCGAGCTTATCGGTCCAAAAAACGGCCTGCCCGCCACTGGCGTACACTTCTTCGATCATCTGGCCGATGTTTGCCTCCAGCGGCGCGTTGCCGATCGCCTCCAGCGCCGCCTTTCGCCGATCCGGATCGGTCAACCGCAGGGCATTCTCCCGGGCGGTTTCCCAGGCGCGACGTTTTTCGACGTCCGTGGCCGTGGCCGGTCGCGTTCGAGTCACCACCATCCGATCGTTGGTGACCATCAACGCGGGGTTGGTCCGCAGCGACGGCACCACGACGGGGGCCAACACGGGGATCAAGAAAAAGACCAGTGCGGAGAAACCGATCGTCAACCAGGCCGCCCGGCGGTTGGCCCGTCGCCAGAGCATCCCCAGCCAGAACGGGGCTGCAAAAACGATCGTCAGCTCCATGGTCAGCTTGAACTGCTCGAACACGTCGTAAAAATACAGCGACACGCCCGCCCCGCCGGCAATCACCAGCAGACTGGCCAGCCGCCCGACGTTAATGTAAGTCCTCTCGCTGGCGTGGGGATTCAGATAGGCCGCGTAGACGTTTCGCACGATCAGGGCCGAGGACGTGAGCATGTAGCAGTCGGCCGACGACATCAGTGCGGCCAGCAAACTGGCCAGCATCAGCCCCACCAGCCCCATGCCGATCGGTCCGAGAATCTCGCGGCAGGCGATTCCCCAGACGTAATCGGGATCTCGGGCGGCCTCGACGTTGTCGGCCATCAGCGCCAACACGATCAGGGCCGTCAGCGCCCAGCCGATCGTGCAAAAACGTTTCAGGAACGAGCCGGCGACCAGTCCCAGCCGGGCCTCGCTCTCGGTCTTGGCCGAACCGCCTCCCACGGAGATCATGTGGGGGTGGACCACGATTCCCACCAGCATCAACACCGTCAGCGAGACGATGTAGTGCAGGGGAAACTCGCCGGCGCGGGGACCGCCGATGATCTTGAAATAGTCGTCGGCCACGCGATCGTGCATGATGCGGAAGCCGTCGATCAGCGTCATCGTTTCTGGCGACCCGAATTTCTCCACCAACTGGGCCAGCCCGCAAGGAATGAGGATCAACGACAAGAAGATAATGCACATACCCTGGATCAGATCGGTCCAATAGGCGGCCCTCAATCCGCCCAGCACGCCGTAAACGGTGGTCACCAAGGCGATCAGCGGCACCAGCACGTACTTCACGTTTTCCGCCTTGGAGATGCCCAAGGCGTCGATCGCGTCGGCCCCGATCAGCGGCACGGCCACTTTACTGATCGCCGAGAAAGCCGTCGACAGGAAGAGGATGTAAAAGCAGAAGGCGAACACCGTGTAGGCCACGCCCATCGCCTTGCTCTGGTAACGCTCGACGAAGAAATCTCCGATCGTCATGTGCCGCATCCGCCGGTACCAGACGGCCAGGTTCCAGTAGAACGGCGTGACGAACAGCCACATCAACACGCTCCAGATGCCGCTCAGCCCGCTGGTCCAGGTGGTGCGGCCGATCTGAATCGGTTCGTTGGCGCCGGTGCCGGAGCCGAACGCGGCAAACGTCTGCAGCAGTTTGCCGAACGATCGCTGGCCCATGAAGAAGTCGTCTTGGGCCTTGATCCGCAGCGAGCAGAGCACGCCGATGGCGATCATCGTCGCGAAATAGCCGACCAGCACGATGTAGTCGAGTGTTTGCACGAGGTGGCTCCACGGGCGGCAGACGGCGCCCTAGTGCTCCGTCACCCTTGATTCTTGGGGTGGCTGGCGGCTGAGCGCAGCGAAGCCCCAGTCCCGATGTCCTGGGGCACCGCTGCGCTTTGCCCCAGCCACCCGACCCACAATTTCAATGTTCACGGAGTGCTAGTCCTCACGGATGAAACGGCGGGACTTCCGCACGGCGGCGCCCGTCGATCACCTCTTCGAGGTAACTCGCCACGCGGTCGACAATGCGGCCGAGCATTGCCCGGCCCTTCTCTGCCGTGGCCATGGCCACAGTGGGGTCGGGCTGATCCGCCCGGATCTCGGTCCGCACGTTTTCGGGGAATTCGGCCAAGGCGATCGAGGTCTCGAATTCTTGGGCGTGGCCGGGCAAGTCTTCCGGCAGCCGGCAGCCGCTCTCGAGCACCGCTTCCGCGTCTGCTGCTGCCAGCACGTCCCAATACGACAGGAAGTGCAGATTGACCTGAAACTCCCGTAAGAACTGATCCCATGCGCCTTGAACCGGCGCGATGTTTCCCCCATGCCCGTTGAGCACCAAGACGTTGTCGAAACCCGCTTTCACGACGCTTCTGATCAGATCGTCGAGCACGGCCAAGAAGGTTCCCGGCCGGAGCGTCAAGGTGCCGCCGTGCGTCATGTGGTGTTCGCTGACTCCCGCCATGACCCCTTCGGCGACCAGCACGTGAGGACGGAGTCGCTGGGCGACTTTGGCCGCCACCAGCGTCACACTTCGCCAATCGTGTTCCATGGCCAGGTGTTCCGCATGCTGTTCGATTGCCCCCACCGGGATGATGCAAGCCCGCAAGTTGCCCCGCGCCATTCGCCCGCGAAACTCGCGCCGGGTGATTTTTCCCAAGAGTACCTCCGGTTCACTCATCGCCGGTCACCTTCGCTCCGCCGCGTTGATCCCCACCGGTTCGATACCCTTCGGCTGAGGCGTGTCATCGGTGATGATCTTCCAGGTGTCACCCATTTCCCGGTACGCTTGGAAGTCCCGCGGAGCGTAAGCGAACTGCAAATGTGGCGTCTTGACGACCTTCCCACCGCCGGCGTGCGAGTCGATCGCCGCCTCCAGCGCTCCGCTTACCAACAAGGTTCTTTCGACCGGATACGGCGACCGATTGTTAAGAAAGTGTGCCCCAATGGCGTGCGAGAGCGCCTTGAACAGATTGCGATTCTGCCACGGCCCCACGTGAAAACGCGTGGCAACCGGCTGGGACTTGCCGGCTAAGCGACAGGCGAAGTTCCAGCGAATCCCGCTGTTGCCGATCTTCAGCACCGCCGCCCGCGTGCCGTCGGTGTAACGCAGCAGAAACGCGTGCGGCTGGCTGCCATGGATTTTGCCCTCGGGAAAACGTTCCGCGAGAAGTTTTTCCAGCGGCGGGAGGTCCCGTTTCTCGACGTGCCCTTTCTCGACGGGCCCTTTCTCGACGGGCCCGCCCAACTCGGCCGCCATGGCCAGACGGGCCAACTCGGCGGACCACAGTCCTTGCCTGGCCGTTTTCCAGAGGGTATCCCCTTCCACGTAACGGATCTGCGAGATACCCGTTTCGCCGCCGGCGCGAGACTCGATCATCGACTGGAGGACCTCCAGGGCGTGGAAGCCGTAACTCTCCCGCGGTCCGCCGTGAATCGAAACCGCCTCGTCGATCTTCGCGCCGCGTGGCAACTCGACCTTGGGGATGCGTTGGGCCAACGGAACGGAGCTGCCCGCCATCAGACCGAAGCCCATTTCGCGGGACGTGTCAGCCATCTCTTTGGCTTCGGTCCAGCTATGTGACAGATGCTTGTCGTTGTAAACCGGCGCGACGCGGCCGCTGTTCTTAAAGACTGAAACGACTTCGTCGAAAAACGCCTTCTTGGGATAGAGTGTTTGTCCTTTTTCGTTGAGCGGATATTTCCCGTGCTCGCCGATTATTAGCACCGCGTCGACTGCCAGCCTATCGCCGCCGAGACAGATTGCTTTGGCGATCGAATCGTATATCGGGATATTGAATTGCCTCGCGGTGGCGCGGGCCATGTCGCGATCTGCGGGAAACTGGTCGACGTAAAAACTGGCGATCTGGAACTCGTTGCGCGGATCGACGGCCCTCCCGTTGAACAGGTACGGTACGAGGAAGTTCTCCAGGATCACGTGCGCGTGGCTGCGGTAGAAAAACGCCGTCAAAATCGCGGCGATTTTCAGCGGCCCTCCCATCGGTAGGACACGTAGATGCCCTACCGAATGGGCGGGTGATCCAAGTCTCTCTGGAGAAGGGGCCGACCATTGTGAAAGGACCAGCGGCGCTGCGCCTAGACTTGCGAGAAAACGACGGCGGGGAAGGCCTGAACTTGGCTGGTGCATAGATGGTGGAACTCTCAATCGTGGAATTCACGGTCCCTTGCCTGGCCGGCCCGCCCGGCCACGTCACCAGTATGGGATCGAGCGTCCGACCACGTCAAGTGTGGCGGCTGGTGGGGCCGTGTGATGCAGGCCGGGGAGTTTCACCACGGCCCCATGCCCGAGAGGTGAAAGTCGTCGGGCCAATTCGCGGGCAGATCCGCTCTGGTGGGTGGGGCGTGAGACGTCGGGCTATCCAGGCGAAAAAAGTCGTATCCGAGCGATTGCACATTCGCACGCCGGTGTGTATATCAGTTATCTGTACAAGATCTGGCGAGACGGGGCCCCATTCCGCTGGACCGCCGATGAAGCTGATCTTCGACATGCATCTGGATCTGGCCTGGAACGCGCTGGGCTGGGGCCGCGACCTTACGCAAAGCCTTGCCGAGATAAACGCTCGCGAGCAAGGCATGACCGACGAGGACGCCCGCGGCCATGCCACCACCAGCCTGCCCGAGATCCGCCGCGGCGGCGTGGCCGTGTGCCTGGCGACGATTCTGGTCCGCGTCAAACCTGAGGTCCGTCCGGCGGAGGGTCCCAGCCGTGCGAGCCTGGACTACTCTTCTGAGGCGATGGCCTACGCCGCCGGCCAAGGGCAACTGGCATACTACCGTCTGTTGGAACAACAAGGCCAGATTGCGATCCTCCGTACCGCGGGCGAGCTGATCGAACACTGGACGCGATGGGAGCAGAGTGCATCGGCGGATTTGCCGCTGGGCGTGATCCTCGCCATGGAGGGAGCCGACCCGATCGTCTCGCCCGAGCAGGCCGAAAGCTGGTTTGATGACGCCCTGCGGTCGGTCGGCCTGGCCCACTACGGCCGGTGTCGCTACGCGATGGGCACCGGCCAGACCGGCCCGCTGGAAGGCGAGGGCGTACGGCTCTTGGACGAGTTCCAGCGGCTGGGAATGATCCTCGACGTAACCCACCTCTCGGAGCCGGGTTTTTCCGAGGCCCTGGACCGCTTCGGCGGCCCGGTCATCGCCAGCCACAACAACTGCCGGGCGCTGGTCCCCGGCGACCGCCAGTTCTCCGACCGGCAGCTCCGGCGGCTCATCGAACGGGAGGCCGTGATCGGGATCTCGCTGGACGCCTGGATGCTATACCCCGGCTGGCAGCGCGGCCGTACGTCGCGGGAGGTCGTCGGCATCGAGGCGGCCGCCGACCACGTCGACTACATCTGCCAGCTCGCCGGCAACTGCCGGCACGTGGGCATCGGCAGCGATCTGGACGGCGGCTTCGGCACCGAACAGACGCCCCACGGCCTGGACACCATCGCCGACCTACAGAAGCTGGCCGGCATCCTGGCCGCCCGGGGCTACGGCGACGACGACGTCAACGCATTCTTCCACGGAAACTGCCTGCGGTTCTTCCGCCGGCACCTGCCCCAATGAGCGGAGGATTCAACGGCCCGTGCTCACGAGTCGGCGAGTTTCCTACTACGGCTGCTACACCAACATCAGGGCCAGACCGTCGACGAGGCTCTCGGTCCATGGGTCGGTCTCTTCGTCGTCCATCGAATCGAGGTCGAACCAGGCCAGCAATGCCAGGTCGGCTGCGGTGGCGGTCGACTGGGATGAAGCGGCGGCTGCCAGGGACGTAACGGTCATGGACCAGGTCTGGAGCGTTCCGGTGACGCCGTCGCGGTTGGTATCGGTGACCGTCAACTTCCAGGTCCCGTCGAGGTCTTCGTTCTGGAACGCTAACCCTAACTTCTCCCAGGGATCTGAGTGCAACGCGTTGGCGTGACACGAGTTAAGCGTGAATGGATTTGCGCGGATTCTGGCTACAGGGGGGCTTTCAGTAGCGCGAGAGCCCGCTGCTG
>SDBV01004976.1_pt1 | contig 18885 bp, 16 predicted proteins | sample 2277081 | NCBI WGS metagenome assembly SDBV01 (sample SAMN10402039, study PRJNA504765) | marine sediment metagenome | isolation source: marine sediment core GS10_PC15, 223 cmbsf | place: Arctic Ocean: Southern Knipovich Ridge | collected 2010
GCTCACGAACCACGGATCGCTGATACCCAGTGCGGCTTCAAACAGCTTGCTCTGCATCACTTCCCTTCGTCTTGTCTACAAAAAACGGAACGATACCACCCATTCAAAACTCAACAGAGGCCGAAAAGATAAAGGCGAAGATCGCCGACACGACGATGCCCGGCATCGCCAACGGCAAGTTGATCCGCCAGAACACGCGCCACGCGGACGCACCGTCAAGACGCGCGGCTTCGTCGAGTTCGACCGGAATATTGCGGAACTGATCGGTGCAGATCCATACAACGATCGGCAGCGAGAACGTCAGATAGAGCAGAATCAGCACGATATGCGTGTCGACCAGATCGAGCCTGGTGGCGATCAGGAAGAACGGCACCGCCAGCACCACGGGGCTCACCATCCGGTTCGAGATAAACCAGAACCACAGGTCTTCCTTGCCGCGAAATTCGAAGCGCGCGAGCGCATAGGCCGCGGGGGTGCCGAGCAGGATCGACAGAAACGTTGTGCTGCTCGCCACGATCAGCGAGTTCAACAGGCTTTGTGCGACGTCGTGTTCGAACAGCGCGTCCGTGTAGTGCGAGAGCGTTGGCGTGAAAAACCACACCGGTGGCATGGCGAGCGCATCGGCCTGACTCTTCAGGCTGGTCGTTACCATCCAGTAGAACGGAAACACTGACGTGAGAAATACAATCAGCAAGCCGATTGCGTGCCACACCGTTGCACGGCGCCGTGCGTTCCTTGCACGGCGTGAACGCGGCGATAGCGGCACAGCCTGAATGCTGGTATCCGTTGCGGTACTCACACGGCCTCCCGATAGACAAAACGAATATAGAGCCGCGACAGCACGATGGTCAGGATCAGCAACAGGACCGCCTGAGCCGATGCCATGCCCTGATCGAAGAGGCGGAATGCGATGCGCTGGATATAGATGCTGATGAACTCGGTTGCCGTGCCTGGACCGCCGCGCGTCATCGTGAACACGGCGTCGAACATCTTGAGCATGTCGGCGGAGCGCAGAATCAGGATTGCGGTGAGCCCCGGCAGCAAGTAAGGACGCTGCAGATGCCAGAGGATCTTGCTCCACTTCGGCGTTTCGAGCCGCGCCGCTTCTTCGGCTTCCTTGGGCACCATCGCGAGACCCGCAAGCAGGATCAGCGCGCAGAATGGCGTCCATTGCCAGATGTCCATGATCATCACCGACACCACGGCGAGCGTGGGGTCGGCCAGCCAGTCGAGCGGCGGAACACCGAATAAGCCCAGCAGGTAATTGACCACGCCGAACTGGCGGTTGAAGATCAGACGCCCGATCAAACCGACCACCGCGTAGGTGGTCGCCATCGGAATCACGAGACCGACACGTGCCGCCACCCGCAGCCACGGGAGCGCCGTGCGGTGCAGCATCAAGGCAGCAAATAGCCCCAAAGCGATTTCAATCGGCAAGGTCAGGCAGAGGAATAACACGGTACGGCCGAGCGCCCCCCAGAAAGACGGATCGGAAAGCGTGGCGATGTAGTTGTCGAAGCCGACAAACGGCGTACCAGCCGCCACATCCGCGAGTTTGTAGAGGTGGAACGAGTTGTAGAGCGCGAGCAGCAGCGGGTAGATGCCAATGACCGCCAGCGCTGCGACGGCTGGAAACAGGAACCAGAACGCGGGCGAGCGCGGCATGAAGCGAAAGCGCGCAGGCCGGCGCGGGCGCATTGCGCCGCTGGCGGGTGGTACCGTGGTCTTGAGCATCAAGCATCTCCGCGGGTTGGCTTGCATCAGCAGGCGAGGCGGCACATCTGGCGCCCCGCCCGCGCCGGTGTTACTTCAGCAAAGGCTTCTTGCCGTCGTAATAGCCCGCTTTCTGCAGGATTTCCTCCGTCTTGGCGCCGATGGTCTGCGCACCGTCCTTCACCGAGACCTGCCCGAGCATGATCTTGCTGCCCCACTCGCCGATCACCTCAGACACTGCGGGCCATTCCGGGAAGCGGGGCCGATAGTCGGGCACACCGCCCTGCCACGACTCCACCATCGGCTTCACAAACGGATACTTGCTCTGTACCGCCGGGTCCTTGTAGACCGACATACGGCCGCTCACGCCGCCCGCATCCAGATACGGCCTCGCCATCTGTTCCGAGGTAATCCACTGGATGAACAGCCACGCCGCAGCCTGCTTCTTCGCACTTGACTTGGCGTTCACCGCCAGCGAGAAACCGCCAAGCGCGGGCTTGAGGCCAGCGGGTCCTTTGGGCTCCGTGGTGATGGCGAGACAGCTACCGATCTTCGACTTGCTCGGATCGGTCAGCGTCGGATAGAACGCCGACCACTCGGTGATCATGGCGACCTGGCCCTGGGCAAGCGCGTTCACCGACTCCGCGTGGTCATAGTCGACGATGCCAGGCGGCATGTACTTCATCAGCTTTTGCCGATATTCGAGCCCGGCCTGCGATTGCGGCGACATCAGGTTCGACCTGAACTTTGCATCGAGCAACGAACCTCCATTGGGCCACAGCATGCGCATGAAGCTATCGGCCGATTGCGTTTCACCACGGCGCGACTGCAACGCGAACGCATACTGGTTCTTGTCGGGCTTGGTGAGCTTCGGCGCGTAGACGTTGAGCACCTCGTCCCAGGTCTTGGGCGGCTCGTCGAAACCTGCGTCCTTCAACATGCACTTGTTGTAGAACATCAGGCCCGAGTAGTTATCGAACGGCAGACCGTAAGTGGTCTTGTCCCACGTGCCGAACGAATCGAGCAGGATCGGGAAAAAGCCCGCAAGGTTGAGATTGGGGTCGGCCAGTTTGGGGTTGTCGGTGAAGGTCTTGATGGGAACCAGCCACTTGTTGCTGGCAAACTCGCCGATCCACACCACGTCGACCAGCACGACGTCCTGATCGCCGCCCCCCACGAAATTCAGCACTTCTTTCTCACGGGTGTTCTCATAGGGCACAACCTCCGTGTGCACCTTGATGCCGGTCTCTTTCTCGAACTGCGGGATCAGCTTCGACGCCGCCTTGTAGCCTGGCCGGTCGAGAAAAATGGCATTGATAGTGGTGCCCGAATACGGCTCGGCAGCTTCCTTCAGCGTCCACGCGGACGCGTTGGATACCGCAAGAAACGACGCTGTGACGCCGAGCAGCGCGAACGCCGCCGCCTGCGCGTAGTGCTTCTTCATGCCTGTCTCCTGAATAGTTCTTCTTGCAAACGCCCGCAACGGGCGAGGTTGGCCGCGAGGGTGGACTGCGAGGTTGGACCGATTCGTTTCACTTGTAATTTCGTAATTACAATTGTATATTTGGACCCGAACCGGTTGTCAAGAACAAATTCGACAAGCGTCGTATGCTGCGTTGCAGGGCGAAGACGCGTGCATGGGACCCGAGCAAGCGCTAAAGCGCTCACTCTCGTCCACACAGGAGACAAGCATGAGTGCAGTTCAAGTGCAGCAGATCCGCAAGACGTTTTCCGGCACGGAGGTGTTGAAGAGCGTGGACATCTCCGTGAACGATCGTGAGTTCATGGTGTTCGTCGGACCTTCCGGCTGCGGCAAATCCACCCTGCTTCGCACCATTGCCGGCCTGGAGCGCAGCGACTCCGGGCAAATCCTGATTGGCGCTGAAGACGTCACCGAACTGGAACCATCACAACGGGGCGTGGCGATGGTGTTTCAGTCCTATGCGCTGTATCCCCATATGTCGGTCTACGAGAACATTGCGTTCGGACTGCGTATGATCAAACTGCCTGAGGCCCAGATCAAGGAACGTGTGCAGCGTGCGGCACAGATCCTGCAAATCGAGCAGTTGCTCGATCGCAAACCTCGTGCGCTCTCCGGCGGACAACGCCAGCGCGTGGCGATTGGGCGCTCAATCGTGCGCGAACCGAAAGTGTTTCTCTTTGACGAGCCCTTGTCCAATCTCGATGCCGCGTTGCGCGTTCAGATGCGGCTTGAACTGATCAAGCTGCATAAGCAGCTCAATGCAACCATGATCTACGTTACGCACGATCAAACCGAAGCCATGACCATGGCCGACCGGATTGTCGTGTTGAACGGCGGCAAGGTTGAACAGATCGGCTCACCGCTCGAGCTATACCGGACACCGGTAAATCGCTTTGTGGCAGGGTTTATTGGATCGCCGAAGATGAACTTCCTCGACGTGAAAGTGCAACGTGCCGATACGGCAGGCGTTACGGTCGGTTTGCCTGGCGGCGCGGCCATCGCTTTGCCGTTCCTCCCGGACGGCGTAAAGGCAGGCGACGCGCTAACGCTCGGCATCCGGCCCGAGCATCTGTCCGAGACGGCCGCGAGCGATTTGCAGGGCAAGCTGTCCGGCAAGGTGATGGTGGTCGAGCATCTCGGTGGCGAGACCTTGCTGCATGTGAATCTGGACGATGGAGTCCTGATTCAGGTCAAAGGCTCGGGGGAATCGACCACGTCCGACGGGCAATCAGTGGACGCCAGTTTCGCGCTGCGGCATGTTCATCTGTTCCGCGAAAATGGCGAGGCGCTGGCACGCCTTAGAACGGTGAAGCAGAAGGCGGCGACGGCTTGAGGGATGAACGGCGGTTTGGGAAACTGACCGTTCATTGAGAAATAAAAATTCGCCTGCCAACCACCCTTGCGTGACCGCTTCCGGCACTCCTGCCGCATCCAGCCCCAGGCACAACACCCATCCCCACATTACGTGAAGACTGCGGACCTTCTGTCCGCATTAAGTGGATGATCACCCCGCTTTTTCCCCCTACGCGTTCCCAGCTAGCATCCTCAGACAGCAATCTCCATGGAAGTGGCCGAGTGGCGCGAACTCACGCTATCCACGGATTTCTCAACGACGGAGAATGATTGATGAATATGCAAGATCTGGCGCAGCGTCTGGACACCCTGGAAAGCCGCTTCGCTCTGGAACGCCTGATAGCCGCCTACAACCAGGCGTTCGACAACCGCGACGAAGTATTGCTTCGCAGTATCTGGCACGAGGACGCCAAGCTTCTGTTAGGCGACGCCTTCGGCAACTATACGGGCGTTGACGCGATCATTGACTCAGCGCACAAGAACTGGCAGCAGATGCCGCATATGCATCACTGGATGGCAAATGCGCTGATCGACATCGAAGGTGATAACGCTACTGGAACGGTGGCGCTAAACGCGTTGGTCACGCATGTCGAGCTCGGTCCGGCTCAGATAAGCGGGCGTTACAACGACCGGTTCGAGCGTCGTGGCGCACGATGGGCGTGCATCGAGCGGCGGTTCGAGTTGCACTACCTGACGCCACTCCCAAACTGGAAGCCGATCACCGGGAGCGAAGCCGCCGTCGCAGCCTGATGAACGTCAAGGACGAAACGCGACGGCCATCAGGCTTGCCGCGCGAATCACAGCAAAGCATTTCATGTAAGGAGACCCCGCCTCTTTGCCCGACCAAGGGGCGGTGATTGACCCATCGTTTCTGGAGGATTCAACATGACAAACTCGACACTGCTAAAGCCCACCGACTTGTGGAGCGAGAAAATCTATAGCAACGGCTGGAGGCGCCCGGGCCTTGGCACCGAGGAGGTGAGCGAGAAGGCAACGGGCGCGAAACTCGGAACTATCGGAGTTGCATCGCAGGAAGATGTCTCCCTGGCGGCATTGGCGGCGCGCGAAGCGCAGAAGGAATGGGCCAAAGTACCCGGCCCGGCGCGCGGCGACATCTTGCGCGAATTCTCGCGCCTGGTGCTGGTCCATGCTGACGAGATCGCCGATCAGATTGTCAGGGAAACGGGCTCGATCCGCGCCAAGGCATTCTGGGAAGTCCAGGTGTCTGCCCGCGAAGTGCAGGAAGCTGCCGCACTCGGCAGCCAGCCGCAAGGCATCCTGGCTGCCACCGAGGCGCTAGGCCGCCAGAGCGTCGCCCGGAGGATTCCGGTCGGCGTGGTCGGCGTCATTACTCCGTGGAACTCGCCTTTTATTCTTGCTTCACGCGCAATCGGCCCGGCTCTCGCCATGGGCAATGCGGTGATCCTCAAGCCCGATTTGCAAACGCCCATTGCCGGCGGCGTGACGTTCGCCCGGCTGTTCGAAGCCGCCGGCCTGCCTGCGGGCCTGTTCCATGTACTGCCCGGTGGCGCCGACACGGGCGCGGCGCTCGTTAGCGAACCCGTTATCGACATGATCAGCTTCACCGGTTCGACTCGCGTGGGCCGGCAGATCGCCTCGATTGCCGGCGCACAGCTCAAGCGCGTATCGCTCGAGCTCGGGGGCAACAATCCGTACGTTGTGCTCGAAGGCGCTGACATCGAGGCTGCGGCCAGCGCCGGAGCCTGGGGCGCCTTCTTCCACCAGGGGCAAATCTGCCTGACCGCGGGGCGGCATCTGGTTCATGAGCGCGTTGCCGACGCGTATGTCGAGGCGCTCGTCAGGAAGGCCAAAGCGCTGGTCGTGGGCAACCCATTCGACGACCGCGTCCAGATTGGCCCAATCATCAACGAGCGCCAGGCCGTCAACGTCGAGCGGATTGTCGCGGCAACGCGCGCGAGCGGCGCAACGGTTCTCACCGGCGGCAAGCGCAATGGCCTCTTCTTCGAGCCCACGGTCATCACAGGCGTAACGCCTGGCATGGCGGCCTTTGATGAAGAAATCTTCGGACCCGTTGCGCCCATCACCACGTTCCGCACTGACGATGAAGCGATCGCGCTCGCCAACGCCACTGAGTACGGCCTGGTGGCCGCTGTCGCATCGGCCGACCTTGCGCACGCCCAGCGCATCGCCGACCAGTTGCACTCCGGTATCGTCCATATCAACGACCAGACCGTGCTGCACGAGGTCTATGGTCCGATTGGCGGCGTCGGCGCATCGGGCAACGGCTTTAACCACAGCACGCTGACCAATGCGGATCAATTCAGCGAATGGCAGTGGATCACGACACGCCAGCAGATTCCCGCCTACCCGTTCTGATCATTGACGGCTTTTTTCCAGTGCCACGTGCTGGCTGGCGAAATCGATAAACGCCCGCAACTTGGGCGTCACGTGACGGCCTGACGGCCAGAGCAACTGGAAGGTGTTCTGCTCGGTGGTGTACGCGTCGAGAATCGTCACGAGCTGCCCCGCATCCAGCGCGCGACGCACCAGGAATTCGGACACGTACGCAATGCCCAGCCCCTCCAACGCAAAGCACAGGCGCGCCTCGTTGGTATTGCAGGTGACCGTCGTCGACAACTGCAGGTCTTGTTCAGGTTCGTCGGCCTCGCGCCGCAACTGCCAGACCTGCAGTTTTCCTGTGTTGGGCATGCGGAACTGAATGCAATCGTGATGAACGAGGTCGCGCGGATGCGTCGGCCTTCCACGACGTTCGAAATAAGCCGGTGCTCCGACCAGAAGCATGCGGAAGTGGCCAAGCATGCGCGATGTCAGGCGGGAGTCCTCAACATCGCCGCTGCGTACGACGGCGTCGTAACCCTCTTCGATGATGTCGACCTTCCGGTTGTCAAAATCGAGGTCGAGCTCAATCTCCGGATAGCGGCGGCGAAATTCGGCCATTACTGCCAGAAAGGGTTCGCCGACCATCGGCAAGCCAATTCGCAATCGCCCTTTCGGGATCGTGCTGATCACCGACAACTCAGCCTGCGCCGCATCGAACTCGGCGAGTATGCGCCGCGCACGCTCGAGAAACATCTCGCCTTCGGCCGTCAGGCTGACACTGCGCGTGCTCCGATGAAACAGCCTTACACCGAGGCCCTGTTCGAGTCGCGTCACGCTTTTACCAATTCCGGAAGCCGAAATCCCCAGCGTGCGGCCTGCCGCTACAAAACTGCGCGCGTCTGCGGCCTGAACGAAAACGTTGAGAGCAAAGCTATCCATAGTTTCATGACCCGGTTTTTTGCGGACGTATTGTCCGTTCTGCTGGGAACTCTACCTTACTTAATTCACCGTTGGAAAGACGTTACTTTTGCGTCTGTCGCATGCGTCGGCATGAACGAGCACAACGCCCGACGAATCGGCCAAACACTTTGGTATTGCTAACCCTGGAACCTGTCATGACATCTGCCCAAGAACTTCTCCAGCTTGCGTCCGAACTCGAAACAAGACGATGGAATCTGGCGCTGGCCGCCGATATCACCATGCTCGCCGATCTGCTCTCGGACGACCTCCAGTTCGTCCATTCGAGCGGTTTGCAAGATGACAAGCAAGCGTACCTCGCCACCCTGGAAACCAGGGCGGTTATCTACCACCGGGCGGACCCGAAGATCCAGAAGGTCGTGCCACTCGGCGATCAAGCCTTCTACGTCAACGGTACAGTCACGCTGGAGGCCACGGTACGCGGAACCGGGCGAGTCATGCGTTCGGTCTTCACTGTGGTCTGGCGCCGCGAGCAAGACGCCTGGAAACTCGTCATGCACCAGACCACCGCCATGCCGGCCTAACGCATCGCTCGCACAGACATCATGAAATCCGTACGCGCCATGCCGTTTGTCGTACTAGGCCTGTTCGGGCTGTATACGCTCGAATTTGGCGTAGTGGGTATCCTGCCCGCGCTCATTGAGCGCTTCCACATCACCGTGTCGCGAGCGGGTCAGTTGACCGGCCTGTTCGCCCTGACCGTAGCAGTCTGTGGGCCCGCCCTGGTCCTGTTCTCCGCAAGGCTGGAGCGCAAGAAGGTCCTGGTCGTTTCGCTCGCGATGTTCGCGGGATGCAGCGTCCTGTCAGCCAGTGTCCCCGAGTTTGGCTGGATCCTTGTACTTCGAATGATTGCAGCGCTGTTCCACCCCATGTTTTATGCGGCAGCGCTCGCCACCGCGACTTCGCTGTTCCCTCCTGAGCAGACGGGACGCGCGGTGTCGCAGGCGGTGATAGGAACCACGCTCGGACTGGTCGTCGGAGTACCGATGATGAGCGCCATTGCCTCCGCTGCGAATTACCAGGCCGCATTTCTGTTTTGCGCAGCCGTATGCGTGATCGCCGCGACGGGCCTGTTCGTCATGCTTCCCAAAGCACCGAAAAGCGCCCCGCTCGGCTTCGGCGAACAACTCTCGATCCTGCGCAAACCTGCAGTGTGGATGAATATCGTCGCCGTCGTGCTGATGTTTACCTCGCTCTTCTCCGTGTATGGATATGCGGCCGAATATCTCAAGCGTCAGGTAGGTCTGAGCGATACGCATATCAGCGTGACGCTCGTGCTGCTCGGCGTTGGCGGGGTGCTCGGCAACCTCCTGATCGGCAAGCTGCTGGACTCGCATCTGGTCAAAGTGGTGCTAATTCAACCGCTGGCACTAAGCGCCGTCTATCTGATTCTCTTCGGTTTGGCGCGCAACTGGATGCCCGCCATGGCCCCAATCGCCATGCTTTGGGGCGCTGTGCATGCATGCGGCCTGGTTGCCAGCCAGATGTGGTTGCGCTCGGTTTCGCGCGAGGCCCGCAGCTTCGCCACCAGCCTCTATCTGACTGCCGCCAACCTCGGCGTCGTGGGCGGTTCATTCGCGGGAGGATGGGCCATCAAAACCTTCGGCATGCGCGGTGCGATTGGATGCGGCATCAGCTTCGCCGCGCTGGCAATCATGGCAATCGTGCTCAAGCTCGCCATCTATGGCGTCCATGCGAGCCGCGCGGAAGCAATCGCAGCGCGCGGCCGGAAAACCTCTTCACGCTATCTCAACCAACAGGAACAATACTGATGATCAAACCGTACACCTGTCTCCGGGGCTTCACTGGCCCCGAAGACATTGCGTTGACACCCGACGGTACGCATCTTGTGGTCAGCGAAATGCCTGCCGGCTTTGTCAGTCCAGATGGCCCAGCCCTGATGCAGGTCGATCTCGCGAACGATCGCGTCAGCCCCATGCCGATCCGCTTCCAGCCGGAGCCCGGCTGGGGCGACCCGGCCTGCGGCGCACCCACCGGAATTGCGAGTCATGGCCTGCATATATCGCAACGGCCGGACGGACGCACACAGCTTCTCGTGATCAATCATGCGCGCGAGTCTGTCGAGGCGTTCGAAATCGTGCCCAGTGCCGGCAGTTATGATGCGCTCTGGCATGGCGGTGTGAAATTTGAAGGTGGCTTGCTCAACGACGTCGCTGCCACGCCCGACGGTGGTTTCATCGCGACCGTGATGCTCGATAACGCGCTGATCGGTGATCAGGATCCCATGGCATTCATGTTCAGTGGAGCAAAAACCGGCTACCTCGCCGAGTGGCACCCTCAAAGCGGCTGGAAGCGCTTGCCCGGCAGCGAGGCAGAGCTGAACAACGGCATTCAGATCAGCAACGACGGCCGATACGTCTGGTTTGCCGCCTGGATCAGCGGCGAGGTGCTGGAATACGATCGCGCGGCGCAGCGAATTACCCGCGTCGCAAAGATGCCGTTTCAGGCCGACAACCTGACGTTGAACCGCGACGGTTTGCTGGTCGTGGCCGGTATCGACGATCTCGACTATTGGCGCGAATGTACCGAGGCCGAAGGAAAGCTCTGCCAGGAGAAGCTGGCCTTCTCGGTCGCCACGCTCGATCCGGCAAGCTTTACGGTGAGGCCGTTATTCCAGGGCACATCAGGTCTGCTGCAAGGCGGCGCATCCGTTGCGCTTGCAAATGGAAATGCGCTTTATATCGGCAGTTATACGGGCGAGTGCCTGCTCAAGGTTGATCTGAGTGAGTCGGGCGACGCCGCCTGAAGCGAACACGCTGCGATTGTGGATAGGGTTGCGCGCACGGTTGCCGGGCAAACGGCGCGCCCCCTTACCTAGCTCAGCGTCTCGCCGTGAAGCCGCTCATATTGCCGGATCAACGCCGGAGAGCGCCGGCGCAAATCCTCGTGCGTCACACGCCCGGTCCGGCGCATGTAGTCGTAGGTAAAGTCGACCGAGTCGAGATGCATCTTGTCGGCTACGTTCTCATACCAGTCCAGACTCTTCGCGGCAGCCTGCTGGAAGCGATCCGACGCAGGCCGACGCGCCGCTTCGAAGTAATCGAAAACAGCGGCGAGATCCGCCCCATGTGTGCGCAGGCCGTCGCATAGTGCGATCGCGTCCTCCATGGCCATACGCGTTCCTGATCCCAGCGAGAAATGCACGGAACGCAACGCGTCGCCAAGCAACACGATATTGCCGTGATGCCAGCGCTCGTTTTTCACCGTTACGGCTTCGAACCATGTGGATTTGTTGGACAATAATTCATGTCCGCCCAGATCGCCGGCAAAAATGCGCTCGCACAAGGTCCGGCTCGCTGCGTCGTTCATTTCTCCGAGTCCGGCACGCTCCCATGTCAGCGGATCGGTCTCGACGAGGAAGGTGCTCATCCCCTCGCTGTACTGGTAGCTGTGCGCGATGAAGATTCCATCTTGTGTCTCGCGGAAGATCAACGATACAGCAGGAAAGAGTTGAGTGGTGCCGTACCATGCGAACCTGTTGCGACGCCTGACAAACGATGGGTTGAAGGCATCGGCGAGCTGGGCTCGCATCCGGCTGTTGACGCCGTCCGAAACCACGACAAGGTCTGCATCGTGCAGCATCGTCACGTCATCTACACGTGTGTTGAATAGCAACTCGACACCGGCGGCACGACACTCGGCATGCAGGAACTGCAGCAAATCGATTCGTGCGACCCGCGAAAAACAATGCCCATCGATCGAAACGTGCACACCGCGATGTACGATTTCCATGTGACTGGAACGCACATGCCGCGCGGTAAACCGATTGAAAAATGCGGGGTCCGCTTTTTCCAGAAAGGACAAGGCGACGTCCGAGAACACCACGCCCCATCCATAGGTTGCGGCCGCGTCGTTCTGCTCGAACACCCGCACGGTCCACGCAGGAAACTGCTTTTTGACGAGGTATGAGAGAAACAGACCTCCTGGACCACCGCCGACGATATCGACTTTCATTACCACCTCTTCTGCAAAGCGAGCTTCGCTGCCTTCACCCGTCGATCCAGCAGCCGAGCTCGCTCATTTCAATGATCTTGCGTGGACGCGGCTGAGCGATTGGCAGCTTCGGACTCGAGGATGCTCGCGATCACGCGCCGCATTGCCGGTTTGTCTACTTTGCCGACGCGTGTCACCGGAAACTCCTCTACCACCTCGATGCGTTCCGGACACTTGAATTTCGCAAGCCCCTTCGAGCACAGGAAATCGATCATCTCCGCAACGGTGGGTGCGGCATGACCCTGGCGAAGAATCAGAAACGCGCAGCCCTTCTCGCCGTACAACGGATCCGGCATTGCAACCAGTTTCGCGTCCAGCACGGCCGGGTGATGGCTCAGAAACGCTTCCACTTCCTCAGCGCCAATCTTTTCGCCACCCCGGTTGATGTTGTCACGCAAACGTCCTTCGAACGAAAACCAGGTCTCGCCGCCGATGACGTGGGCGCGCATCATGTCACCGGTACGAAAGAATCCGCTGCTCGTGAACGCCGTTGCATTTGATTCGGGCGCGTTGTAGTAGCCGCGCAGACTCGACGGTCCCCGGAAACACAGTTCGCCGGTTTGCCCCGGCGCCACCGGTGTCTCGCTGTCCGGATCGAGCAGGACCAGTTCGTCCTGCGCGCAGCCCGAGCGCCCATGCGTGTGATGACGCACATACTCTGCTACCGAAGCACCGGAGCCGATCAACAACCCCTCCGTCGTGCCATACATGTTTGAACAGGGCACACCGATGTACGACTGGAGGTTATCGGCGCGCGTCAGACTGAAGAACAGCTTCAGCGAGGAAAGATCGTGCTCCAGCACCTGCGGATTCGTCATGATCTGCGGCGCAACCGGACCAATCGAAACCGCATGCGTCACACGATGCTGCTCGATCAACTCAGCCATGCGCACCACGTCCACGTTCGGCATCAACACGGTGGTCTGCCCCATGGCAATGGTGGGTACCAGCGCGTAGAGATGCGCGGCGTTGTGCAGCAATGGTAGAGACCAGATCAGCGTCGCGTGTTCGCCCGCCTCCACATGCCTCGACCAGGCCACGGCATGTCCAAGATATTCCGCGTGGAAGCGCGGAATGATTTTTGGCACGCCTGTCGTGCCGCCCGAGAGCTGAAAGCTCAACACATCCTCGGAGCCGATCTGCACACCGCCCAGTATCTCCCGTGCCTGCACCAGCGAGATCGAGTCCATCAGCGCGGCCATCGACTGCGCAGCATCCGGCGCCTCACCGCGTGCAACAATCAGGTGCCTGAACGACGCATGCTCGCGGCACATCGTTTGGGCGAATCCGACCAGGTCGAAGCGGCCGATATCGCCTTGCACAAAATACGCTTGCGGCAGCGAAAGATCGGCGAGCTTGCCGATCTCGACCTCGCGGTATTGCGGCAGCGAACACACCGGCACAATACCGCTCTTGTAGCATGCGCAAAGCGCTAGCACCGTGTCGACGGTAGTGCCCATCTGGAACATTGCCCGCGCACCGCGTTCGAGCCCCAGACGTACCAGCGCGGCGGCGAGCCGGTCGCTCTGTTCATCCAGTTGCTGAAACGTAATGCTCCGTTCGTCGCTGATAAATGCGGCTTTGTCAGGCAAACGCTTCGCCGTCTCCACGAGCGCCTCGCCAAAGGTCTGATCGATCCATGCTCCGGCACGGAAGTACTGCTGCGCGCTCGCCGGGTCGCAGTACGCAACGCCTTCGAGGCGAAATTGAATTCCCGCCATGTCTGTCTTCTCCAGTCAGTCTTCCGCTATGCCGCGACGACGCGCACGCGATCTTTGTCGAATGTGTCTATTCTGCCGCGCAGTCCGCCGGTAAAGAGCCCGTACCAGACGGCCGGCTTCAGGCCGAGCTCCTTGCGATGGAACTCGAGGGCGGTCTTGCCTTCGATCAGGAAGTAGCCTGTCGATGGCCGGGATACCTTGCATTCCGTGTCGCGCTCCGCTGCCTCCACGACGCTTGCAAACTCGGCCAGTGCCGGAATGAAAATCCCCGGTGCGTCCCCGGCGACACCGAACTTTCCGCTCAACAGTCTGCCCTTTTCTCGCCAGACCGCGTCAATCTCCCGTACTGGAAGCGCCGCTTTCCCGGCGGCACGCTCGGCGTCGATGGCGGCCTGCAACGTCAGGGCCGCATCCTGAGCGTCCAGCGATTGCAGCGGACGCAGCTTGACTGTGATCTCGATGAAATATCCGTTCGGATCCCGAAAGTAAATTGATTCGATCAACTCATGCTGGGTGGTCGAGGACACCTCCACCCCTTTTTCTTCAAGCATCGCCTTCCACGACAGTAACTGCTCGTTGCTGTCCGCAAGCCATGCGGTGTGGGTTGCGTCGAATACGTGGTCATCCGGAGTCGGGGGCATTGATGGCCGTTCCGCCGGACCCGCCTCGCCAAGGTAGTAGAAAAAGGCAATCGTGCTGCCATTACCGCTGTCGAAGAAGAAATGCAGAAAGTCCGGGTGTGTCTTGGGACCCCAGCCGCGCGCCGAAATGGTGTGAACGAGCGGCAGCCCCAGTATGTCGCGATAGAACTCGACGGTCTCGCGCAATTTCCAGGTGGGGCGCGCGGTGTGGTCGACCCCGTGCAGGCCGAGCGATACTGATTGATTCATCCTCTTACTCCTTGCCTATAAGAAAGCGCGTTCCTGTAGCCACCCACTGATCACGCGGGCCGCGACGTAGCGCCCGGCCTCTTCATCGGGTGCAAGCGACCTGCCGTGGTGGTCGCCGCGGACCCGGACATGCGTTTTGTCGGCCGAGCCGATCTGCCCGAAAATTTCACTGACCGCCAGCGGAAAGGTGGTCTGGTCGCCGGTGTATTCGACCAGCAGCGTCGGCACGTCGAGCGCCGGCGCGGTCAATTCGAGTGCCGCATTCGACGCAAGCCCCGACCAGGTCGAGAGCCACGACTCTGGCGAGCACAACCGCCCGAAGCCAACCGAGCCGTAATTCGACACGACCGGGTTCGGCGACCACAGCGAACCGGGATGGCGATCCGATGCATCGAGGGTCTGGTCGAGACAGCGCAGATCCGCGTCAGTGCGCCATACGGTCATGATGGGGGTGTGGTTCGCCTCGATCTTCTGGCGCTGCGCCGCGCGCTTTTCCTTCACCGCAAGGCGCGCATCTTGCCGCACCGCGATCAGCCGGCGAGCGAGCCCGTCGAGCCGCGCCACCCTCTCGCGCTGCGCCTGACGGTAGCGGGTCACGAATTCGGCGCTGTACCGCGTCACGCCCGGCTCGCGCGAATAGCCGTTCGCAGGATTGAAGGGATTCAGGCTGTCATCGATCGAAAGCGGGTCGGCCTCATCTACCACCGAAGGATCGATACACCCCAGCAGCAAACGTCCCTGCCCCGGATGCGGTGCGAGGTAAATCATGCCATCAGCCTTGGGCATCGCGGCTGTCTCAAGATGCGTCGGGCGGCCGCCGGGCGTGCGTGCGATTCGCTCCGAACCGGGCCGGCGGGCCTGCTGGTGGTAGAGACTGTAAAGACCTGAGCCGCCGGAATTGCCAAGCAACACGATGCGCTCGAAACCCGCCTCGCGCAGGTACCGCAAACCAGCCGCGACATCGTGCAAGGCTAGTTCGTGCTCGAGCCGCAAGTCATTGCCGACCGAGCGCGCCGCCTGCGCCCAAACCGACGCGCCGGCGCGCAGCAGACCCGGAATCATGTAATGAAAACTGAAGTTCTCGCGCGGGTGCATCAGGCACACCACGGTCTTTGCAGACGCGCCGCGATACAGGATGCCGGAAGTCGCCGCGCCGTCCTCGGTACGCAACGTCACGCTGGATTGCCGCGTGGACGCCGGCACGGACTCGGGAAACCAGTCGATCGTCAGCGCGTGAGGACCCTCGCTGACCACACTGGCGGACCTATCGTTCATGGGTTGTCTCCTTAGTTTGACATAAGTATAGATTTTTTGACGTTAATGTCAAATTCCGTGCAAAAAAATTTTCTAGCCTGACTTCGGCGGCTTTTCGATCATCAGCGACAGGTGATCCAGATCCTCACGCAGCAGGGCTATAACCTCCGACACGTCGCCGCCGCCCTTCAACTGGCGCCTCGCAGGGCGCACGACCGACTGTACTGCGAGTTCGGCGATCGTATCGGCGATCTCCACCGCGCTTTTTGCGCCATCCGGCTTGTACCAGAACGCCGGCCAGCTACACATGCCAATCATCGTAAACGCCGCCACCTTTGCGTCGACGACGCGGAATAGGCCGGCTTGCACCCCCGCTTCGATTGCCGCCGTGAAGTTGTTCAGCACAGCGCGCTTGGCATCTTCATTCGCACGGAACGCTCGGTCCGGCAACTGCTGCTCGGTCCGGTCTATCACGCGAAACTCGTTGTGGTGGCTGAGAATCAGCATCGCGTGCTGATGGACCAGGGCACGCAGCCGTTCTTTCGGATCAGCGCCGGCCTCCGCCGCCACGCGGCTCGACAGACGCCGAGCCTGCAACGTGACCTCTTCGACCAGCGCAGCAAGGATCTCGTCCTTGTTCTTGAAGTAGTAGTAGACGGCCGTGCGCGTCATGCCCAAGGCTTCCGCGATTTCCTGCATCGATGCGCCGCCATACCCCTTCTCGATGAAGAGCCTGGCGGCGGCGTTCAGGATCTGCTCCTTCTGCGCGTCAGCGTTGACCTTTGACACAAAACACTCCTGTTGACGATGGTGGGCCAGCCGGCAAGCCGCCCCACCGCATTGTAGTTTCCAGGATTGTAGCGCCGAAGGCCGGATTACCAGACGGAGTCGCCACGGATCATGACATCCGCCCCACCATCGATAAAGATTGTCTGGCCCGTCATATGGCCGTTCTTTTCGCTGGCCAGCCATGCAAGCAGTTCGGCTGCCGCCACAGGCTCGTAAGGGCCGCTCAAAGGCATCGGCGTGCCGGCGCTGATCCGCTTCTTCGTGTCGGGATCGTCGAACAGGCGTTTGAGCAGCTCCGTCTTCACAAGGCCTGGAGCGATTGCATTGAGCGGGATATTCGAACCCGCCCATTCCGCCTTCAGAGCGTGGCGGCGAATCCAGCGCGACAAGGCCCGCTTGGTAGTGGCGTAGACGTACTTAACCTCCTCGGCCTTCTGCAGTGCGATCTCCTCCGTGCCGTCCAGCAGCGCGTTGAGCAACTGATCGTCAAATGGATGGACCGACGTGATCGACGATACCGCGACGGCGCGCGGCGCGGCGGAACGCAACAGCAACGGCCGCAATCCCTCCAGCGTGGCGATTGCCCCGTAGTAATTGATCGCCACCGTTACGGGGCCGTTCGTGTCGACGCCTGCCACAGCCAGCACGGCGTCGATCGCGCCGCCGCTGATCTCCGTGACCCGCTCGACCAGCGCCAGACGTCCTGCGGGCGTGCCAAGATCGGCGATCACTTCGGCATCGCGAATGTCGGCGCCAATCACGCGATGGCCGAGCGACTCGAGAAGCCGCTTTGTTTCCCGTCCGATTCCGGAAGCTGAACCGGTAACGACATAGGTTCTAGGTGAGTTCGACATACTTCTTCTCCTGCATGGGATGTGTAAGCAAGGTGCCTCGCGCAGGTTTGGAAAACCGTTCAAAGCAAGCGCTGCAGGAGCGAATTTAGTCACTCGATCTCCCTGAAACAACCAGTCGGCGGTCCGCTCAGACTGGACAGCCCGTCAGCAATCGAGGCGCGGCATCGAGGACGAAGCCAGTTCACTCTGGATCAAGCTCCAGATTCCGTCACGGACAATCCGCCAGTTCGGCCAAAAATTATGCTGGGAGCACAAAACCAGACGCGTTGAGGAACACATGTCCCCAAACCCACCCAAGCACGGGCGGTACGTTTTCATCTCGGCGTTTCTCGGCACCGCCATCGAGCAATACGATTTCCTGCTGTACGGGACGGCATCGGCACTCGTCTTCGGCAAGATTTTCTTCCCTACGCTCGATCCGCTCGCGGGCACGATAGCCTCGCTCGGCACCTACGCAGCCGGCTATTTTGCGCGCGGCGCGGGTGCACTGATCTGCGGGCATTTCGGCGACCGGGTCGGACGCAAGACGCTGCTGCTCGCCACGCTGCTCGTGATGGGCATTGCGTCGACACTCGTTGGTTGCCTGCCGACGTATGCGCAGATCGGCATCTGGGCGCCCATTCTGCTAACGCTGCTGCGAATATTCCAGGGGTTTGCGATCGGAGGCGAGCAGAGCGGCGCCACCGTGCTCAGCGTGGAAAGCGCACCCGCCGGTAGCCGCGGCCTCTACGGAAGCTGGAGCAACTCAGGCAGCTACGGGGGTGCCTTGTTATCGACGGGCGCCTTACTCCTCACCTCGAGGCTGCCGGAAGCCGACTTCCTCGCCTGGGGCTGGCGCATGCCGTTCCTGTTCAGCGCGGTGCTGGTCGTAATCGGACTGACGGGACGCGCACGCTTGCCGGAAACCCGTGAATTCAGACAACTGCAGGCAACCCGAATCGTCGCGCGCTTCCCACTCGCCGACTTGCTGCGCGAGAACCGCCGCGAAATCGCGATTGTCTTCATGGCGCGGCTCGGCGAAATCACGTGGTCGATCTTCGTGCTGCTGTTTTCCGTGGCCTACGTGAGCGTTCATCTGGCGCTGCCGCGCCAGGTGGTGCTCATGGCGATCATGGCGGGTGCAGGGTTGGCCGTCTTCATGGTGCCGCTGTTCGCGGCGCTCTCCGACCGGATTGGCCACAAGCCAATCTATCTGGCAGGGCTCATCGCTTGTGCGTTTTACGTGTGGCCCTACTTCAACCTGCTGAACACGCGCGATCCGGCGCTCGTCAAGCTCGCCATCGTCATTGCAATCGGCCTGATCCATCCGTTGATGTATGGCCCGCAAGGCAGCTTCTTTGCCGGCATGTTCGACGTCAAGGTGCGCTTTTCCGGGGTATCCGTGGGGGCGATCGGCGCGGTGATCGGCGGTGGCATCAGCCCGGTGATCTGCGCGACGCTGCTCGCCGCGCGCAATGGCGATCCACTCTGGGTCGCGTGCTATGTCGCGGCAAGCGCATTGATCGCCGCCAGCT
>SDBV01004977.1_pt1 | contig 18885 bp, 12 predicted proteins | sample 2277081 | NCBI WGS metagenome assembly SDBV01 (sample SAMN10402039, study PRJNA504765) | marine sediment metagenome | isolation source: marine sediment core GS10_PC15, 223 cmbsf | place: Arctic Ocean: Southern Knipovich Ridge | collected 2010
TGCTACCGGGTCGCCCGATGCGCTTGAAGTGGGTGAACTGTACACGCCAGGCAACCTGACGTTCCGGGCGGCGGATGTCTATCCGTCAACGGGCAGCACCTTCATTCTCGATGCGGTCGGGCCCGGCAAGGTGTTCATGCTGCCACCCGTTTCATCTGCACTGGGCGCGTACGGCTCGGGAAGGATCGTAAGCGTGCCGCCCTGCGCCCGGGCGGCGCCCGGCTGAGCCCTGAGCGTACCGTCGAAGTACAGTCCGCTGGACGCCGCCAGCGTGATCGAGCCAGCGTTGCTCCACACCGGCTGCATCGCATACCCGCCGTTGGACTCCAACTGGTCGAAACTGGCCGAAGTGCCCGACACGTCGATCAGCGAGCCCGCCTGCGCCACCACATAGCCGGTGTCGTCCGAGATCGTCACGGAACCACCCGGCAGCACCTTGCCGGTGTCGGGAACGAAGGAATGCAGACCATCCTTGACCGGCGCGGCCAGCGGATTGGTCAATGCCACGCCTGCCACGTCGAGCACCGCGTCCGGCCCCAGCCACACCGACTTGCTCGCGCTGGTAAAGCCGCCCGTCGATGAGTACTGGCCGGTTTGCTCAAACGGACCCGCAATTGTCGTGTCGGCGCTCAGTGTGATCGAGCCGCCCGGGGCGATGATCGAGCCGAGCACCGTCACCTGCGCCGGCGAGCCCAGTCCAATGCTCGCCCCCGCGTCACCGATAATGGATGCACCCTGCCCCACCGTCACCGCACCGGTAACACCTGCGGGAACACTGTCCGAAAAGCCCTCCGACGCGTCGACGGCTGCCACCGCCACGCCGCTGCCCGCCGTGATCACCAAGCCCGTCGCCTGGCGGTGATACGGGTCAAGCGTCCCGACCGTGGTGAGTCCCCCCGCAGACAGATCCGACCCGCTTGCCGCCTGCAGCAGCGCCGGCACATCGGGAATCAGGTTCTGTTGCGTCAGGTTCACTGTCGCGCCGGGTGCTACCGTCGCGTCGTATTCCGCATTCAGCACATAGTTGCCAAAGCCCTGCTGCGCGAAGAAGTCCGCCGGCAGCACCATGTCCCACGTCGGCGCCGTGGCCGCATCGCCCCCAATCTGGAAACCTGGCGTCTGCAGCGTCAGCGTGCCGCCGCCCGCGAAGCCGAAGCTGCGTATCGTGCCATTCATGTCAATCTGGCCAGCATTCAGCAACGACAGGCTGCCCCCCTTGCCCTCGGGAATCCCGTTGCTCATCAGCAACTGGCCATTGGCCTGGAGTTCGCCACCGCTGGACACGTCGAGCAGACTGCCTGGCTGGAGATCGATAGTGCCCGCGGACAGTGTGATACTGCCGCCGTTGATGAATTCGCTGTCACCCGGTGTGGTACCCGCGGCAGCCTGCGTATCGTTGTTGACCCACTGGCCCGCTGCACTGATCTGTGCGTTCGGGCCCACTACAATACTGCCGACACCCGTCAGCGAGATCGTGCCTGACGGGGCAATCAGCGAGCCCAGCACCACCGCGCTGTCGCCTGAACCGTGAAGCGTGATGGCGCCGCCGGGCTGCACCGTCAGTTGCGTACCCTGCGCCACGACAAACCCGTTGCTGTCCGTGCTGTTCTCGGTCACGTTGACCTTGGCGAATCCGCCCGCGTTGAGCGTATTGACCGGCACCACCGTGGTGGCAAGCACATTGTCGGGATCGGTCGCGGAAAGCGCGTTCATCGCCGCCGTATTGAGCGACGTGCCGATCGAGAAACCCGGCGACAGGTCGCCCAGTTGCGGAGCGCTGTCCTGCAGGATCACCAGGCCCGTTTCGCCCGTGGCCGACGTATCCGTGCCCCCCTGCGTCAGTCCCGCGAGCGTTGTCTGGCCGGAGGTCGCTGCCGGGTTGGCGCCTAGATTGAACGTCCCACCCAACGGCTGGTCATTGCCCTGCACCTGCTTCGAGCCACCGAACGCTTCGGCTGTGATCCCTCCATCAAGCACCATCGCCTGTGACGCAAAGACGTTCAGCGTCCCCGCGTTGCCACCGACAATATAGTCCGCCTCGTAGGCGCCACCGCTGAGCAGCGGGTTGTACCAGGTCTGCTTCACACCCCAGCGCGACGACGTCTGGGTGAACTGCCCCGCAATGCCCACATACGTGTCGTTGTCGCTCGCGTCGCCGATCGGCACGATCGCACCATCGGCATCAATCAGACGGGTAGTGTTGACCGTGCCGCCGAGGTAATGAATGTAGCCGCCGTTCAGGTTGAGCGACGAACCGGTTGCCGTCATCACCTGGTTGCCCGACAGCGTGATCGTGCCGCCGTTGGTCAGCAACTGGTCGACCGTGCGCGGCATCAGGCTCACGGCGCCGGCAAGATTCAGGATCGGGCTGCCCACCCACTGCAGACCGTCGCTCGTCGTACCCGAGAGCGTGCTGTCCACCACGACGCCGCCCAGTCCATTGAGGAAGCTGTCGCGCAATAGCGGCGAATCGGCGAGGTTGTTCTCGTTGATCGTGCCCACGTCGAGCAGGATGTCGGAGATCGGCAGTTCGACGTTGGCCAGACCTGAGACGTCAATCGTCGCACCACTATCGAGGTAGATCCGGCCCGGTACGGCTGTGTCGCCAGGCGGCGTGGAATAATTCTGTGCCGAATCAGGTGTGAGCGCCACCACCGATACGCTGGAACCTGGCGCCTCGATCAGCGAACCACCCTGGAACCACACGGACCCGGCCGTCATCGTGATGCTGCCCGGCGTAAAGGTCGTGCCCGGCGCTGACGTCGCCGTCTGGTCATCGGTGTCCGGCGTCACACTTGTCACCGAACCCGGACCGAAGGTCAGCAGGCCGGCACGACGGTTAACGTCGGCGCCGCCCTGGTAACCAGATCCAACCGCACTCGTGCCTGTGTAGTTGGCCGCGTTCGGCGGGTTTGCATAGTACTCGTCAACCGTCGAGATCGTGATGGCACCAGGCGTATTGACACTCGTCGTTACGCCCACCACGCCGTTCTGGACGACACTGCTGCCCAGCAGGTCGATGTTGCCACGAGCAGCCTGGACGAGGCCCGTATTGGTCAGTGTGCCCGCCGGAGTGATATCCGTCTGGTTTTTGCCATTGATCAACTCCAGTTGGCCACTCAGTTCAGGCAGCAGCACCTGCGGATTCGTCGGATTGGGCGTGAGGCTCACACCCACGCCCGCGGCCAGCACGACCTGGCCCGCCGTGGCCGTGATGTTCCCACCGTTGTTCACGTTTGGCGCCGCGATCAGCACGAAACCGCCATCGCTGGCCGTGCCGGTCGTCTGGGTGGTGATCGATGCGCCCGGCGCGATCGTGATGTTGCCCGGCGCCTGATACTGGCTCGCCGAGCTCACCTGAACCTGGTTGCCCAGGCCCAATACTTCGTTGGGAACACCGCCGGCTGAGGCAACCGAGGTCGTGCCAGCTTCCAGTGCCGCGAGCCCCCCCTGGGTACCAGCGGGCAAGCTCAGGAACAACTGGTTGCTATTGGCAATATCCGTGCTGCTCTGAACCGGAACATCGTTCGTATTCAGCAGATCCAGCGACGACGCCACCAGCGAATGCACATTGATCTGCGAGCCCGCGCCGAACAGGATGCCGTTGCGGTTGATCACATACACCGAGCCCTGGGCGGTGATTTTGCCCAGAATCTGGCTGGGCAGCCCGCTCGGATCGATGATCCGATTGAGCACCACCCAGTTGTTCGCGCCGTTGGTCTGCGTACCACCCGCCTGGTCGAAGTTCAGCGTGGTCTGCTTGCCGACGTTCATCGTCTGCCAGGTCACCACCGCGTTCTGCGCGGTCTGCTGGATATCCACCGTCACCTGGCCATTCGCGGCCACCGATTGCGTCGGCAGGCCAGCGTTGATCCACAGGTTCGCACTGCTGACGTTGCTGCTCACACCGGGGGCCACCTGCAAGCCACCCGGCGCAAGACCGTTGGGCACGTTCGATGGCGCGGCTGCAGCCGCGGCGGCCGCCGTCTGCTGGGCAGCCAGTTGCGCGGCAATGCCCTGTGCGACGTGGGCCAGATTCTGGATCGAAGGCTGGCTCGACTGCAGCGCCTGCTGCGGCGACACACCCACCCCCAGGTTCGTGACGCCCATTGCACTGCCGCGTGCAGCGCTCATCTGCGCACCGATATTCGACAGATTGACAATGCCGCTCGCGTGCGCACTGGCTGCGGCACCCGCGGCGATCATCAGCGCAATCGCCTGGCACAGCGGCCGAAGATTCGATCGCAATACCGGTGACGAGGGAAAAGGATTATCTTGTACGCGCGCACGTGCTGCCATTGTCAACTTTCCCGAACACATAAAGTGATGACCGCATCCACTACGCGTCACACGCGCCGTTCGAGGATGCGATTCCCCGATATCGACCTGAAGGGCCGCTAATCCGACAGAAGTTACGGGCTCGGCGTGGCAATCGTATTTCCACTGTTACCCACCATTTTGTCGTCGGAAAAGATAGGTACCTTTTGCAATACTTTCGTCATCCAGACGATCCGGGCCCAAAGGCATGTCATACCTTGATCAGCCGACGCTTTCACCGATATGCTGCAGCAATGCCTGTGTCACGCTCTCGATCACAGCAGGCCAGTCGCCCGGCTTGTCCTGCCGGAAAATGCGAACGCCCGGATACCACGGACTGTCTTCCCGCTTCAGTAACCATCGCCAATCCGGCACACGCGGCAACAATACCCAGACAGGCTTGCCAAGCGCACCAGCCAGGTGCACCACCGACGTATCCACCGAAATCACCAGGTCGAGGTTCTTGATCAGCGCTGCCGTGTCCGCGAAATCCTGCAGGTCCGCTCCGAAGTGAGTGATGCCGCTTTGCCCAAGCGCTACTGCGTCACGCTCGCGGACCTGCTGGTGCAGGCTGACAAACGAGACCCCTTGCGAATACAGCGGCGCGAGCACGGACAAGGCAATCGACCGGTTAAGGTCGTTGTTGTGCGTCGGATTACCCGACCACGCGAGCCCAACCTTGAGCCGGTCCGGACGAACCCGCTCGGCCAGCCGCTGCTCCCACGCACGAACCCGGGTCAGGTCGGCGCGCAAATACGGCACCTCAGCGGGAATATTTTCCAGATCGGTATCAAAAGCGAGCGGCAGGCTAAGCAATGGACACTGCAGATCAAAGGCCGGCAACGGCTCGCCTACCGCAACAAGATGATGTACACCGCGCAGCGAAGACAGCAGATCTTTCAGGGCACGCGGCACTTCCAGCACCACCGTTGCACCGCGCGCTTCGACCAGGCTCGCATAGCGGCAAAACTGCAGCGTGTCGCCGTAACCCTGTTCGGAATGCAGCAGGATCACCTTGCCGGCGATCGGCTCGCGGCCTGACCAGAGCGGCCGGTCCGTATGGCGACGGGATCGGGCCGCATCCACGTCCATCCAGCGGTATTCGTATTTCTTCCAGCCTTCGGCGAAATCTCCCGTGAGCAGGCGGCAGTACGCTTCCTCGTGATGCGCTTCGCCCTTGCCAGGCGCCATGGTCCGCATCTGCTGGTAGCAGTCGAGCGCCTCGTCGAAACGCAGCAGTTGCTGCAACGCACCACCGCGCAACGCCCAGCCATCCGTATCGACGGGTTCGACGGCGACTGCCGCTTCGTAGCTCGCCAGCGCGTCATCGTAACGACCGAGTTGCTGCAGCGCATGTCCCCGGCTGATCAGCAGGTGCGCATTCGCCCCGGACCGATGCAGGGCGTCGTCGTAGCTCTCCAGTGCCTCCGCATAGCGCTCCAGCATACGCAGGGCAATGCCCTGGTTACTCAGCGCCACGTGCAGGTCCGGGGCGCGGGAAAGTGCCTCGGCATACGCCCCGGCCGCTTCGGCGTGGCGCCTCAATCCCTGCAAGGCATTGGCTCGCCCGAGCCAGGCGGCGGCATGGTCCGGCGCACGCGACAATATCTGGTCGCTACGCACGAGCAGTTCGTCATAGTTGTGCAGCAGATCCAGGGCGACGCAGCTCTGATAAAGCACATCCACGTCGTCTGGCCGGACCTCGAGCGCCTGCTCGAAAGACAGCAGGGCCTCCGCGTCCCGACCCAGCGCAAGCAACATCAAGCCGCACTGTGACAGGAGTTCGGGCACGCGCGGGCGAATGACGAGCGCGAGACGGTAGCTGTGCAGCGCCTCCTCATGACGCCCGAGGTCGCGCAGCGCATGAGCGCGATTGGTATGGACTGCGTAATCGTGACGGGCAAGCGCCAGTGCCCGGTCGAAGCTGATCAGGGCGTCCGCCGGACGGCCGAGCGCACGCAGGGCATTCCCGCGATTGCTCCACGCCTCCGCCAGTACCGGCGCGATTACGAGCGCCCGCTCGTAGGCCGCCTGTGCTTCGGCATGGCGCTCCAGCCCAAGCAGCGCATTGCCATGCCCCACGTGCGCGGGAGCGTATCGCGGATCAAGCCGCAAAGCTTCCTGAAGCGGCACCAGCGCGGCCTCGTAACGACCCAGCTTGACCAGCACCAGGCCGTGATTGGCAAACGCCCACGCGTAGCGCCGCTCGTTGCGCAACGCCTGCGCAAACAGCTTTTCTGCCTGCAAGGCGTCGCCGCACTGGTCGCAGGCTGATCCAAGGAGCAGCAGCGCCTCCGCATTGTCCGGATCGATCGCCAGCACCCCGCGGTACAGCTGCTGTGCTTCGCCAGGCTGGCCACGCTCGAGCAAGGCTCGCCCTTTCTGCAACGAGCTGCGGATCGCCGCGCTAAACAACGCCGCACGCTCGCCCGCCACGCCCGCGTGATCCTCTGCCGTCCCTACATCGGACTCCCTGTCGCCACGTCGCTTGTCGCGTCCCATCGCTCCCCCTTCAGGTTGGCAACTCAGCAGAAACCAGCCCTTCGATGGACGGCAGCGCCGCACCAATCCTCTGGAAGACGTCGGACCAGTCGCCCGCACGCGACTGCCTGAAAAGACGCGCGCTCGGATACCAGGGGTTGTCTTCGCGATCGAGCAGCCAGCGCCAGTCGGGCAGGTACGGCAGCATGATCCAGAGCGGTCGGCCCAGTGCTCCGGCCAGGTGCGCGACCGAGGTATCCACGCTCACGACGCAATCCAGGCACTCGACGAGCGCAGCGGTGTCCGCGAAATCGCCGATCTCGTCGCCAAAGTGGCGTATAGACGATGCCTCTAGCGCCGCCTGCTCCTCGTCGCGCACAACCTTTTGAATGCTGATCCACTCGACCGCATCCGAGAGGAGCGGCATCAGGTCGTCAAGCGGTATCGAACGGTTAAAGTCATCCAGGTGGTTCGGATTGCCCGACCAGGCAATGCCGATTCTCGGCCTTGTCCGCGTGCCGAGCCTTGCTTGCCACTTTGCAATCTGCGCCGGTTCTGCCCGCACGTACGGCACATCTGCGGGAATCGATGCCAGGTCGGTATGGAATACGAACGGCAGGCTCAATAACGGACAATGAATATCGAAGGGCGGCAGGGGTTCGCCGTAAGCGACGACCTGATCGACGCCCTCCACCTCTTCCAGCAAAGACCTCAGCGGAGGCTGCACTTCGATGATGACGCGCGCGCCGCGCGCCTTGACGAATTTCACGTAGCGGCAGAACTGCAGGGTATCGCCCAGCCCCTGTTCCGCGTGCAGCAAGATCGTCTTGCCTTCAATCTCTTCTTCCCCGAGCCACAGCGGCTGCGCAAACTCGCGCTTGAATTTTCCGACCTGCGCTTCGCGCCAGCGCCACTCATATTCGGGCCAGCCCTTTTTGAAATCGCCAGTCTGGAGATAAACGAACGCCTTGGTAAAACGCGTGGCGATGTTCTCCGGATCGGACTCAAGCACCCGGTCGTAAGCGGCAAGCGCTTCTTCGTGGCGCATCAGCGAGCGCAACACGTTGCCGCGCTGAAACATGGCGGGCCGGTCGGATGGATCGATCGCGACCGCGCGGCTATGACTCGTCAGCGCCTCTTCGTAGCGATGCAGGCGCTGCAAAATCCGGCCGCGGGTAAACCACGCAGGACCGTACGCCTCGTTGAGCACGATGACGCGATCGCAGGCTTCCAGCGCCTCGGGCTCCCGCCGCAGTCGCGTCAGCACACGGGCCCGATTGCAAAGCACTTCTATAGAATCGGGGGCCACTTGTAGCGAGGCGTCATAACTTGCGAGCGCGTCGGGATATCGCGCAAGACCGTACAATGCGCTGCCCCGGTTAGCCAGCGCGCCGGCATGCCCGGCATCCAGTTTGAGCGCGCGATCGCAACGCGCAAGCGCCTCATCGAAACGGCCGAGACGCTCGAGCATGACCGCGCTGTTGTAAAGCGCGTCGACAAAATCCGGCTGACTCGCCAAGGCCTCGCCCAGGCTTGCCAATGCCGGCTGCAGGCGGCCGAGGTCGGCCAGGGTCAAGCCCTGCATGAGCAGCGTCTCTGCGTTGTTGGGCACCAGAACCAATGCGCGCCCGTAACTGTCCAGTGCCTGCTCAAGATGACCCAGATCGCGCAATATGTGGCCGCGCAGACGGAGGGCATCGAATGAGCGCCGATCGACCGACAACGCGCGATCACACGACGCCATCGCCTCCATATGACGCTGCAACACCCTGAGCACGGCAGCGCGCCGGCACAAGGCGTCAACCAGTGTGGGCGCAACGTCCAGCAAACGGTCGTAAGCCGAAACAGCCTCGGTATAACGTCCCAGATCCGCCAGCACGCCGGCGCGCGCCAGTAGCGAACGCAAGTGCGCCGGATTGATCGTGAGCGCCGCGTCCAGGCGGGCAAGTGCGTCTTCACGACGGTTAAGGCCAATCAATACAGACGCGTGATTAGCCAATGCAAGCGCAGAGGGCATCCGCTCGATCGAACGCCTCATGACCGCATCGGCCTCGTCCATTCTGCCCCCCTGGAAATGCAGCACGCCGAGCAGATGCAATGCCTCGGCATGGTCAGGGTCAATCTTCAGAACCTCGTGATAGCCTCGCTCGGCGTCATGAAGCGCACCTCGCTCGTGCGAACCCCGCGCACGCCGTAGTGCCTCCTCGACGGCTGTCGAACCATTGCGCGAAGCCGACGCCACACCCGCCTGTCCCGACGGGGGCGAAGAACGCACCCCGCCCCCGGCTCCCCTTTCCACTTCCGACGCCATCGTTCCTTATCTCCCGGGACGCCATGCGTCCCCGCTTGGTTCGAGCCGCTCCGCACCTGCGCATCGCGACCTATCTCAGGACGGCGATCGCCTCTCGTACCGCATTGATGACCTCGGGCCATCGGCCCGGAGCCTCCTGCCGGAATAGCCGCGCTTCCGGATACCAGGGACTGTCTTCCCGCCCGCTCATCCAGCGCCATTCCGCGACATAGGGCAACAGGATCCACACGGGGCCGCCAAGCGCACCGGCCAGATGGGCGACAGCCGTATCCACGGAAATGACCAGGTCCAGTGAGCGGATAAGCGCTGCGGTATCCGAAAAGTCGCGGATGTCCGCCTCGAAACTGCGGATCGGCGATTGCTCGAGAACGGCCACGTCGTTCTCGCGAACCACCTTCTGCAGGCTGATCCAGTCGACATCCAGATCGAGCAAAGGCCCAAGCGTCGCCAGCTCGATCGAGCGGTTACGGTCATTGCGGTGTTCGGAATTGCCTGACCATGCGAGGCCGATCCGCAACCGCTGCCTCGTGCCGAGGATTTTTTCCCATTTTTCTACCAACCCGGCGTCTGCATGAAGGTATCGCGTCTGGGCGGGAATGCTCGACAGGTCCGTCTGGAAGAGGAACGGCAAACTCAGCAGCGGACACTGGTAGTCGAAAGCGGGCAGCGGCTCGCCAGTCGCGACCACCTGCACGGAGCCGTGCAGCGTCGTCACGAGCGAGCGCAGCGCCGGCTGCACTTCCAGTACAACGCGGGCGCCGGCATCCAGCAGGCGTTGCACGTAGCGGCAGAACTGCACCGTATCGCCGAAGCCCTGCTCCGCGTAAATCAGTATCGTGCGGCCATCGAGCGGCTCTTCGCCAGACCATCGCGGTTGCGAAAAAAACCGCTTGCTGTGTTCGGACTTCGGATCACGCAGACGCCATTCGTACTTTGGCCATCCACGGGCGAAGTCGCCTCGATGCAGATAGATGAACCCCTGCGCGAAATGGGCATCCACGTAGTTCGGATCGATCTTGATCGCCTGATCGTAGTCCTGAAGCGCTGCATCGAATCTGAGCGTATCGAACAGCGCGTTGCCGCGATTGAACCAGGCCATCGCATACTTCGGGTTGATCGCAAGCGCCCGATCGAACGCGGCCAGTGCGTCTTCATAGCGACGCATGTCGTGCAGGACGTTGCCGCGGTTGCACCAGCCCTCGGGAAAGTCCGCACTTGCCGCGAGCGCGGCGTCGTAGCTCTGCAACGCCGCCTCGTAGCGCCCAAGCTGACGTAATGCGCTTCCCTGGTTGCACAGTACATCCGACGCGCCAGACTCGAGTTCGAGCGAACGGCTGTAATCCAGCAGCGCGTCTTCGTGACGTTCCTGATGTAGCAAGGCATTTCCACGCGTGGCATACGCCTTGGCGTGATTCGGCTCCAGTGCGAGCACACGAGCACACCGCTCCACGGCTTCTTCCGCGCGTCCGAGCCGTTCCAGCGCAACCGCGCTGTTGTACAGCGCCTCCACATGATCCGGCTTCGAGGCAATGGCTTCGTTAAAGCTTGCGAGCGCTTCCTTTGGACGTCCCAGGTCCACCAGCGTACGGCCCCGAACCGAGAGGATTTCCGCATGGTCCGGTACGATCGCAAGCGCGCGCTCATAGTTCTGTAGCGCCTCTGCATATCGTTGCAGGTCGCGCAATACATTCCCCAGGTTATAGAACGATTCGAATGAACGGGGATTGACAGTCAGAGCGCGCTCATAGGTCTCCAGCGCTTCCTGCAATCTGCCGAGCGCACGCAATGCGGCGCCACGGTTACACAGGGGATCGAGCAAAAGCGGCGACACTTGAAGAGCCTTGTCATAGGCATTAAGCGCCGCCTCGTATCTGCGCACCCCCATCAGCGTATTACCCTGGCGAACCAGCGCGTTCACGTGGCCGGGTTCCAGACGCAAAGCAGCATCGAGTTGCTCCAGCGCGAGGTCGGGCTTGCCGTTTGTCGCGAGGACGGCTCCGAGGTCCGACAATGAATCAGCGTTTGGTGCAATAGACACCGCTTGCCGCAGCAGCGCTTCCGCCCCGAGCATGTCTGCGCGCTGGAACTTGAGGATGCCGTAGAACTGGAGTGCTTCAGCATCGTCCGGCTGATCCGCCAGCACTGCTTCGTATTCACGTTCCGCGTCATCGAGCCGCCCGGCTCCGTGCCACTCCTTTGCACGCGAAAGAGTCGCTTTCGCTGGCCGCTTTCCCGAGCCTGCATTTGCAAGCGCGCCTAAGCCCGTGCTGTCCGGGTGCCCGACATCCATGCCCGCCTCCTGGTCCCATTGCAAAAAACGCTGAACGCAGAACGGCTCGGATAATCCGTTACCCTACCGATCTGCACAATCAGACTAGCGGACTAGGGGTAACAGGCGTATGACGGATGTTACGGACCATTTCCGCCTGGTAATAAATGACCTGAGACCTTGACACGGAATCGTCATTCGCTATCCGGGCGTGTCACGTCCCGGCGGAAATGGCTTCGACCGGCCTGCATGATTCAGCGCATGATCCAGCACGCATAGCGCCCGCATGGCGCGCGCTGCCTCGTGCTTACTGACCGATGGGAATCATGCGTACAAAATCGACCGGGGGGGTGCCCATCGTCATCGCGAACCGGATCCCCCGAGGCAGGGGCATCCCGATTGAGGAAATGTTGCTTATGCCGTGCTCGGCCAGGAACCGCGCGTAAGCTTCGGCGACTGTCGCCTGATTCGACGTCCAGCCGCCCGGCGCCACCCATACCGAAAGGCTCATCGAGCGCACGTCGTCGTTCGCCACTACGCCCGCAAAATCGTCCATGTGATGCAATGCATCGGACAACTGGGAAAGCGTCGAGAGCGGCTGCGACGCGCTGCGTATGAGGCGGTGCCCCTTGAGCTGGTAGCGCACGACCTGCAACCAGGTCGGACCATTGCCGACACTCAGGTGCCTCACCAGCACGAGTTCGTTGGGCATGATGCGCAACGGCGGACCACTCACCTCATCGGGCGTCACAAGGCTGAGCATGTCGTATTGCATTTGCGAGAAGTACCGGCCCAGCAAACGGGTCTGGGTCAAACTCCCGACGATGTCGTCGCGCCCGCGTATGGTTGCATCAAGGCCACGCCAAGACAGGAGCGCAATCACAGCGAGCAAGGCGATCGCGACAAGCATCTCTATCAGGGTAAAGCCCGCCGTACGCGCGCCGCGCTTCGCCTTAAAGTCTCGCTTCATTCTCCACCACCGTCACAACCTCGGCGAGCACGTCCCCGCTCGCCGCCGAAGGGTAGACACTCACCGACACCTGACGGAGCAAAGGGCTTGTCAGCGCCGTCACGCGCTGCCGGCACACGAAGTGGTACTGGCCCTGCGGGCAGGCAAAGGTGCTTTGGCCCACGTCCGGCCAGGCCGCCGAAATGCGTATCGCACTCAGCGCATTGTCGGCGCTCCATAACGCGAGCAGACGTGCGCGTGCCGAATCGGTGTCCGACGCGAGTGATCCTATTGCGCGCAGTACCGCGCCCAGTGCGATGGCGACGATCGCCAGCGCAATCAGCACCTCGATCAGGGTAAAGCCGCGCTCCCCCGCACCACGCCGCATGCAAGTGCGGCCCCCGGAAGACGCCGATCGTATGGCCCGCCTGTACCCACCGCTCGCCATCTTCAAGTTAGCCCCGTTCCATGAACATCACGACTGGCTGGAGACCGGCCCATTACCTGGCGCGTTGCGAGCGGCGTCTTCCAGTTGCCGCAGGTAATCGCACCACACATCGATCGGAACAAAAACAGCAACCGGCTCGTTCTCCCGATAGATCATCACTTGCGATGTCTGCGCCTTGTCCAGCACTGCCTCCGGGTCACGATCGAGTTCGTCGACCGTGACCGTGAATGTGTTCCGTTCTGGTTGCATATCCTTATGTCCCTCCCCTTCGGGCGGACCAGCATGGCTGCGCCACGTCCGATCGCCCTAACCCCGGGTCGCATAAACCGATTCATTTTGCATCGCCGGCCATCCCCTTTTCTGGCGAAGGCATGCGGGCCTGTTTCTGCCAATCTCTGAACGCGCCGAAAGAACGAGGTGACGATCGATGGCGAGCCTACAGGGGTCCTATGGCGAATCAATGTCGAGTTGTACGCAACAATCCGGCGTTCCGGACATAAGGGGGCGACGTTACCAGGCGCCGCACCGGGGACACATTCTGTCTAGCGACATGTCAGGGGATAGTTGGGTCCGCCGCCAGGCCGACCAAAGTGAGGTACTGCTCCAAGGCCGAAAGTGCACCGGCTTCAACCATGGCGCCAACGTAGCCGTCCGGCCGCACCAGCACCCATGTGTCGGCGGCGAGGCCATAGGCATCGCGCATGTGGCCGTCATCGTCAAAGAGCTCGCCGCGCTTACCCACAATGTAAATTCTCAGTCCGGCTCGAGCCGCCACCGCCGCGCGATCAGCCACTTCATACCCGAGCAGGGTCCAGTGCGTCCCCTGAAACAGGTTGAACAGCCGAACAGGCTGGCCGGCTGCGCCACGCATAGGGGCATCAGGCGCCCGATCGCCGGCGCAAAGGGTGTCGTGACGCTCGGGCTGCTCCATGGCGAGCGAGGACTCCGGGTAACCGATATCGAGTTGACTGACTTCGCGGCCACGGCGTCGGATACCGCGTTTTGCGCTATCGAGCAACCTGGTCGCGAGACCCAGCATCCCGGCCGCAACCGGGCGGCGCTCCTCCTCGAACGTATCGAGCAAAGACTGCGGTGCGCCACCCAGCACCGCGGCCAGCTTCCAGCCGAGGTTATAAGCGTCCTGTACGCTGGTATTGAGCCCCTGGCCGCCGGTCGGAGGATGGACATGCGCGGCGTCGCCGGCAATGAAGACACGTCCGTGCCGATAGCGCTCAGCAAGACGGGCGTTCATGCTGAAAACCGACGCCCAGTGCACGGCTTCGACGACAATGCCCTGCCGGCTGGTGCGCCCGGCGATCAACGCCGTCAGCCCTTGCGGCGAGACGTCGATCTCGCCCTCGAGCGGCACCGGGGCCTGCAATTGAAACATGTCCGTTCCAGCCAGTGGGCACAACGATACCTGCAACTCCATTGAACCTTCGTTGAAGTGATGCCAGATATCCGCGCTCAAACCACGCAGGTGCATATCTGCAACCACGGCCCTCACGCCAAGCGTCTTGCCGGGAAAGTCGATGCCTAGCGCTTGCCGCACAAAACTGCGGCCACCGTCGACACCGACCAGATAGCGCGCGCGCACGGATTCCTCACCGTGGCTGGTTTTGATGCGAGACGTTACCCCTTCGGCATCCTGAACAAAATCCAGCAATTCCGAGCCGAATTCGACACGATGACCGAATTCGGCAAGACGCTCGCGCATCACCCCCTCGGTCAGGAATTGCGGGACCATCAGGCGCATGTGATAAGGCTCGTCGGGCGTGGGATCAACCACCTCGATGACTTCGGAACTCAGAACACTGCCGTCGTTGCCATACGTATGCTCTGACGGGTAAACGCCCCCGACGGCAACCAGGTGGTCGAGGATTCCCAGATCTTCGAAGATTTCCTGGCTGCGCGGCTGAATACCCTTGCCGCGCGAGCCGCGGAACGGGCCTTCGAGCTTGTCGATCAGCCGGAAAGCAATGCGCCGGCGCGCGAGCTCGATCGCCAGCGTCAGACCGGCCGCGCCGGCTCCGCAAATCAGCACTTCGGTATCGAATTGTTGCGTCATGGCAGTCCTCACATTGCGTGTATTTTGCACATTATTAGCGAAGATCCGGCTTGCGGTCAACAACAATGTTCAAAATACACATATTCCCTGCCAATCCGCCCTACAGGCTGTGGACCCGCGGCTGGCGCTTCCGCCTTGCATCAATTCGTTCCATCGCAGTCCGAACATTCTCATTTATTGAGACACAAAGACGTGTAATGATCGCGCCCGGTTCGCCAGCAATGTGTCGCAACGGCCACCGTCTGCCTAACACATGCATCCGTGCGGCCGAACAACCCGAGCATTCATTCCAACGTCATGAGCAACTTTCTGTTCGATCTGGCCACGAACCTCGCCATTCTTGCGACGCTGCTAATCGCATGCCACCTGTGCAATCTTGCCAGGCCCGACCTCGTTCTGGATGGCGGCTATGCTTACCTCGTGCTCGCGATAACCGCCCTGGTGTTCGACGCGATTCTTACTTTTTGTGTGTTCGCCGATGCGCCAAGCCGCTACGGAAAGTTCGGCTCGTCCAGCGCGTTTGTGGATCGCGCGTGCGCCTATGCGCTTACCTGCGTGCTCGCGCTCTATTGCGCAAGGCGCATGCGGGCACGCAGGCTGAAAGCTAAAGCTGGCGAAGCGCTCGTCATCCGGACTTCGCCGTACACCGAGTCGCATCTGCCTATGTGATAACGCGCCGCCGCGTCTGCTGCTGCGGCGTCGTTCCTGGCGTCATCTTCAGGTCGTTTTGATCACGCCGGACCAGCCGGGCAGATAGCGCGCATCAGGCGTATGGGCGAGGGTCTTCGCCAGATCGAGCGCCTTCGCGAAGTTTTTCGTGATCTTGCTCTCCGGCACGCGCGGCCGCAAAAAGTCGGCCCACAGAAATTCGCTGAACGGCGTCGCGTCCTTGGCATAGCCGCCTGCGTTGCGCAGTTCGCCGGCAAGACTGCGATAAGGATCGTCGGCCATTTCCGTGACTACCTTCGGCAGGTGTTCGTACTCGTAACGCGAACCGTCCGCGCCAAACGGATGGACCCACTGGTTGTGCTCCATCATGCGCCAGAAAATGGTGAAGTCGAGCCACGACAGGTCTTTCAGCACCATCACCTTCACTTCCTTGACATTCTCTTCGAGCAGCGCCCGCCCAAGGTGATGATGGTCAACAATGTAATAGCGGTCCTCCGGCCCCAGCACGGCGGGAAAGGAGTGCGAATCGATCGCGGCGCTCCGCTGCTTCTTGTTCAACGTCTTCCAGTGAGCGCGCTTCAAAGCCACCTCACGATAGCCCACCGTCATCTGGGTAGGCCGCAAGGTCTCGAGTTTTGCCGGGATAAAGTGAACGTCTCTATTTGGAACCATGGTCTGCCTCATCAAATCGTTAAATCAATTTAGCGGGAAACAATAGCGCGAATCAGCCACGCCGTTAATATCCGTCAATACATTTTGCATAGCCTCAGGAATGGTCCTTGCGAAGGCGCGAGGCGTCGCCTATAACTTGCGAAGACCGAGAGTGAGCAGGCTCGCCCCTTGTCAGGCATTGCATCCACTGTGTTGAATCGAAGCTGTTCGTCATCAGTCAAACGCAACCGACCCGAGCGAGGACACCTTGAATCTCGATACCATACACACCTTCCTCATGACGCGAGGCATCGACATTGGCACCAAGGTTCTCGGTGCGATTGTCCTATGGATCGTCGGCCGGTGGGTGATTGGCGTGATCACCGGTCTGCTGCGCAAGCTGCTGGAGCGCAACGGACGCGTCGATCCGACGCTCGCCAAGTACCTCGGCTCGATTCTCGGCGCTCTGCTGAACCTGCTGCTGATTCTCGCCATCCTGCAGGTGTTCGGAGTACAGACCACTTCGTTCGCGGCACTGCTCGCGGGCCTCGGTCTCGCCATCGGCACGGCGTGGGGCGGCCTGCTTGCCCACTTCGCCGCGGGTATCTTCATGCAGGTGCTGCGCCCCTTCAAGGTGGGCGACTTCGTCACGGCCGGCGGGGTGACCGGCACCGTCCACGAACTGGGGCTCTTCGGCACCACGATCATCACGCCGGACAATGTTACGACCATCGTCGGCAACAACAAGATCTTCTCGGACACGATCTCCAACTACAGCGTGCTGCCGGTGCGCCGCGTCGAGCTGACGGCGAAGATCGCCAACGGCGTCGATCCGATCGACGCGGCCAATCGCCTGCGCGCTGCGGTGGTGAAGATTCCGAATGTCGCGGAAAGTCCGGCGCCCGATATCGAGCTTCTGTCGTTCACGCCGGAAGGCCCGTTGCTATGCGTGCGCCCCTATACGCATAACAGCAATTACTGGCAGGTCTATTTCGACACCAACCGCGCCATCGTCGAAACCTTCCGGGAAGCGGGCTACCCCACTCCGGAAACACCGTTGGTAAGGCGCGCGGCGGGTTAGCGGCGGCGAAGGTGCGCGGGGTAATTGCGGCAATTGCTGCAATTGCGGGCAGCTCGCAGTTGCACTGCAGCGGCGCGACAACCCAATAGCGCCCATTGCTCGTCGAGAACAAAAAAAGCGGCGCCGCGAAATCTCGCGGCGCCGCTTTTGTTTTGCCGGGCCTGGCGTCGGGCCAACCACAGCGTCGTGGCAGGCCGGCGCTCAGCTTAGCGACTGCCGGGCCCCGCTGCGGGCTTGCGCATCATTTTCCACAACGCACCGAGCACCACCGGCACGATTGCGGCGCCCGCACCCACCAGCACGATCACGTTCAGGTATTGACGGATAAACGGAATGTTGCCGAAGAAGTAACCGAGCAGCACCAGCAGCAGCACCCAGAACAACGCGCCCACGAAATTGAAGAACTGGAAGCGGCTGACGGTCATCTGCGAAGCGCCGGCTACGAACGGCGCGAACGTGCGCACCACCGGAATGAAACGCGCCAGCACTATGGTCTTGCCGCCGTGCTTTTCATAGAAGTTGTGGGTCTTCTGCAGCGCGGACCGATCCAGGAAACGCTCGAGCAACGGGATATGCGAGTCGAACACCTTGGGCCCGATCGCCTTGCCGATCAGGTAATTCACCGTATTGCCGCCAATCGCAGCCACCAGCAGCAGCACGATTAGCAGACCGAGGCTCATTTCACCGCTTGCGCAGAACGCACCGCCAATGAACAGCAGCGAGTCGCCCGGCAGAAACGGCAGGACGACCAGACCGGTTTCGCAAAACACAATCAGAAACAGCACCGCGTAGACCCATGCGCCGTACTGGTGAATGAAAACCCCCAGAAACTTGTCGATATGCAAGACAAGATTCACGAACTGCAGCAGCGTATCCAAAAGCGTCCCTTATTGAGCGAATTGACAGAATGGTGTGGACGGCCGGAGCGGCACGCCTTCATCGCATGGTGAAATAGGCAGCGATCTCCGGCTCGAAAGCGCAGAAATTGACCGCGCCATGATACCGAAAGTGCCCGACAGCAATAAGAAATCTATATGCCCGGGCGCACACAGTCCGGCCGTGACGAATGCCGGCAACCGGCTCACCCGCGCCTCGCGAGGCGCCTGGCGGCACCTCGCGGCAGGTTTGCCGCGAATCGCTATAATTTCGCCATGTCCGAATTCTCCGAACCGCCCATCGACGCCGCCACCCCCGCCGTGGCGCCCGCCCTACGTCCGTTGCGCGCGATCCAGCCCTTGCCGGACCTGCTGATCAGCCAGATCGCCGCCGGCGAAGTGGTCGAGAGACCGGCATCGGTCGTTAAGGAGCTGCTGGAAAATGCGATCGACGCCGGCGCGAACACGCTGCGCATCCTGCTCGACGAAGGCGGCGTCAAGCGAATCTCCATCACCGACGACGGCGGCGGCATCCCCGAAGGCGAACTCACGCTCGCGCTGATGCGCCACGCCACCAGCAAGATCCGCTCGCTCGCCGAGCTGGAAGCGGTCGGCACGCTCGGGTTTCGCGGCGAGGCGCTGGCCTCGATTGCGTCGGTGTCGGAAATGTTCATTACGAGCCGTACTGCCGACGCGCAGCACGCGATGCGCATCGAGGCGCAAACCGGCGTGCTGAGCCCGGCGGCCGGCACCCAGGGCACGACCA
>SDBV01004978.1_pt1 | contig 18884 bp, 37 predicted proteins | sample 2277081 | NCBI WGS metagenome assembly SDBV01 (sample SAMN10402039, study PRJNA504765) | marine sediment metagenome | isolation source: marine sediment core GS10_PC15, 223 cmbsf | place: Arctic Ocean: Southern Knipovich Ridge | collected 2010
GCTTAGACCCGGATGCCGCAAGGCGTGGGGGTTCGACTCCCTCCAAGGGTACCAATTTGTATCGGCCCATAGCCCAACGGAAGAGGCAGCCGTCTCAAAAGCGGTTTATAGTGTCGGTTCGAGTCCGACTGGGCCTAGAAATTTATAGCTGTATGTCATATAAAGACGCGGACAGGCAAAGGGAGTATCAGCGTGAATGGATTCTTAAAAGACGCTTAAAGTGGCTTTCTAAGAATGGTCCATGCGTTAATTGTATGTCATGGGACAAACTAGAGGTTCATCACTTGGATTCTAGTAAAAAGATAGACCATAGAGTGTGGTCGTGGTCAGAAACTAGAAGATGCAAAGAGCTTTCTAAGTGTATAGCGTTGTGTAATAGTTGCCACACGAAAGAAACAAGGAGGTCTTTGCAGGCAAAGGAACATGGCTCTAGGAGTATGTATAGGCGTTGCAAGTGTTACAAATGTAAAAATGGACACAAGCTTCGCATGAGAGAGTATAGAAAAAACGGAAGATATGTTCTTCCGGTTTATAGCGGCGTAGTGTAGTTGGTCAACACGCTTGGCTCATAACCAAGAACAATGAGAGTTCGATTCTCTCCGCCGCCCCCAAGTTTGAGGGCTTATAGCTCAGCGGACAGAGCACTTGGCTACGAACCAAGGTTGCCCCAGGTTCGAATCCTGGTAGGCCCTCCACATTTTTTTGTGGGCCATTAGCTCAGTGGACAGAGCGTGAGGCTTCTATCCTCAGCGTCGTGGGTTCGACTCCTACATGGCCTTCCAAGTTTGAGGCGGCGTGGTAGAACACGCGGATAGCTGGCCGGGGATGAGTAGGGGTCTTAGGACTCTAAACACAGCGCATGCAACTCCCCCCGTCTCAATTAGTTTGAGGCGTGTTCCGCTAACGGTCAGGCGACCTGGTTTTCACCCAGGCAATACGAGTTCAATTCTCGTACACGCCTCCAAGTTTTTGCCGCCCTGTAGTTCAATGGTAGAGCGTCCGCCTCATAAGCGGGTTGTTGTGGGTTCGACTCCCACCAGGGCCACCATTTTAGCCGGTTCGTCTAACGGTAAGACGCGGAGCCGATTACTCCGCTATCAGGGTTCGATTCCTTGACTGGCTACCAATTTTGGAGGTTACGGTTCCGTCCGTTATAAAGAGAGGGCTTTACGCCTGCCACCTCATTTGTGCCCGTGTAATTCAGTCTGGCCAGAAGACCGCTTTTACACGGCGGGAGTCGGTGGTTCGAATCCATCCACGGGTACCAAGTTTTGGCTCTTAGCTCAGCCAGGTTAGAGCAACCGCCTCTTAAGCGGGAGCGCGTCGGTTCGATTCCGACAGGGCCAACCAAGCTGCCAGCGATCCGGGCACGTAACCCCGGCATGGGCCTCAGGCTCGTGTAGTTCAAAGTTCGGAAGAACACTGGCTATAGATTATTGCGTCGTAGCTCAGTGGCCAGAGCAACGGGCTTTTAACCCGATGTGCGGGGGTTCAACTCCCTCCGGCGCAACCAATTATTGGGAGATAGCTCAGTGGTAGAGCGGCTGGTTGAAGCCCAGCGCGATCCGTGGTTCGATCCCACGTCTCCCAACCAATTCTGTCAAGTTTTTGACGTAAGAAACTTGACACTATTTTTTGCAGGGGGTTAGCATAACTGGTGAATGCACTAGGCTTTGACCCTGGATTACGTAGGTTCGACCCCTACACCCTCTGCCAATTTTGCTGGGGTTTGGTGTAACTGGCAACATGCGAGACTCTGACTCTCGCGCTTGGGGTTCGAGTCCCTGCGCCTCAGCCAATTTCGACGTGGTGTGGCTGAATGGCAAAGGCAGAGGCTTGCAACACCTTTTTGTGTGGGTTCGATTCCCGCCGCCACGTCCAATATCCCATAAATGGGATATTTTGAAGATATGCTATTAAAGGGATATCTTGTCCGAAAAAGTTGAAGTTTTGCGGTGGGGTGACAGAGCGGAAATGTAGCTGTTTGCTAAACAGTACACCTTCACCGGTGCCCAGGTTCGATCCCTGGTCCCACCGCCAATGCTCTGGTGTAGCTTAAAGGTAAAGCTTTCGGCTGTTAACCGAGAAGATGTGGGTCCGAGTCCTACCGCCAGAGCCAATTTGAGTGGGTGAGTCGAGAGGCTGAAGACTCCTGGCTGTAACCCAGGTACCCAAGTGGTAAACATCGGTGGTTCGAATCCACCCCCACTCACCAATATGGGGCCATCTTCTAAATGGTCAGGATGGGTGACTCTCAATCACCTGATGTGAGTTCGATTCTCACTGGCCCTACCAATACAACGCACAACTATCATACATCCGTGGTACCTTACGCATAATGCCCAATAACGCCGACCTTCTTTTGGTGCCTGGATAGAAAGCTGCGCTGCATAGGGTTTTTATTTGGGCGCATCTTTTTAAAAGGGGGAGCATTTGGCCCGTGTTGGGAATATCTAATATCGGCACAGTATTGGCTGTCAAAGGTGGAGACCTATTGATAGTTCAACATAAGTCGGTAGTATTGGATAAAGTAGAAACGGTTGTTGTGGTAATAGACCCTGTAGTAGAGGCGCAAACATTGATTCAGATTATTGGGATGGTTTCAAATAAAACAGATGTATCCTATACGATTGACCTAACGAGCCCCACGGAGATTCTTGCGACTCAAAGCAACAAAAAAGCAAAAACTAAAATTTCCTTTATGGTGATAAGTTAAATGACGGGTAAGTTTCCAAACTGGGACCACAAAGAAATGACCTTTGCGGAGAAGGTCTATTTCACGTTGATATTAGCACTTGTATTAGCCATAGCCTTTCTGTTATAATCCCCACGATGCTTATAAACGAGGACGCTCCACCAGGGAAAGAATGGGTTGTGGATGAGAGGCATTACGTGTGCCCTTACCACAGATTGAGCCATCCCCCCGGAAGCCCGAATTACGCGGGGTGCACGTGCTCGTCCTCTTACATGCGCAAGCTGGTGAATAAGAAAATAGGTAAAAGATCGTAACCATGGAACCGTTCACAGTTTATTACAAGATGTGCGACAGGGAGGGAGCCGTACATGAAGCTATTGCTGTTGGATTTTTTACTGAAGGAGAAGGCGGGGTTCATTTTAAAGACGGCGCGTGGAACCCGATAGAGAGCACGTACCTAACAAAAGCCCAAGCTGAAAAGCATTTTTGCAACTGTATCGGCTGCCAAGCTCAGAGGCTTCCGGATGAACGAAAATACCAGCCGTGCGCTGATTGCAAAAAAACACAGGAAGTGCTAAAAGTAGTTAAGGACTTTTTTGAAGATCTATAAAAAAGAAAATGCCGACTTACTATGAATGCCAAGTCGTCTCCGGTCCTTTTGCGGTGTGGGTACGTTCGGTATCTAAAGGGAACCATCTGGTCATTGACGACATTGCCCCGGTGTTCGAAAAATTCAAAGGACAGAGGTATACCAATCTGATAAAATGGCTGTGTTCTAAGTACCCGTGGTGCAAGTGTCATCCAATCGTAGGAACGGCCTTGTCAGGCTATGGCTCCCGACAAGGCCGCTTGTTCCGCTAACCTAAGTCAGTGAACTGTGGAAAGAGATTGCAGCTTACACCTTGGCTCTGACAGAAGATTATGATTGAACAAATAATGGATTTCCTTAAGGATAACCAGCTTGCCTCAGGCGGGTTACTAATCGCCTCTTTCACTGCCTTCCTCGCCTTCATGAGAGACGTTCCTAACAAGGTTTGGACCTTCATAAAAAGGCGCACAGTTCTTGAGATTGAAGTGCTTGATAAAGACCCTGCCTACGGCTGGATGATGAGATACATCCACAAGAACGAATTGTGCAAGAAGTCAAGAAAGCTCACCGCTATGACCTCGTTTAAAAAAGGGCACGGCAGCGGGGTAACTTATCAAGATGACGGCGAAGTGGACGAAAGTGAACCTGAGGTGTTCCTGGTTCCGGCCCCTGGGCTCCACTTCTTCTGGTTTAAGAGAGTACCCGTTATGCTTAACATGGTTAGGCAGGAACCGTCTGGAAGAGAAGATGTGCCAAGGCAGGAAATCCGCATAACCACTCTTTACCGGTGGAAGTCCACGATTGAGTCCATGCTTGAAGACGCTAGGGTTCTTAAGGCATCCAAGAAAAAAACCGACAAACTTATAATGTTCTATCCAGCTTCTTACGGATGGAATGAGACCGGAGAATGTGAACCCAGAGACCTTGAAACCTTGTTTCTTGAGGAAGGAAAAAAGGAAAAGATAGTAAAAGACATAGACACGTTTAGGAACTCCAAAGACTGGTACACCCACATAGGGATACCTTACAAGCGAGGATACCTTCTCTACGGACCACCCGGAAACGGAAAAACCTCTCTTGTAAAAGCCTTAGCCACTCACTTTAATCTCAAGCTCTGCATTCTTCCTTTGGAGGGGATCTCATTTACTGAAATCACAATACTCGATCTCTTTCAGGACTCCCCTAAAAATAGCGTGATTCTCATAGAAGACGTTGATTGCGCCATGGGGAAAAGAGAGTCCAAGGATAACAAGATTCCTATGAGCGTTCTCCTTAACTGCCTTGACGGTATCTCCAGCCCAGAAGGAAAGATGTTCTTTATGACCACCAACCACAAGGACAGGTTAGACGGCGCACTTATACGCTCAGGAAGGTGCGACTTCCGCATGTCCCTTGGAAATGCAAATAAGTATCAGGTTGAGGGAATGTTCGGAAAGTTCTTTCCTAAGCACGGAGACCTCTCCGGTTTAGAAATCCCAGAAGGTGGAATCTGCGTGGCTACGGTTCAGGAGCATCTTTTAAGGTATAGAGATTCTTGGGAAGAAGCCTTGAAGAACTTCTCAGGTCTATTCCGCTAAGTTCACGTCGCGGGGGAACACCCTGGGAACCCCCGCAACATGTATTGCAGAACTGGAAGCAAAGTAGAAAGGATAACACCTTGGCCGCCAGCATCGAACCCATCTTAACACCTAAGGATGACAGGTTAAAATGGTACAATCCGGCCATGGGGAATGAATGCTTACCAGAGAAATTAAGGAAACGCCACAACGACTGGTTCTGGCTTATATCGTGGGTCCCGCGTGGCTGGACGGCCAAATGCGGTAAGCGGTGGCCAATGCCACCGAAGCTCCTTTTGGGCGACTCCGGGTGGACCGGGGCTGACCAGGTAGAACAGGGGCACCACACCGTGGAATGGCTGGATAAGTACGGCAAGGTTTTACCCATACCGAAGGCTGGTCACTGGCTTCTATCCGCCGCTATGTACAACGGCTGGTTCCCGATACCCATGGTTGCCATAACGTGGTCCAACGGAGACTACTATTCTCTTGGTCTCGCCAGGTGGGATAACGTGGATAATTACTATGATCTCTTCCGCGTGCGTGCCCACGGGCGCAGGGGCCGTTTCTTCATGTACGCCACCGGTCTATTCCTGGCCGCGTCTGTCTTCACCGCCATAGGCACCGCATACTATCTTTTTGGTTGACAGCTACCCAGGTAAATGATACCCTCTTCACAGTGGAGTACGCATACGCTTTCTTTATAGGAATCTTTGTAGGAGTTTTGATAAGGAATACCCAGATAGACATGCTGAGAGGACAGATAAGAAAGCTTGAAGACATGAAAGGAATATCGTGGCCTAGTGGAAGAAGACCCAAAAGATAACATCAAGAGAACCGTAAAAAGACTGAGTTACGCCACCATAGCGATTGGTGCGTTTGTGATATTCCTTATGGCAAGTCTTACCCACCACTACATAGGCGGGGAAGGAGAAACTTGGTTCCAGGTGTATGGTCTTTTTACTGGAGCCATAATCTCTCACTACGTCTGGAAACAGCTAAGGTTCATGAAATAGCAAGAGAAAGACGATGTATAAAAGTAAAACCTCTGACCGGTACTTCGAGCTTCAGGAGCGTGCGATCAATCTTGCCAAAAACAGCAGGACTATTGCTGCGGCTCAAGCTGCGTGTAATTTCTGCTACGTGAGCGGGTCCGTGCATGCGGTAAAACACATGGTGGAGGATGGTAGTGCCATCAGGAGACGAATAGATCCGCCAGAACTTCTACCGTGCGTGTGCACTGTCGGGTGGCCATTCTTCGGTCAAGGTGGAGAGGGTCCAGATTGAACGTTAAAGAGCACAACATCCTTTACACTTTGAAGTCCAATTTCTGGAGTCTTCAGAGTCAGGTTGATCGGCTGGAAGGTAAAGTTATAGCTTTACGTGAGCACGTCAAACGTCAATCTAAAAAGATACAGAAGCTTGAGGATAAGCAGTCCAGGCTGGACGGGTTAAGGAGTCATTTATCGTAATGGAAGAACTTTTAAAAATTAAGATTGGGTGCCTGATTGTCCACGTGGAAGAATTCTTAAGCTCGGACGGGCACGAATTTGACCGGCTGCAAATACTCTCATCTCTGGAAGATAAGTCTATAAAAGAGTTCGTGGAATCAATAGACCCAGTGTTTTTGCCGGTCAAGAGGAATGCTGGGAAAGACGGTTAGGCTTACACGCATCTTCGATATGGCACCAATGGCACTGCATAAAATTGTGGGATCGGTTGGTGAGGTCAAGGAAAGGGATAAGTTTAAATCTTCCGTCTGGCTGGTAGTGTTCGAGGAAACCGAGAAGCGCGTATGGATCGACCAGAAGTACTTGAAGGAGATTGAATGAGCCACTACTGCGACCAATACTATTCTCTGTACAGAGAGAAAAGGATCAAGGCGAGAATCGAGCATAAGTGTGACGCCTGCGGAGAGGTCGTTTCTGCCGGTCACTACTACTTTCGCGTTGCCATAATATTTGAAGGACAGGCGCAAACCGTCAAGCGGTGTCTCAGATGCCAAGCCCTACATAAGCATTTAAGGTTCCTGGGAGACGGAGAAATGTGGCCGGACGAGCGACTTTCCTGCGGTATGGATTATAAAAAGGAATGGGGTGAGGACCCGCCGCCAGAGGTGGAGATGCTGGCCTTTATAAGCCAGGAAGAATCACAGAGAATGCTGGTGGAACTTTGACCTGGATACCTACTTTGGGGAACTTTGGTAGTCTATTTGTCTGTGGAACTTTGGTGTTGGCAGGATTTTGGGGAACTTTGTATCTTTCATCGTTTTGGGGAACTTTGCTGTCGGGCTGATTTTAGGGAACTTTGTGACTCATCCGCCTTGACACTATTTGACCTTGCACATTATTTGTGTGCATGGTAGAATACGACTGGAGCTTTGATAATGGGGTTGATTTCGACAACTATGAAAGGAATTCGACTATGAGTTGGCCAGAGGCATTGGTAGAAGTGGCTAAAATTGCAGGAGGGGCTATGGTGGCAATAATCTTCCTGATCGTGGTGATGAAAACGCTATGAGCACGATGTGTGGCTGCGGCCACGACATGGAACGGCACAACGACATTCCGGACGGCAATGTACAGGGGTGGTTCGGCGGGAACTGCCGCATGTGCAAGTGTGAGGCGTTCGCCAGAGTTGCTAAAACCGGTAGCGTGTACATGGGCATGGATATGTGCGATAAGCACAGCTACACTTTCATAAAAGACTGGGGGTGCCCACACTGCTACAAGGAAGACTTCGACAAGAAGAGAAAAGAGGTCGAGCCGCCGTCTGAGGGGGACGTAAACGATTACGACCTTCGGCACCTGAACTCGTAAATTGACTCACTCCACAGCGAGTGCTTGGTGAGATCTATTTGCTTTCCCAGAAGAACGTAGAGGGCGATAAGTGGAAAGCATACAGCGACGAGCGAAGGCTTTTCAGGGTTCACGTGTTGACAAGAAAGGCGTTGTATGACGACTAAAAAAGAGTACGAAGCCACGATCACGGAGCTAGAAGAGGCTGCGGAGATGTTTGAGAACGATGCAATGGATGCGGATAGCGCGGTTGCCGACGTGGTGGACATACTGAAAATACACGGCGACCACACCAGGCAATGCGCCAAGATCCACGGGCAGAGGTATTACATGGAGCCGGTTGAGTGCGATTGCGGGTGGGATGACATCGTAAAGGAGTATTTATGAGAGAACGATCAAAGTGCACGAGTTGCAGGTATTTTGATTCGCTTGACGACGAACACGGGTATTGCAAGGTAGAACCCCTTAAAAGGGATGAAAAAGGAAATGGGTTGTGGCCAATGATACCTTACTATGAATGGTGCGGCCATCACCGCCCGTTCTTCAAGGTGGTGAACACGCCTATAGGGGCAATGATGAAACCGGTGGAAGAAGGGGACGATGACGAGTAACTACGAGCAATTCAAATACTTGCTTAAGTCGCTAAGTTCCGAGGACATAGGAGCCTTGATGCTTGTGGTTCCTTTCGCGTTAGCATTATTGGCTCTTGTGGTGGTCCTTGCCACGATTGCACCAGCAGTAACCTTTATCATTGTTGTGATAGTTTTATGGTTCGGAACGGCGGTTCACCTTATGACTAAAAACTAATGAGAGATCCAGAGAGAATACCTGCGGTGCTTGAGGCTATAAAGACCTTTTGGGTGAATCATCCGGATATGCGGTTAGGGCAGATAATCGGTAACGCCTCTTATGAGGCCATGGGAGACCCAGACCCGTTCTATGTGGAGGACGAAGATCTAGTTAAAGCACTCCCAGACATGGAGTGCCCAGTCTGCCGAGACAGGCCGGTGTTAGCCAGGTGCCACGGATGTGGGCGAGAATGAGGGAACTTTGTGAGCAGCCAGGATTTGGGAACTTTGAAGTAGTCCGATTATGACATTAAGAGAGGCTTTCAACTCCATCCTCGATTACCCTATCGAGTTCAATTTTGACCCTTGGGGCGTTGCGGCTGGGGCTGGCCTTGTTATCGCCGTGCTGCTCATTCTCTATTCGTGGTACTTTCCCTGGGGTGGTGATAACGGGTGGTATATATGATGCACGTAAAACACAAAGATAAACTCAGGCTAGACGCGATAGAGGACGAACTCCTAATCATCCACCCGCCTGCGCCCAGTGAGGACGCATTTGACGGGCTATGGGTGATATGCGACTACACTCTGCCGAGCCGGACCAACTTTCTCTCAAGGCACAAAAATCTCAGAAGGGCCATCGACATAGCCCTGGGGGAAGATGATGACGGAAAACGATAAGATAGAGAAATTCCAGCAAAAGAAGTTCTCTCCGTACTACACCCTGGAGATTTCCATGGTGTGCAAGAACTGCGGCACCTCTAAAGGACGATGGCGTGCCGCCAGCGACTCAGCCACCTCTTTCGATTTCATCCTGACCACGTGTGAGTACTGTGGTTGCTTCCGGTTCGCAGCCACCCTGTTCGCCAAGTTTTTTGATAACAGAGATGAGAAAAACTTGGAATTGTCTAAGTCTAAGTTTGACAAGGAGTTGCTTACGGCAGAGATGTTATCAAAGGATCACGAGTCACCAAGGTTGATAAAGAAAGTGGAAGGGGAGAGAGTAGATGACTGAGTACGTAGCCGGATTCATGTTCTCCGAAGACAAGAAGAAGGTGGCTCTTATCGAAAAGAACAGACCTCAGTGGCAGAAAGGCAAGAAAAACGGAATAGGTGGCCACGTGGAGACCAACGAAATGCCCTACGACGCCATGGTTCGAGAGTTCGAAGAGGAAACCGGAGTTAGACATACTGACTGGAATCACTTCTGCACTTTGCAAGGTCCGTGGGGGAAGGTTCATTTCTACAAAACAACAGGAATCTTGAGTAGGTTAAAGACCATGACTGACGAGACCGTGTGTAGGGTAAAGGCTAGATTTCTACACGGATCAAACGTGGTGCCCAACCTTCGCTGGTTGATACCCTTGGCTCTCAGCGAATATAACGACTATGCCCTTGTAATGCACAGAGAAGCACCAGCACCAGAGGGGGGATGGTAACCCGTTAAAACATGAAAGTCAAGTTCATAGAACCACCACCCAATGTCCGGCCCTTTATTGAAGCTCACCTGGGCGAAGAGGCTGAGGTAGTCACCATGAAGAAGTGGCAAAAGGGAGCCCCTGCCATGTGGCTAATCAAGTTCAAGGACACCACCATGTGCTGGCTCAAGCCCCAATTTTTGGAGATTGTGAACGAAGAAACAAAGGAGAAATTATGAAACTTTGGCAAGCACTTTTGATTTACATTGTGATTATGGGAGTCCTTCTTGGGGCCGTGGCGTTTACCATACACCACGTCTTGATGAACTACCTGTAATGGGGTATAAAAAGACCCACAGCTACCGAGATCGTGACTCGAACCCTTGGAGACGCAGGATAGTGAATATTGAACCTAAAGAAAAGATACGGGCGAAGGCAGAGGAACTTGAGGATCTAGCCTACTCAACGTGCGACACACCGAACCGCTGTGAACGGGAGAGTGTTAGGGTTGTCATCGAAGCCGCCCTAACCCAAGTCCATAACGAAGCCTTGAATGGTGCGTGCGATTCATTGTGGAATAATTATATGGCTAACCACGAAACAACAAGCAGGTTTTGTAAGGCAATCCGACGCAAGCTCATTAAGGTGGGGAAGTAATGACCTGGGAAAAACCGGTACCCCACCACAAATGGAAAGACGAGTTAGAGGCCGAGGCGAAAACCAAGAAAGCTCTAAAGGACGCTAAGCGGGACGCCAAGAACGAGGATCACACCGTTAAATGCCCGTTTTGCGGCCATAAGCCCGTAACTATCTGCCCTCTGCACCCAGGGCTGGCTCCGGACGACTTCGGCCAGCCAGTGGACGCCTACTACTGCAAGAAGTGCAAACGTCAGTACCGAACTGGTTGTCCCGGCACTCTATTGCTGAACGGTGACCCGATTATCGTCAAAGCGGATGAGAAGGCGAACGCTTTTGAGCCGCAATGGAACAAACTGTGATATACTGAATATTATGGAAACAACAAACTTAGTCGAGCTACGGAGAAAGTTCATTCAACGCATCAAGGAAGATGGTACCCACTGCCCAGTGTGTGACCGCTACGCCAAGATCTACAGGCGCAAGCTGAACAGCACCATGGTAAGGGGCCTTATCTGGCTTTACCACGAAGGAGGAAAAAGCCAGCAATTGTACGTGAATTTCTCCAAAATGCCGCCGTTCTTACTCAAATCAAACCAGTTAGCCTCTAACCGGTGGTGGAACCTTGTAGAACGGAAACCGAACGATGACCCCAAGGTCAAGCATTCCGGAATGTGGCGCCTCACTATCCTGGGGCTAAACTTCGTGAGGGGCTTCGCCACGGTTAGGACCCACATCTGGCACTACAACTCTGAGGCTCTGGGGTTCGACGGTGGATATACGGACATCGAGACAGCCCTGGGTAAGCATTTCAACTACGCAGAGATGATGGCCGAGAGCCTTCACGATAGAGTGAACACCTCTTTCACTATGGCGGCGGGTAGATGACGCTATTTAAAGGGTTTCACTTAGAGTGGAAAGAACAAGACGGGAGTACCACTAGACCCTGCATGGGGGATTTCGATGCCGTTGCCCTTCCTATCTTCCATAGCCGCCTGGAGGCGTGGAAGTTCTTGCGAGGTTGGTCAAAAGGTTTGGGGCCTGAATTTAAAGGTCTAACCACCCAGCAACTTAGACGAAAGGGTTACCGTTGCGTGCCGGTTAAGGTGGAAGCGGAAGACCAGTCCAAGCTCAAGATGGCGCATAAGCTTCTTGGTGACATCTATCTCAACGAGATCGGCTGGACGACAAGGTTAAAAGCTTACATGGATAAATATGGGCAATAAGACATACCCGCGCCGACGCTGCCAAGCCGCCGTCTACAAGCGAGATTTGCTACCGCGTTGACCGGCGTGCCTGTGTGCCTAGTCGATTCTCCATGCACTACACCAGAGACCAGTGCGTGAGGGCAACCAAGGACCCGCTGGGATATTTTTGCTGGCAGCATGAGAAGGTGGACAACCCTGAGAAGGCTGGATACTTCGAGTTCGTTCTCGAACGCCAACCCCACTAAACCGTGACTCACGCGTTTTTTGGGGACATGGTGACCACCGTCACACCTTTCTCATGAAAAACGATTACCACGCGTGAAAAAGCTTGACCCAGGGGCCAAACTGTGAAATACTGTGACTATGAATGAAGAAGTAGAGAAGCAAGAAACATTCGAGAAAGAACTGCGGGGTCTTATCAACGCACACTCGAAGGAGAACGCCAGCGACACTCCGGATTTCATACTGGCCACGTTCTTGAACGCCTGCCTAATGGCCTTTGGAGTGGCCCTGCGCCGAAGGGATGTCCACGATAGAAGAGACAAGAAGCCGGACGCCGTAGTGCCAGGTTACCACCCAGGACTCAGACACACGGAGACCACTCCGCCTTTCCTTAAAGACATGATCGGAGACCTGCCACCAGGAAAGATTGAGGATCTTCCCGCTTCCCGTCACCCTGCCCATCCCATTCCACGCGGTGCTGACGACCAACTCACTCAGTGCATGCCAGCGGAGTTGAGAGGCTGCGAGGAAGATGAGAACCCGCCAAGAGTGCCATGGTCTGGAAGGTTTGTGAGTTACAAGGGTGTGGAGGGTCATGATCCTGAGTGCGAGATCGACCTGTACGTGAACTACCACGCGTGTACCTGCGGGAGAGAGGGTAAATGAGCACAATGCAGGAGAGGGCTAACAAGTTGCACTGGGCGACTCTGGGCGAAAAAGCCAGCACGAAGAGAAAACTCCACCTTGCCGCCTTCATCGAGATCCGTAATGAGGCGATTGAGGATGCGGCACAGGCTGATATTAGTGACATTGCTGATGGTAATTTGTTGGAACGAAAGATTACGGCAATCCGCCGCCTGCTCATCGAGGTTCCGGAGTGATGGAAGTTAAAGGGCTGATCGCCAGAAAGCGTGGAGAGGTGATTGTAAGGCATTGGCAAGACGAGGTTGACGAGCTAAAGAAGCAACATTCTAACGAGTTGGCCCAGAAGGACGTAATGCTGGAAGAGCAGAGGCGTCTCATGGGGATTTCGAACCAGAAGCTCGTGGAGCTTGAAGAACGGCTGAGGAAGTACGGTAGCTGCATACCGTCTTGCGATAAGTGGTGGTCGCACCCCCATGAACCCATGGAAGGCGTGAAGTGCACTTGTGGATGGGAAGAGGGATAATGTTACCTAAAACCAAGGAAGACCTACAGCGCACCGTTAATAATCAGCTTGAGAAGATTGTAGGATTGGAAGGGAGTAAATCCAATCTCTTGACTCAATTATTGAAATCAGAGGGGCGAGAGGAAAAGTTAATAGTCAAGGGCAAGGGGCTGGAGCGGGATATAAAGGACCATATGTACGCCGGACAAAAACTTGCGGAAGCCTTGTCTGATCGCAGGAAGACCATCGAGGAACTGAAGCAGAGAGTGTTAGACGAACAATCCGCCTTCGACAAGATGGAGGAACTTTTCCTTCAAGGGCAAGAGGGGTTCAGGGTTCTGGAGTCTACGCTGGCCCAGAAGGACGTAATGCTGGAAGAGCAGAAGCGTCTCATGAGGATTTCGAACAAGAAGATCGTGGAGCTTAAGGCTAAGCTGACTGAGGCCGGAAAGGTGTACGACTGGCAAAATCAGAAGATAGAGAAAGAAGAGAAAGGCCACAAACTCTACAAGAGGCTGTACGAAAAGAACGCCAAGTTCCTGAGGACCACCCTCGAACGCCTGAAAGGTTCAAGTTGGAAGAACGAGCAGGAGTTGAGGAAAACGCTCAATCGTTACGGCAGGCATACTCCTGATTGCCGGATAAGGGTTGCGCTGCTTAAAGGAAACGGGCCGGTTTGCGACTGTGGCTGGGAAGACGAGCAAGCCGTTCTCGCCCTATTAGATCAGTTCAGTGAACAAGATGACTGAAAAGACCTGGTTGCTACCTAACGGGCAGACTATTTGGTACAAACACAAAGCCGTTGACCCCAGTAAGCGCATGGACGAACAAGCCAAGCAAATACGCAAGCTCAAGAAACGGCTGAAGAAGTACGGTGGGCACACGGATGAGTGTGCCATTTGGGATTATTCCAGTCCCTCGCATCGTCGTCAGCAAGGTCACAGTGATAAGTGCGACTGCGGCTGGGAGAGAGGGTAATGGACCACGTAGTGGAACTATCCCTGGAACTTGAAATCATGCTGGACGAGCAGTGTAGCCTTACGAGGTTGGCCAACAAGAAGATCGTGGAGCTTGAAGAACGGATAACGAAGTACGGTAGGCACACGGATGAGTGCGATTCCCACACAACGTACTGCGTTACGAAGAGCAACCCAGTTCCTTACCGGGGCACGTGTGACTGCGGATGGGCCGAGGTGACAACCAAAAAGGGCTTGGAGAAGCAGGAATGACATTGACGAAAGGGGAGTGGGGTAAAACTCCCTATGCAAAGACGACGGCCAAGAATCCCCAGCAGGCTATCCAGACCATCCTTTCAAAACATGAGATCTATACCTGTCAGTTCACTATGGGACTGATAGATGGGGTGTCTGCCTTTGAAGTGCGTTTTCAGCATAAGGAAAAGCCATACAGAATTAGACTGAAGGTACTGGATGCTGATGCCAGCAGAGAAGAACTACTTAGACAGATCCAAAGGGTTATGTTCCACTACTTGAAATCAATGCTGGAACTGTCCGGTATATTCTTCACCCCAGAAGAGTTGTTCTTCGGCCATTTGGAGCTAAAAGAAGGCACTGTGTATGAAGTGGCTCTGCCACACTTAGACAAACTTGATAAAGGAAAAGTGGCTGGATTTTTAACAGAGTGAACAGGAGACGAATGGGTAAGTACTATAAGGCAGGAGTTGGATTCGTGGACCCTGATTGGAAGCAGATCGCAGATCTGCGCAAGATGCTCAAAGAGGTCGTTTACCAGTTCGAGGGCCTTGTCCGGTTCGTCTCAGAGGACGAGTACATGGACGACGAACTGGAAGCCCTGTTCGTGGCCCTTCTGAAAAACGCCAGGACATTACTGGAACCTCCTTGGAACCCCGTGAAAAAGCCGCCGCTTGGCGGAGTGATGGTCTCAAAGCTGTGGAAAGAGGATGTGGCGGATCTGAACGGCTTACTGATAGACTACGGTGGCCATACGGCTGAGTGTGACTACGCCAAGTTCATTCAACTCCACCTAAATGAACACCTTGATTACGCCAAACCTCCTCCTAGTACACAGCCTGACTGCGACTGCGGCTGGGCAGAGGTGGAACAGATCGCTCTGACTGGACGTTCCGGCACAGAATAGTGGACATTACCCCCTTTAGCGTCCATAATCAGCAACATTAACGTGTAACGCCCCACGCTCAATTACCCCGTTTCACTCACGTAACGTATCACTTTTCGATACTTTACGACATCAAACACGTGCATGCGCACAACACGAAACACGTGGATTGGTACAGCACGATAAGCTATGATCCGCCCTCAGTGCTGCGATTGTCGTCAAACATCCCCCTGGCCGTGTCTATTGCTTGGCGTTCTGTGACCCCTTCAAACATCTTTCCCTTCATAGTCAAAAACCAAACTCCAGTATCAGAGCATTGGGATAGAACGGGTGAGTTCTCGATATACCAGTCCAACCTGGACTTCTCAATGGCAAGCTCCCTCTCACATTCTATCAGTTTGGCTTTTAGAGCCACCATTGAGTGCGGCTCAGCATAGCGTTTCAGGTCGGCCATCTGCCGCTCCAGAACCCTTATGCCTTCCTGTTCACGCAGGTAAAGCTCTTCTATCTTGTCAAAGGCGGATTGCTCGTCCAGCACCCGTTGCTCAAGTTCGCGGTGTCGCTCTATCCCTCTGTCGATGCCCTCAAGAAGTATGCGGTTTGTGTCCTGCACATCGGTCAGCTTCTTCTCCAGTGCGGCTTTATCTCCCTCCAATTCTTCGATGCGCTCTTGGAGTGTTCGTACTTCCTCGCTTTGCTCATTTAGATAGTCGGTTATGTACTTCGCCCTCGCTTGCCAGCAGTCCATACAATCAGCGTTGCAGTCCATACAATCAGCGTTATGGTAGAAGCCAAGAGGAGTATCGTAATGTTCGTTTTCAGGCTCCCCACTCGCAGGGTCATAGTCAGGATGGTGTTTGCAGGTCATGTCAATTAATTACCTCTTGAAAAGATGGGTCCTGCGGTGCGCAACCCTAGCTGGCCGGATAGATTCGGCTATTCCCCTATATCCATAGGCCAGGGCTTTCTTGTACATCTGTTTAAGTCTGTAGCAGATCGGGCAGTAAGTTTTCATAACCTCAGTATACACCAAAAGCTATGATCGGTGCAACACAATAAGCTATCATTCGTACAATTGGCTATTGTTCGGTTACCCGCCGCCGTCAGTGCGATTGTCGTCAAACATCCCTCTGGCCGTGTCAACCGCCGTTCGAAGGTCTTCGTGATACCAGGGTTCCTCCATTGCAATAGCAAAGCAGTCGTTATCTTGCCAGTCACCGTTTTCCTCCATCCAGAACATCCTGGCATCCGCAATCAAGTAAAGTTGCTCCATCTTGTCAAAGGCGGCTTGCTCGTCCAGTATCCGTTGCCTCAGTTCGTCAATTTCCTTCGTTATAGCTATGTAGCCAGTATTGTCTTTTGCCATGAGTCGATCATACCATGGACTCGTGAAGGGAGCCAACCTTTTCGTAACCGGCCACTCGTGTCGCATTAGCCCAGAGAAGATGGTCTAACCGGCCAATCGCGTCATGATGTCGTGATAGATGTCGCAATAGCTATCTCGACACCGGCTTGACATGCAGGTTGTCCTGTGATACACTGGCACCATGGATAAATGCAAACACCATCCTGGGTACGATCCTAAGAGCGGGGAACCTGCGGAACAGATCGACGTAGGTGTTATTGCAGAGGATCTAATCCTATGCCCCTACTGCTTGCAAGCGAGAGTGGAGTGGCTGGAGAAGAACTGGTGCGACAAGATTAAGAATAAATTCAAGGAAGACATTCTTGTTGTAGGTGGTGTAGAGGCTCGGGGAACTGACTTGCGTCAAGTGCTGACTAAGGCAATGGCTGAAGCAAAAGAAAGGGGTGGTGATGGACAAGGCTGAGATACGGGCTGACGAAAGAAACTGGCCCGAACAAGACGCAATCGAAGATTGGTGGCGGAAAAACCGTTTTGAGTTGATGGAGGCCGCGAGTAAGTACAGGTTAAAAATTCAGCAAGAGAATAAGCAAGACCCTAAGGCCGACCTCGCCAAAGCAGGGGTGATGGATAAAGTAGCGATTAAGGCTATGACTGTAAAGATTGTCACGGAAATAGAGGATATGTCGAATGATTATTTCGCGGCTAAGTCAATGGACTACAACGCTCCAATAGTCTATCCGGTGAAAAGGCTTGGGCGTGAAATCGAAGCCGCCCTAACCGCTGCCGTTGCCGCTGGCGTATCCCAGGCCCACAGGATTGAGATATTTCCTGATGGTGGGGATGTTTATGTTCACCATGAAAAATGTGGAGGTGCTTGTGACTACAGTTGTGACGGTGGTGGCTTCCTGCCTTATCCAGAAGCAGTTGATTTTTTGGTGAAGGAGAACAAATGACATTCGCCTCAAGAAGCACAATAAGCCATGATCGGCGCAACACCAAACGCGTGGATTGGTCCGGATCATTCGCTATACGCGAATCGAAGACACCGTAGAGGGTTCTCCTAAATGAGCAGGGGAGCCCCAGGAGTACCACGCAAATCTAGCCCAGATCCAAACAAGAAATGGTGTGGCGGGTGCAAGAACTTCGTGGATAAATCCGAATTTGGGAAAGACTCCTACCGATATGACGGATTAGTTTGGAAGTGCAGACCGTGCTGGAACGCAGGAACCAGGGAGGCCAAGGCCAGATGGAGAAGAAGGCAAGGAATCCCTTATATAGAGGGAAAACACGCAAAGCACGGAAGGGCCGGTACTCCTGAGTATGTTTCCTGGGTCTCCGCTAAATCGAGAACCACCAACCCGAAAGTAGTTTACTGGGACAGTTACGGTGGGCGCGGTATAACTATGTGCAAAGAGTGGAGAGACAACTTTCTCGCCTTTTACAAGTATATGGGGCCAAGACCACCAGGGCACTCGCTGGATCGAATCGAAAATGACGGCAATTATGAGCCAGGGAACGTCCGTTGGGCCACTAGAAAACAACAGATGCGTAACACAAGAGCAGTTTTAAACGCCAAACCCAAGAAGAGGATTGCCTTCAAAAAGTCCCTCTTGGTGTTCCTTCAGGAGTGGCGCGATCTCCACACTGGCCCCACCAATACCTACTAAACCGCGCCATGTCGCAAACGTTCCACCTTTGCCCTAGTTCCACATCCCGTGGTACAAACAAAGACCGTGTTTTCACGGATTTTTGGTATTTTCGCATTTTCGCTGTACTAAATGCGTAGATTAAGGTGCTCATTCTCCGCATGCTCTGCGGAGTTTACCCACCGGCAGTAGTGATGCGCATGCTCTAACCACCACTATATGTTGGGGGCGGCCATTTCGCCGCTACTACGGAGAGTTGGCGGCCATTTCGCCGCATGGTGAATAGTAGAAAGGCCATTCCGCCTTATTTCCACTCGACATACTGCATAGAGGGGTGGGCCTGTACGGAACCTACTGCATGATGTGGATGAGTAGAAGGCCGTTTCGCCGCATGAGTGTTTTCGCCGGATGTTGCTTCTCTCGCTCACCTGGAAGGTATCTATAATGGGATGGGAGCCGGAACGGTCCTGGTGGGTCGGCAGCACGACACCATGGGGGACATCATATATAAGGTAAGAAGATACCACATCTTAAGCGGCACGACAGCACGACAGCACGACAGGAGACCAGAGCAGAGCAGAGCAGAACGAAGGAGACAGGCACCAGAGCATAGTTGACCACAGCACAGCCCAGCATGTTCCGATGGTCACCCAGGAAGAGAGAAGAAGACAGCACGAGACGCCCCAGGATAGCCCACACGAAGAGGACAGGATAAGAG
>SDBV01004979.1_pt1 | contig 18883 bp, 23 predicted proteins | sample 2277081 | NCBI WGS metagenome assembly SDBV01 (sample SAMN10402039, study PRJNA504765) | marine sediment metagenome | isolation source: marine sediment core GS10_PC15, 223 cmbsf | place: Arctic Ocean: Southern Knipovich Ridge | collected 2010
TCGGGTAAACTACCCGCCCAGCCCCTCCGTGGAGGGGTAGGGTAGAGAGTCAACGCCTCCGATCATATCTAGCCAATGCGACCTCGGAATATTGACACGGTCCTAACGAGTGATGCGTACCGCAATAGTCGCATCTATCCGAATTAGGCAGATTGAACTTCAATCTCTTTGCCTCATCCACCTCGACGGTCCTTCGCCACAATAGGCCATCCTCACATCTGACGATTATGATTTGACTAGCCATATACACACCTCCAAGATTTCTCGGACAACTGTCCGTCCAGCCCCTCTCTACTAGAGAGGGGTAGAACAGAAAGTCTCAGTCACCTGCGCCGTCGCTCTCGGGTGCTCGTGCCTCGGCTACACTAGCCTCAATCTCACCTATTAACGCCGCTCGCGCTATAGGCTTATCAAGTGCGTATCCGTCCAGTCCCCAAGAAGCAACCACCTCGCCTTCACTGTTTGTCAGACACACTGTAAAACCATTTCTATTGGTCATAGCACACCTCCAAATATTAGTAGCAGTAAACTGCTCCGAGGGTGGCTCCGTAGAGCCACACTCTGTTGGTTAGATAAGCCCTTCCCGCAACAGCATGTCTTTCGCAGCTTGCTTACACATACATACAAGCTCTGCTTGTGAAAGCGCCGCCGTTCCACGATTGTACGCTTGAATACTGGCCCCCATGCTGTCCCAAACACGTAGTGGTATATTATTCAAGTGCTCGTCGGCTTTGTACAACTCAGCCAATTTCTCGGCACTCTGAACACCCACAAGCCGTGGGCTTTGTCTTTCCCATCTTATATGGAACTTAGTATTCAGTGCTCGATACTTTGCTTCGTGGTCTGTCATTTGAAAACCTCCAAGGTGAGATATCACCCTCGCAACAGTCTACACACACCCCCAAATATTTAGCTAGCAGTAAACTGCTCCGAGGGTGGCCCCGTAGGGCCTACCCGCAGGCTCAACTGACATTCACCGAAATCACCGGAAAGCCGCCGTTCTCCAAGTAGCTGTGATATCCGCAAGAACTAATAATCAAATGATCGAGTATTTCAATCCCCAGGATCTTCCCAGCCTCCCTCAGTATTCTCGTAATCCTGTCATCTTCCACAGAGGGAATTAAACTCCCACTCGGATGATTATGTGCGATGATTATCGCAATAGCATTGTCTCGTATCGCAGGTCTGAATACTTCCCTCGGATGTACCACAGTACTATTCACAAGACCTTTCGTAACCGACCTTATCTTGATAACGTTATGTGCTCCATCAAGAGTGATTACTATAAACTCTTCCTGCTTTCTTTTGGAATACTTCTGTAATGCCGGGAGAATATCAGTCGGTTGCCCGATCTTGCTTACCGGATCTTCGCGCTCCTTAGCCCACAACTGTTCCAACAGTTCGCGTTTAGTCATTTCACACCTCCAGGGTATAGCACCCTCGCAACAGTCCACTTATTTAGGAGGTGGTGTGCCCCTTCTCTAATCGGCCTGCTATCCAGCTGACTTCTTAAGTTACCTCTTTCGAGGAACGTGTTACCGTTTCAGCCTACCGCTCAGCCACGTTGTCCTTTTTTCTTATACTTAAGTATACCATGAGGAGTTTATCTTGTCAAGTTTTATTTTTCGAGAGATACCTATGCTTTTTGACTAGCAGCGTACTTCGCTCGTCGCTTCGACTGTAGCTGTTCTTTATTCTTTTCGTAATAATCTTTATTGTATTGCTTTCTCTTTTCGGTGGGAACTCTCTTTTTTTTCTTCTTCAAAATCTTGTCTCTGTTTCTATAATAGTAATCTAGAGATTGCTGTCTTTTCAACTCTCGGAACTTAAGATCAATGTCATATAGCTTTTTCTGTCTCGCACTAGCAGCAGCCGATCTCTGTTTCTTCTCTTCCGCCGTAGACTCACGATACTTTCGCTTTGCCGCTCTATTTAATCGTGTCCGGTTCTTTTCTCGATACCGTCTCTGTGCCGTCAACCGATCTTCATGAAAACCCATTGAATCCTCCACTTACAGTATATTTTACTTTTCGAGATAATGCAAGCAAAAAAAGGGCGGGGATGATATTGGAGGTGTGTGGGCTCTAACGCGCATCCCCGCCCAGAAAAGGTTTCATAAGCTATCCTGAGACAAGACAGCCTACTCCCCTCGTAAATATTCCAAAGTTAAATCTGCTGAAGGAATATGCTCCGCTCCATCACGCGGCCCATATTCAGGTCCAGCGCCGTTATCTTCTATCTTCCTATCAGGCCACAACTCTGCAGGATCGATCCTCGAATTATAACTTCTTGTCTCATGAATCTGCATATGTGTATGCGTTGCTGTAGAATAACCGGCATTCCCGATGTACGCAATAGTCCCACCAGGCTCTAGTACATGCGCCCAGGTTATTGTATTGACGTATTTCACATAATCGTTATACGCCCATTGCTTCCCCTTCCACTGGTATTTGATACCATAATTCCGCATCATATTGAATATCACATCTACATCGATGTGCCCAAAACAGTAGATCTTACCTGACTGTCCGACAAGTACCGCGACTCCCCCCATAGTATCATAGTAAAAATTGCTGAACATGTACCAGTCGCCGTCAGGCCAATACTGGCTTAGTGTCCGTGTTTGTGGTCGGCGTTGAATAAACTGATAAAACACTTTACCCATTTCTGGAGCAATGATTTTCTCGGTATGGCTTCTCGATAGATCCCACCCTCTATGAATATAGGTGCGGTCCTTCCATGGTTTAGAATACGGACGGAGATTCCAGAAGCCTGTAGTAACTTGCCCGTCTGGTACTGGGAACAAATACTTCACTTTTCCGCTACACATCTTTCCCCCCTATCTAATAACTTACACCAATATAATCTAATACTTTTCCGCATCCTAATTTATTTATACAATAATTATACTGTGTAGGATGTGTGCGTTTCATTAGTTGAAATCTGTTTTCCCCTTTTTCTAAATGTACACCAAACATGCAAAACATACAACCTGTTCGTGTATAACCTTTATCATAAATTGAACAATAAGAAAGACCATGTTTATGAATGTATTCCCATACATTCTCTTCCCGCCAAAAAGCCATAGGATTACTTTTTGGTCTCCTAGCTTCGAATGCATTACATCCATGTAGTAAATATGCAGTTTTTCTTAAAAAACTATCCATTGCCATCATGCCAAGATAAGGTTTCAATCCGGTTCTCTTTTCAAAAGAAGTAACCGGACGTTTCTTCAATGCATCACAACATTTGGAAGATATTTTAAAATCAGCATCTATACAAAATTGCCATTTTCCAGGTAGTTTACCACATTTATTGGCATCACCGAATAATCGTTTACTGCGTAATTTATCACTTTTGGTATTCCGTATCTCGTCGATCTTTTGAGCATTCTCTTTAGAAATAATTGGATACCCATACTTCTCAATTACTTCTCGAAAGTTCATCTTCGGTTTAACCCATTCTACACTATCTATCGTTTTTACAAAATCTCTTATTTCAGGATATTCCAAACCGGTATCAATAAACACCGCAAGAACATTAGGGTACAATCTTCTTACCTGATGCAAGAGTACTGTACTATCTTTACCTCCAGAAAAACTCACATAAACTTCGCCTTTCCAGTATTCATACCATGCTCGAATACGTATCTCAGTATATCTCTCTTTGATCTCTAGAGAGAGTGCTTGTCTTTGATGAAATTGCCACTCTTCAATTTTCGCCACATTAAACTCCGTTAATCCTTCAAACAAAGACTTCATTCTTCTTCTCATAAATAGATCGACGAACAATCGAAATAATAAGATCCCATGGTGGAGAATATATCCAATATTCTTCAAAATCTTTCAGGAGATCGTCTTCTACCGCTTGATCTCGTATCGCCTGAATAAGCAATATACATGAGCTAGTTCTACCGTTTTCAACCGGCACAGAGTATTCCACTTTACACAGTTTCACAGTATGTTCTACACAGTCTCTACATATCGGACTATACTCTGCAAACTGATTGTCATCCTGATCAACTTCACATAGAGCACACTGCATGGTTATCTCACCTTACGTATTGCCCTGTCACTCTGGATTCACTATATAGATGCGACAACAGAACACGTCTCACATCGTCTTCAAGCTCTTCAGTCTGATTTGCTATCAAAAATATGTCAACGTACCCTTGCGCCTTATCCATATCCTCACAAGCCGCCCATATCTCTGCGTCATCTACAGAAGGCTTCACTTTCTTGTCGGCATTATATTGTTCTTGCATATTTGCTAGAAACGTTTCTGGAGTCAAACCCTGCATCTCTTGGATCTTCTCTTTTTCCTCAACACCCTCTCCCGATTTGACTCGTTTACGCGCATACCTCTTTTTCATAGCTTCCGCCTCATCCTCAAAGAACTCAAACGTGTCATGACGTGGTAACAGCAATGCCGCCATAGAGCAATAAGCCTCAGCTAGAAAATAATGATCCGGCTTCGTATGTACCCACACGAACCTTGATTTCTCCGGTTTCTCTTCATCAGCCTCAAGTATACGTGTGGGAGAACTTAACTGAGCAAAATAACCCTCTATAGATTCAAACTCCATAGGTATCAACGATTCTTGATTTGTAAACCCGGCCATTACCGTATCCAGCGCCGAGGTACGATCCATCCGAACTTCCCTGTCTTTCTTATTAGCATGCATTTCGATAACGTCTCGTTGAAATCTAGCGGCCCACATAAAGTGAAACTCGGTTTTCAGTTCTGATACTTTATGAATCTCCGGCAGAGCATCTATTACTCCCCTCCGAGGTTTCCATTCTTTTATTATCCTTGCCAACGCCGAGAATCCAGGCACTATAGTTGCAAGCAACAGTTTATATACAACTCCATCTTCCGTACGCACCCTCTCTCGTATAATTACATGCAGCACATCCCCAACATCCACACCTATTAAACGCACATTCTTCTGGGATACTCTTCTCGCAGGCCATGGATATTTCCTAGCACAATCAGCTAATAGCTCCATAGTGATCTTAGACCCTTTTGACGAAAACGGTAAACCAAGATCCGAGTTGTAGAATAGTTGTGTTTTAATAGCATTACCAATAGCTTTTTGAAACTTTTCAATTAGTGAGCCAAGCGGCACAAACTTAGAAAATATTTTGCTGACTCTATAACCTCTCCATATCCTATTTGAATAAGCATGCGTCCAGTGCCCAGGGAACAGCCGATCCACCGCCCCACCGCATGTATGCATTAGTCTAGCATCAGGCAATTCCCCTGAAGTGTATTCAGGATCTCTCGCCTTATAGCTATGTGAACCTGTTTGCCTGACAACGTGTTTCCAGAAATCAGGATTGAACCACTTCCCGCAATGATCACACCGTATTTCCCATATACCCTGACTGCTTTCTTGGTACCGTTCGTCAATACCAAACCCCTCCACAGTCGGGTTGCTAATTTCCCGCTCATATTTATATGGGCTCGCTGTCAATCTATCTGGAGCCATTAACAAGTTTGTCGGATTACATCGATCTTTCTCATCAATGTACAACGAGTCTACAGGTATTTCCAAAAACTCGGTTTCTACATTGCTTCCCACATATACTAGAGTGCCCTTCCCTATATGCATCAATGATGCTCTATGCACTCCAATTTCGGCCTCATCTAGCAAAAACTTATATTTAGGCACCTTTTTATGTAGCTTATATATTCGGTTATTTACAAACCTATTCCGTAATTCATATTTTGGAAGCACGTACATTACCGTCATCCCGCGTGCCCCGGCTTCAATGTGACTTTGAATAATAAACAACTCGGAAGCACCGCACTGAACCGATTTCTCAACTACCAAGTGCTCTGCTTTTTCTATATCAATATAAAGTTTAAAGAGATAATCAAGATCTCTAAAGTCCATCTCTTCGCTACGGGTATTAAGATGATAAAAGTAAGCCCAGTATGCAGCTGGAAATGGTTCAAGGGCCTCTGCTACTTCACTAGTTATCTCACCCTTTTTGTGATCTAATTGTTTCAGCATATGGCTAAAATTAGTTGCCATCAGATTCCGGCTCTTTAAGTGCACGCACCTGTTTCAATATTGAATCGGCTCTACTAATCTGATCTTCTACCTTTTCTATATCCATTGGAGTTACCTCGCGCTCAATTGAAAATGGTGACTTCTGTTCGCCGCCACCATCCCGACCTATTCCAATACTCACATTAAACTCATGGCTTTGAGTCCCATGCTCAGGGTCAGGAGATTTAGTCAATATCGAATGTACAAACTTAAGTGTTGATAAGACCGCTCCCATCGTTTCCGCTGTAATCTCTACATCAAGCAACGAAGCTAGTTTCGAATACATTTTCCGTTCAAGTCTAATTGTTTGAGCTAGCAAATATGAACGCCTTTCCATTATGGTAAGTGCTCGGATCTGCTCAACCCGTGGATCTCTTTTCCATCGTTGTATCGCTGTCCGAGATACATTAAAGATTTCCGACCATTGATCGTTCGTCTTACCTTCAATACCACTTCTAAGCGCAAAATCTCTCATACGCTCAGGCATTTCAGGAAGCTCTGCTAGACTAGGTAGATTTGATACCTCAAGATATTTACTTTTTGATAGCTCTAAAGGCATTTTTACTATGGCTGTAATTTGATCGTCTTTGAACTCACGAATATCAGTAGTTTTTACATAACTGTTTACTCGTTTCCTATATCTGGTAATATCGCTGTCACTTAGCATCGCCTACCAACCCCATAAGCTTTAATAGCAACTCCACTTGCTCTCCCTCTAGCAAAACAATCCGTACCACACCATCTTCATCGACGTTGATAGGCGCTCGGTTGAAAGCTCTACCCTCTTCGTCAATATACAATTCGGGCGTCTTAACCGGTCCCTTACGTTTGCTAGAAATTGTAATACCCGCTGTACTAATAAGCAAGTCGCCTGCTAGCGTGTATAGTTTACTCGTTTTTTTCGGTAGGGCCTTCGACTTCTTCGCTGGCGTCTTGCTCTTCGATTTCGACTGGCTCGATGATTTCTTCGTCGCCGGTCCCTTCTTCGAGTCCCCCGATCCAGTCGTAGTATTCAGCTTCTTCTTCTGAGAGACTGAGTTCGACGCTGTTCGCGGTACGCTCTTCTTCGAACGAGTAGTTTTTGATGTTCCCTGCTTTGACTCCGTCGCCATTGTTCAACCTCCCCAGCATCCAACGCTTCATTTCCCAGGCCGCTATACCTATAGAACGGCGATAATTGCAATCGTTTCTAGCATTCTGTTTCAATGCTACCGTAATACCGTCTACACCGATATGCTTTCTCAACGGACCATCTATAAACGTTGCAGTAGCTATACAAGCTGGTGCCAACCCCTTCACATAAAACAGATAGGCACACCCACTACAAAAGACCTTATGCTTTTTCCTGATCATTTCCTATCCCCTATAATCTCGCTTTCACCTTTGTCGTTGCAGGTTTAGCTTTGGCTTTAGGCTTAGCTTTGGCTTTAGGCTTGGCTTTGGTTTTGGGCTTAGCTTTTTTCGCTTCTGCCGCAGCCACAGCAGCCACAGCGCTCAATTCAGCGGATAGCGTACTATCTACTTGAGCACCTACATTACTCCCGATCTCTGTTTCAGTCTCTGACTCGACATCCGGCTCTACATCTGTCTCAGCTTCCGACTCGACATCTGTCTCAGCCTCTTCTACTTCGGCTTCCGACTCAACTTTAATTACTACAGGCTTCTCATCCGTCAAGGGTATGACATCATCAATTGTGAAAAACATCAAGTATCCAATAGCGATCATATCCTCTATAGACAGCGCACAGATAGTCGTACATGTAAACTCCACTAGTCCTTTAAATCCAGGTTCTAATGGGGCACTGATAATCTGTAACCCGTGGTCTGCCATCATTCGATTTGATACCACCAATACCATAATGTCATCAGGCACAGGTTTTACAAACTCGATATGCGAAGTAATCCTATACCCATATCCAGGCACCATCAAAAACGGATTCGCCCGAATAGGTGCATACCGCACTCCCGTGACAATCTGTTCACGGCCAGCATCGAAATAGAATCTCAGATTGCTGTCATTCTGTCTGACATTCCGCACTCGCAGATTTGTATACCTGCCGTCATAGTCCAGCCTACCCCACGCACCGGCCCCTCTCGCAGCCAATAAGTTATTATATTTTCTCGGATTCAATAACATTGCTTGCCTCCTATGCAATCAATTTCTCAAGCCTTTTCGATAACCCAACACTTTCTAGTATTTCCAACACACGCGAGTCCTTCGTATGTTCTCCCCATGCCTTGCTTACCTCTAATTCAACCTGCATCCGCACCGGGATAACTTTAACCGGAGTCTCAAAGGCTTTTACTACAATCTCTTTGACTCTCTCCACTTCCGGTCTTGGGGTATCAGTGATACCACAATCATGAACAGTGTGCACTATTTTCGCTCTCATCTTGTCCTTTCGCAAACCTCGATCCAACCTAACCAACCCAAGGTAAGTATAATCGGCAGCCCCACCCTGAATCGGTGAGTTCTGCGCTTGCCGCATAGCTCTATGATATTCATATTCAATATCAGATAATGCTCCAGGTAATCTACGACGCCTTCTAAACAAAGATTGCACCCAGCCGTATTCCGATGCATGTTGTCTCAACCGTTCCATATATGCGGCAATCTTTGGAAACCTATCGAAATACATTTCGATAAACTCATCCGCTTTCTCTATGGATATCTTCAATCGAGCGCTCAATCCAAACGCCGTCATTCCATACACCAAACCAAAATTGATTGATTTAGCAGCAAAGCGCTGCATTTCCGTTGGTTCATCCACATTAAATATCAGCCTAGCTGTTTCAGTATGCAGATCCAAACCTAACGCGAATGCATTTATAAAAGCTTCCTCCCCACTCTCTGCCGCAAGATAGGCCAGCTCAGCCGACCTCAAATCAGCCTCTACTAACAAATGCCCAGGACTAGCAATATACATAATTCGCAATAACCTGTCACGTGGCACATTGTGCAATCCAGGTTTACTACAACTTGCCCGACCTGTTACCGCTCTCGCTAGATGATAGTTAGTATGAACCTTCCCATCCTCCGGCCAATATCCTACAACCGCTTTTTTGATATGATCCTTTAACATGGCTTTCAGATAATTACGATCTGATAACACAATAGCAATCTCGCCGTCTTCCTGGCCCTTGATAAACTCTACGCTCTCTTTATCTACTGAATACCCAGTCTTAGTTCTCTTCAGCCACTCTAAACCCATATCCTCAAATAGCACATTGCTCAACTGAGGTGGGCTGTTTATATTAAACTCTCTACCTGCATACTTGTAGACTGCTTGATCCAACAACTCCATAGCATGACCACAAGTAGCTTGCAGCTCTCTAGCGTAGTCAATATTAACACATAGACCGTTATATTCAGCATTTGACATAACACGTCTCACGGGCATTACTATCTTGTTATACAATGGATATAAGTTTTCTTTTTTCAGCCCGACTTCAAACTTCTTTCCCAGTATATACGTGGCTACTGCGTCTAGAGCGCCATATGGTGCTAATATTTTTGTAGGTATTTCGCTATAATCCTCTTTTATTTTGTGTTCGCTTTTATATCTATCAAGAGGGATATCGTACCCTCCAAAGTTTGTATGCGCCCATGCCAAGTCTTTTAAACTTTTCCCAAAGTTTTCATCTAGCATGTGCGCCCCGATCATAGTATCAACATATTTGTCATAGATCGGCACCTTAGTGAATCTATGAATCTTGATATCATACGATCCATTATGCATATATTTTATATGCTTCTTGCTAGAGACAAGCTTGACATAATCACCATACACTTTTTTAATCAAACCCCATTCGATATAAAACCCTCGCTCCGGGGAACATGAAAATGACACACCAATAATACGCTTGTCGATAGCTCTACCTTTACCCCCTGTCTCCGTATCATATGCAAAGGTTCCCGCATTCCACATTGTTTGCAATACACGTCTAGCAGTTGTCTCTTTTTTGATCCACACAGTTTTAGGGCTTATTACTCCCTTCGGCTCTACATCCACTAGTGAAGCGGCCATAGCAATATCATCAGTAATTAAATTAAAAGAATATCTAGATCCGTCTTCAGCGAATGCTCGATAAACATATGAAGGATGAAAAGTCGGTACAATCCAACAGTTGAACTCACGGCTCCATATTTTCTTGCCGCGCCACTTTGTGATACCGCTGACCTTTCCTTCCTTAGTTTTGTTACCTTGATCGTCTATAGTAGACTTATAAATCATTCCCAACAGCGACGCCATTGGAGCATTACCCAACGCGACAATAACTCTCGGTTGCACTTCGGCTATTTCCGCTTCAAGGTATTGTCTACAATTCTGCAGCTCTCGCGCCGTAGGTCTTCTGTTTTTATTTGGAGGCCAACATCTAGCAGAATTACTCATATACAGATCATTGCCGTCGAGCCCAGCTGCAGGAAGTATTCGGTCCCATAAGAACTGCCCTATCTCGCCAACGAAGGGCAATTCTTGCCTGTCTTCCTGTTTGCCTGGAGCTTCCCCGACTAGCATAATTTCAGCATTGTCAGGACCATCCCCAGGAATGCATATGTTATTTGCATGTTCGCAGAGTTTTTTACACAGCGTACAATCAGGATTATATACTACTGCTTCATCATCGCGGCTATCTTCCGCCACAGTTGTTTTAACCATAAACTCCCATATTTATCTTGCATAACGCTTACTACTGCAACCAACAGCTTTAAAGCTCCTTCACCATCAGCATAGAAGGATATCGCTACACCGTCATCACTGTCCAAAACTGCCGACATACCAGTCGCACCATCTTCAAGTACATCAGACACGATAGCACGTCTATACTCTTCAACTTTGAGATATGCCTCAAGGATATCATCGGGCGGTATAACTCGCCTTTCTTTCTTCATACTATCCATATACTACCATCGGCGTAAAATGTTAACTGTTTCATTCATTCCCCGAGGTTTTAGTGCTTCTATTAACCGTTCTTTGTCATACACCGATTCCACAACATTTATTACATCCAACGGAAGCGGATATTTTGGTGATATCAGTTCAGTGTTACGCACTAGTATATGACTATTTGCACGAACCTTTTCTGCCCATTTAGTGTCGCCCCATTCATCGAGCTTATCAGCAAACTCATAAAAAGTGTCACACTCATTAGCTAGTCTTACTGCGGTCACTGTACGAAAGTTAGGAATACCGCCAACCTCGTCAGATGGGTCGCCTTTAAGAGCTTTAAACAATATCAACTTATCAGCCGAGAATCCCAGCTCCTTTTCAATGGCCGCTTTATTCTTTATCCCCTTCCTATACAATATATCCACATTATCTGCGGACATGCTATACCAGTCTTGATCAGTAGATACTAATAGCATCCTATATTTTATCCGTTTAAAATAATTGGTCTGGTGACAGTAAACATAAAAGCTCGCTATGTCGTCTGCTTCATAAGTCTCACACGAATGTTGCTCCACTCCCATTACCGGCAAAACCTCTTGCTGAATATATTCAAGGCTTTCTATAAACTCACTGTCATATGTTTTACCTTTACCCCGCGCATCTCGCTTCGCTTTATAAAAAGGATACTTGGCTTTTCTCCAGGAGTTTCGGCCCTCCCATAAAAATATGATATTTGCTTTGCGATTCTCAGATCTAATAGTAGTAAAAAACCGGCATATTCCATAAAGCATCCCGGTCTTGTATCCTCGATACTCCAGATTAGACATACCGTGATAATTTCGAAAACATAGATTCAACCCGTCCACATATATATAATCATATGTCTCGTCGTCATCTAGGCTCCTCATCATAGTCTTTCTCTCCTCGCCCATTCCGCGATCAACAGAGAATCAGCATCTTTGTGTTTAGTTATCTCATCCGTGTACATCGGGAATAGGCGTATACCGATATCTCGGGAAGCGTGTTTTAGCTCCACACCCTTACAGCCTTTAGGTAACATAATCTTCTGCCATTGCCGTGAGTCGATATACTCAAAAGACAGCTGTAAATCTTCCACAGCTATCAAGGTGGCTTCTAGAGCACGCAACGCGCTCACCGTGGCTTTGAATCCTTTCGGATTGACAAACGGGCGTTCTATGAAGATCCTCCACAAAGCACCTGGTAAACACCAGCTATATAGAAGATTGTGCAATTCGTCATAATCGATACGGGTGATCTGAGCCTTCACTTTCGTATAGCTTTGCTCTGTTTTCGTAGGTGCGGGCACAAACCCGATTTGATCAGGAGATACGAGTGCTAATGACCCGGATACGCCGTTGTCAATGCCAATATACCCGATAGTCTTATTTCCCACTATCAAGCCCTTCAGAACCGCCAGGAGTACCCAATTCCTGGGCCTCTGTGGGGTCCACACCCATAGATCGACATAATGACTCGTATTTCGCTATTGCGGCCTCATATCGGGCTGTTATCGCCGCCAAGCGCAACATTGTACCCCTAGTACTGCTTTTGTTGAGCATATCGCATAGCGCCGTCCTAGCCATCTGAGATAGAGGCATTCCACGAGCATCCGCCTGCACCTTGAATAGCTCATACTGAGCATCTTTGATCGTGAACTGTACCGTCCTACTCATATATCCCCACCACACGCTCAAGCTTGAGCAACATAGTCTGCTGCTTAGCCGATAAGCCCGCAGGTATCCTTCGAGATATCTGGGTTTCAAGCTGCTCTTTGAGACTGTCCAAAAAACTGAACTCCCAAGCATTCAATCTGTAAGCATATCTACAGCTAAGCACCATGTTCATACGATCAATGCTCGCTTTAACTTTCGATATCTTCGCGTCAACCTCTTCCTTTCTTCTATATATCTCAGTATCCAGACTCATCGTAATCCCTCCCCTTGGCCGCAATGTCTTCGATCTGACCTAGCTTATCCTGCTGTCCACTGGTAAGCTCATTACCCCCAAGCACCACCCTGTGTATGCTCTCAAGAAAGTCAATCTCCCAGTCGTTCATTTCTGGGTTTTCTTGTGCCGACTCTATTCGCTCCAACAAAAACCGCATATCATCAAGATCGTCGATTTCTTTATCCAATTGCTTATTGCCCACCGATACCTCCAGACGTTACGATAGCCTCTTTTATATAACCAGGTATGAATCTGCGGTTTCTCCGGTAATAGTCGTCAAATCCAGCATCGAGGATATAAGTGATTGCTTTCTCCGTAGCACTTCGCACTGACCGTCCCAGACCTTGAACAAACATCAATGTAGTCATGTAACCGTACCATTCTTTGTCCAACTCGCTACGCCGTTTCACCCACTTATCTCCGAGACTTGGATAAGGTATTTTACAGAATATTTGAATCTTACTGAGATCTCCTCTCAGGTCTAAACCTTCCCTTAATCCACTAGCTACAATAATACTCCTCGGCTTCAATGCATGCGCCTCTAACATATCATAAGGCGTCCGATAGTCTTTATTAAATGTCAACCGAGGATCATGTAAATGATCTTTTATATAATTGGCTACCTTCTCGCTATGCGTCTGTATGATCCCTTTCCGATCAGGATGCTTACTCAATATGTACTCAATTACTTTTACCAATTTCGGGAGAGTCTGATTGATATCAGAGTACTTCATATTCCCGGCATACTTTTTCATTATCTTCCGATGCTCTGGCGGGAAGTAACTAGGCAACTGAATAAAACATACGTCCCGCTCCCTCAACCCAACATTCTCACAAAATATACGTTTGCTAAGTATCGTCGCGGACATCATTAACACATGCCCACCATACCCAAACAAGCTACGTTTCGCATAGTCCCCTATTAGGACAGGCTTGAATTGAATACTCTGATACCCTCCAAAATCCTTCCAGTCAAATATATATTCGGTAGGTTGATCCCGCTCCCGGTTTAGTAAGTACCTGTCCATGCGTCTTACTAAACGGAGCAACTCATCCAGACGTATAACCTGTGCCTTCGTCAATGTTCCAGTAACCTGCATTTTTTCAAGAACATCATATTCAAGATCTAGCTCCCTGTGCACTCGTTTGACCAATTCATCATATTGACTCAATCGAGTGTACTCCGGTATCTCAAATCCCATTTTGCTAGATAAAGTAAAGCTCATAAAACCAGCATACTTGCCCTCGATATTGTGGCACTCATCGATCACTAGCAGCTTCCGCTCCTGAAAACTTCCAGCGTACATATTCTGATAATAGAAACTGTCAAAGTTGTGTACGGTTATCGGCGCTTGCATCGCCTCTATCTTTGCTAGAATATAGGGACAGTCAGCATGACGCGGATATTTTTTGCTTCTCCGGCATGGACCATCATTACAGCTGTCTGTTTCAAAGTCTAAACACTTGTATGCAGAGCGGCCTTTCATCACGCATACGGCAAACTCTCTCTCAATTTGGTCCTGGAGAATCTTGGCTATCGTAAGGTAATGAGCGTTCCCAGATTGTCCTGCAAAGCATAAACCTATATGTGATTTCCCGATCCCGGTAGGTGCCTCTAGGAGAACGAATTGATATCCCTGCTCGAAGGCATTTTCGATTTGTTCGATTGCTTCTCGTTGTCCGGGTCGATAGTGGTCTGACAAGACTGAGAAGTAGTCTGTAGCAGGTCGTCCGTTAGTTCCGAATACGTTTTTTGGCCGACTATCAGTATCGATAGATCCCTGCGCATTAACGGTATTGCCTGTTCTACTAGAACATGGTGTTTCCTGCATAACCCTACTCCATTCTTCAGATATAGTCGTAGCTGTGAATGCCTCCTATCTATTACGTGATGTGGATCTACCTCTCTACTGCCACACCCAGGCCACACACACTGCCCGTCGCATTGCTCTATTACTTTTATGCTCCAGTCACTATCGTCTGCAGCATATAACGATTCCACCGATGTTTTCCTTATAACGCAATACTACTTGTTTACCCGCTTCCAGCTATCATCAACATCATTATCCGCTTTCAAATCAAGAAGATCTAGCAACTGTTGCTTGATATTTGGAGCTATTTTCATTTTCTCAATGTGACCAGATATAACTAGCGAAGCAGCTGCAACAACAACCTCTATTTCTTTAGAGAGTTTTTTCTCTTTTGACGGAAGCCCAACAATCTCTGAAAATGCTCTAGCTTCTTTGCCTGTTGCCGCTAAATGTTGCCCAATACGCTTACACCTTACCGGTATCTCATTGTTCACAACATCGCTATCACATAGTTTGATAACTGACTTTCCTCTTTCCTTAGTACACAAACGCCAATTAGCTATACGTGACTGTGCCATTCGATTGATCTGTGTTTTGATTTGATTGCGTGTTTGCACATACGCAACCCGTGCATCCCCATCACCAGAACTGGCTATATCAATACCCATCACATCTGCCCAGTCGTCCCAGTCGATGATTTCATTATTTTTAAATATGTCTCTGTTATACACATATCTTTCTTGATTAGCCGTATCGCCATTTTTTCGGCTGCTCATATCATTCCTCCTCCAAAAGTCTGATATCAAATCTGTCTTGTAACCTATCAATTTCGTGAATCAATTGCGATAATTTACTATTAGTAATGTGTGTCTCAATCCCGGTCATATTCGCTTCCTTACCAACCAGCTTATCAAAGGTTTTCAAAAACCTAGAAATAGAAGAAGCAAGCGTTACCGAATCTTCTGATAGTTTATCAAAATCGTGTTCAAGTACGTCTACATGATATTCAAGTTTCGTTTTTTTAATCTCTTTATTTAATATTCTTTTATCTTCTGTAAGTTTTCTAATCTTATCAAGATTATTCGCTTTGTTCTTTTTCAATCTTGCTATTTCTGTTGTAATGTCACTAACTGATTTTTCATAATTCTCTTTTTCCTTGTCAGCAAGAGTGAGTTTCCTGCGCATCTTCTTTACCTCTTTAACCAGCGCACTCTCACTAGTAATTTCTTCATCCAACCAGTCTTTCCTTATTTTATCTTGCTCTTCCTCTGGGAGCTGGGCAAAATGGTCAGCAGCAGTAATCAACTTTCTAGATGCTCCCGTCTCTTTTTCTATATTGTCTCTAGTCGGTTTTTCTACTTCGCGCAATTTACGCGAAGTAGGATCTGTGCTGCTATCATACCCCTCTCTCTGCATTTCGATGTAGGCCATCATTACAAACGGATCTATCCTTGCCCGTCGCATGACATTAGACGCCAACAATCGTTGCAGCTCTTCGCTATCATCCTCTGGCTTTGTCAGAACGGCAGGGATAGTATCAAGACCAAGCTTAACTGCTGCCTTCCACCGCTGATTACCGTTGATGATTTCCATAGTGTCTTGGTTGATGACTATCGGCTCAATGACCCCGTGTTTCTCCACACTTGTCAAAAACGCCTTCCAATGTTGTGAACTTTCAGTTTTGATATCTTTAAAATATTTTTTGTTTTGCGGGTGTTCTTTCAAACTCGATACTGCAATCTCTTCAAACATCATATTATTCCTCCAATATTTCGTATGTGCTTATGCACATGTTCCTACATCGTTACCTAACTTCTACCCGAGAAATGCCATCGTCATCGGTAACGTACAATGTCCTACTGAATATCTCCGGCATTTCCGTATGCGATACCATTATCACTTTAGGAAATATACGCCGTAAGATTTTATTTATCAAGCGAGTGAGATCCGACCGTTTCTCCGGCGATAAGTTCGCCATACCTTCGTCTAGCACCAGGAAATCGATATTGATATCCGTAGTAGCTTCGATTATCTGAGCAACGGCCACACGTACAGAGATATAGAACATCACGCGCTCACCTAGTGACAGACCTATAAACGGTCGTATTCCTTTCTTATCATTGAGAGAGAACCGAACGCCTGGCTTAGCCCCCTCAACATCCTGAATCAATATTTCTCCAGGTCCGAACTCTTCGTATATTTCTGTTGCCCGCTTCGTTATGTCTTTACGAAGACCATCCAGCAGAGTCAACGGTATTCCGTATCTGCTAAAAGCGTCTATAAGAAGTCCCAACGCTTCACCATCGATGGTCCTATCTTTCTGTTTCTTTTTGGCTTCGCGCAACTGCCTACAAAGATCCCTGTTTTCCTCCACGCCCTTCCGAAGCTCTCGTACGGTAGATTCCGCATTACCAACTTGGCGCTGCATCTTTTCTATAATCTCAGACACTTTACTGAGATCTTCAACTACCTTATCGTATTCACTCCCTAGCTTCTTTTCCAACTGAGCATGACGCATCTGCAGTTTCTCAAGCGTAGCCTTACCTGTTGCTGCATCTTTTTTATATTTGGTCATACGATCTGTAGACCTACGTATCCGAATATCCACATTGGCAATCGTAGATTCTAAGTGGACTACAGCAGCTCTTTGGTCTTCATACTTAGTTATTAAATCGGCTGTGTCCTCCTGCTTGTCGATCAGTTCTTGTAGCGTTTCTCCAAGAACCTCAACATCTTTACGCCATTGCCGCATAGTTTTCTCGGTTATATCAGCATTACATAGCGGGCACTCGGCTTTGTCCTCCATGCCCGAAGCAACCTTTTTTAGATCCCGCATTAACGTGGTATTGCCAATGCTAGAGTTTATATTTTGAAGCTCAGTAGTTTTCTTTTTCTTAGAAAATGTGGATACTTTCTCTTTGATTTTCTTCAATTTAGGAAGGCACTTAGCAGCATCCTCTTTAGCAACCTTGACAACTTCTTTTTCATCAGCCAGATACTCTACGGCACTATCAATACCATCTTTAATACTGATAATGTCAGACTCTACCTTGTCGCGCTCACGCACGAAGGCAATATATGTATCTTCCTTCACCACAAGAGCGTCACGGGATGTTTGATTATTTCTAAGTTTAACTCGAAGTGCTGCAAACTCGACTTTAGCCTTATCCAACTCTTCCTTTAGATCATCCGGGTTTTTAATAACCTCACTCAACGTGTCCACACGTACCCGAATCCTCTCTAATTCCAAAGCGTTTCGCTTTTGACGCTCAGAACTTTTCTTATAAAACTGCGTATAGATATGGACCTTGGCTATTTTCTGCAGAGTCTCAAGACAAGTCGCGGGCTCCACCTTCAACAACGGATCTGCCTTTTTATTATCGCCCAAACCAAAGAACGCGGTAAGTAGAAATATCTCGGCGCTCATTCCCAGTACTTTCTCAATATAGGCGTTGGCCTCTTTGCCCTGAGCAACAAGCTCTTCATCTACCCATACCTGTACCCAACCCTTTGGCTTTACACCTCGGGAAATCTTCATAACATGCCCGGTGCTTGGAACATCCTTTAGTATTACATGGGCAAACATTTGATCATTATCGGCTGTAAGCCGAACCAAATCAGAAGCATACTGGTACCTCCCAATGCCATAGTAAACATATGGAAGTATCTCTAGTAAAGAGCTTTTACCCGAGCCATTATCACCACAAACGGCAATCGAATCGGCACCTTCAAAATCGATTGCAACATCCTCATAGGATAGAAAATCACTCGCCTCTATTCTACTAAGCATTGAGTACCCCCTCTACAATTTCCTTTCCAATTTTGAAAGCAAGCTGCTTCACTTTAGCTGAAGTTTTCTTCTGTTTGTTCAAGTGCGTCTTCAACAAATCGACGGGATGCTCCTGAGCCGTCCGTGTACGATCTTCCGCCTCTTCTGTTATCTGTTTATCGATATTCACTTCAAAGCGGGATACGTAGCCAAACTTATTAAATGCTCTTCTCAGCATAGGCTCATCCACTTGTACACGATCCCTGGCAAGTACTCTCAGCTTGATCACCGCGCCTGCGACAAGCTCCTCCAATACTTCGTCTGAAAGATCGACATCGTCCTTCGTCACTAAATCAATAGTGATGTCTTTGTATGGAGTAACTTC
>SDBV01004980.1_pt1 | contig 18881 bp, 19 predicted proteins | sample 2277081 | NCBI WGS metagenome assembly SDBV01 (sample SAMN10402039, study PRJNA504765) | marine sediment metagenome | isolation source: marine sediment core GS10_PC15, 223 cmbsf | place: Arctic Ocean: Southern Knipovich Ridge | collected 2010
TTTCCAACAAGTGCTGAGCCATTATCGCTAAACAGCTTGATGCGATTCTCAACAGGAACATTATCCAGGCCGGCAAACCTAACCAAAAGCGTTAACCTGTGCCACTTCTGCTGACGGGAAACAAATTTATGATATTGCTATAGTAGTTGCGATAACTTTTTGTTTAGACTCTGCCAGTTTTGGATAAACAGTCTTTTAGGGCGATGCGAATAGATGATAAAGTCCGTAATATATGTTATTTACGGTAAAATATTCATAAGTGTTTAGTATGAAAAAGCTTGCGTGAATTCAGTTTTTCTGCAAAATATACAAGCATGGAAGAGAAACCATTTAAGACAACAATTTATATCACCAAGGCGGCGATGTCAGCGTATCGCCGGATGGTCAAAAGGTATGGAGTTAAAGCGGCTGCTTCAGCTGGGTTTTTGCTACTGGACAAGCTTGACGCGAGCACACGAGAACACGCTGTGGATGAAGCTAACGGCATCCATGGTAAACCCCTTGAGGTTTACGCATCGGATACTATTAATCAGAAGCTGGAGGCTCAGGCGGACGGTCTTCGGGCGGAGTTTCGTGCGATGCTTCAAAGGCTTGAATCTCGTCTAAAAGATCGGCAAGCTGAGAACTCGGCCAACGGCGCAAAATCTGCATAATCTGAGCCAGATAGTTTTCCTTTTCAAAATCAATGGGTTTTTTACTCATAATTAAATCCCCCACTCCCACTAATTTTGCTACGGTGTGCGCATCTGGAAGTTCGGTTCAAAAGACCGTGTCAGTTTTTTCAAGACCTGTAAATTTTGAATGAGTGTGCGGATGTAGCAAACCTCTTAAGCGGGAAGCCAAAGAGTATTTGTAAAATTTGTCCATTTGAAAATGTAGTGGGGGGACCTTTCAATTGATTATCGATTATTGAGATAAAAATGAAAAAATAGAAACCCCGCCTAGGCAACTTTTTGTATCTACGGGATTTTTCATTGACCGATAATCTGCTTCATTTGAGCGATATTGCAGCTTTTTGGGCGTTTATTGAGTATAAGTCCCATAAAAAATTTTTCAAAAAAATTTGATTGCTTGTTGACTTGGTGGGATAAAGTGGTATATTTTCCCATAGACGTGCGGTTTAATGGAGCATATATCATGCTGTTATTAACAGGCGAATACGAGCACACACTTGATGAGAAGGGGCGACTTTTCATTTCGAATAAGTTGCGGAGTCAAATCGATTCCGAACGGCATGGCAGTAATTTCTACCTTGTGCTCGGAGCGAACGGCATACTTTGCCTGTATCCCGAAAAATATTTTCAGCAAATCGCCCTTGCCGGTGCGCCACGGACGGCTGCCCCGGATGAAGCGGTAGTCTTCGAAAGAATGAGCTTCGCTTTGGCCAGCAGGGTTGAGCTGGATCGGCAGGGACGATTACTAATTGGGGAGAAATTGCGGAAGCGGGTCGGATTAAGTACTACTCTGACGTTGGCTGGTGTCAGAGACCACATTGAGATTTGGAACAGCGAAAATTGGGAAAAGTATGTTGCTGATAATATGAATCAGTATCAGCAGCAGATGGCGCAGGCTCGCCAGTCCGTCCTGCAAAAACAAAACCACGAACTCGATCTCTAAGGAGGGAGCAAATGTTCGCGAAGTCAGATCATGTCCAGTTGGTAAGAGACAGTATTGGCGGCAGCAGGGAAGTTGATGAACACACTGGCGCGTCAATAGCAATACTCCAAGAACGTCTGGAACGTATCCAAAAGACGAATGCTGTCTTTGCCGATATTTCGTTTTCGCCTGCTGTGGAGCAGATGAAAACACGACAGGAAAAAATTCTCGTAAGCTGATATCGTCTGCGTGCGATATCTTTTTCGCGGCTTTTTGCAGGCTGCTACTGCTCAGTATGAAAATTGAATAATACGCCGATAGAACATATTCCGGTACTTGCTAACACACTTGCCGATTTTGTAGGCTTGCCCAGGGATGGGGTAATGGTCGATGCGACCGTGGGACATGGAGGTCACAGCTTACTGCTCGGCGGGATTTTGGGCCCGGATGCACTGATCCTCGGACTGGATATTGATGAAAACTGTATTCACAGGGCCCAAAAAAAATTAAGCAGCCTTTCTTGTAAGGTTGTTCTGGTAAGAGAAAACTTTGCAAATCTTGCAGATGTTTTCAGCCAGCATAACGTAGGAAAGGCTGATTTGATAATTGCAGATCTGGGTTTTTGTTCTGCCCAGCTGGCGGATCCCGAGAGGGGCCTGAGTTTCCAGCAGAACCTGCCCCTGGACATGAGACTGGATACCAGATTAAGAATTAACGCTGCTGACATTGTTAACGATAGCGATGAAAAAACCCTGGCGGATTTAATTTATAGATATGGTCAGGAAAGGGCTTCTCGAAGAATTGCACGTTTTATTGTTGATTATCGCAAGGCTCAGCCCATAACAACTACCGGCCAGTTGGCTTTGATTGTTTGCAAGGCTCTTGGTCAGTTGCCTCAGGGCAGAAAAAGCAAGATACACCCTGCAACAAGGACGTTTCAGGCTCTTAGAATAGCGGTCAACAACGAGCTTGACAGTCTGGCAAAACTGCTTGAGTCGGTACCTGGGTTGTTGAAACAAGGCGGCAAGGTCGCTGTGATTAGTTTTCACAGCCTTGAAGATAAAATTGTAAAACTGAGTTTCAGAGAAAACAGCAAAAATGGAATTTACGAGATCCTGACGAAAAAGCCTGTTAGCGCTTCGAGGGCTGAAGTAGCGGAGAATCCAAGGGCGAGGAGCGCTAAACTCAGAATCGCGCAACGCAGATAAAAACGGAATGAAAATGGAGTTTTGCCGATGACATCTGAGACAAAAGTAGGATTGTTGCTGGGGTTGGTATTCATATTTACAATAGCATTTGTTATCAACGGTCTGCCGAGTTTTTCCGGCAAAACCGATAATTACCAGTTGACAGTGAATCAGTTCGACAGGCTCAAGACGCCGTCGGTTGATGTCAGGAATCAGGCCACCAAGGCGGTCCATGAGCTTAATCTCAGGCAGTCTGCAGGCGGCGGCGAGAAAATCAGAGATGACGCGATAGTATCTAAGGACGTCCGCTATATCGCTGAGTTGCCTGTTGGGCAGGTGGAACAGGAACAGTGTGCTCAGGGGAATTCTTTTGCCGATAAGGCCGTTGCGTTGGCGGATATTCAGCGAAATCAGGAGGTAAATTCCAGCAAGCCTGTTTTCTATGAGGTTCAGCCTGGTGATAATCTGGCTTCTATCGCCAAAAAGTTCTATGGCCCTGAAAAGGGCAATAAAGAGGTTAGTGTTTACAAGATTTTCCATGCCAACCAAACCCAACTTGATTCGCCCGATGAGGTTTTTGCGGGGCAAAAGCTGATTATCCCACCTCTTAGGCCGTATATTCCTGCTAAGAAACAACAGAAGGTGGCATCGGTTTTTGATAGTTCCATGTTTGAAAAGGTGAAGTCAATCGGCGCAAAACCACTGGCGATGATAAGTAGCAGCATCAGTCGCTCAAAAAGTTCTCGAGAATATATTGTTCAGCAGGGCGATAGTCTCTGGAAGATCGCGGAAAAGAAGCTTGGATGCGGAAGCCGATATTCTGAAATTGCAAGGGCCAACTCTGATGTTCTTGACGATGATGATGAGTTGGCTGTTGGGATTCGATTGAAATTGCCAAAACCATAAACTAAATTTTAACAGAGCCAGTATGAGTAACCGCGTTAGTTTTGTCTTTATGATATTTTTTTTGACTGCGGTTTTAATATTTACCGTTCATCTGCGGACTATGCAAAGCAGGACATTCTATAAGCTTCGCAGTGCTTCTATAGAACAAGCCCGACTTAAGCAGGTTTTATGGGAAAAACAGCTTCAGTTGGAAAAGTTAACCAGCCCGGCTGCGGTATCACGCCGTTTGTATGGGCAGTGAAATTAAACCTCTTATAATTTTTTCCATCGAGACATGAAAGTTACATCCAGAGCCATAATTATAGTTTGCCTGTTAGTTCTGATACTGGCGGCGCTTGCCGGCCGCTGTCTTTATTTGCAATTTTATAAATATGAACAATACACTATGCTTTCGCAACGACAGCAGCAGGCATTTGTAACACAAAAGCCGCAACGCGGCGTAATCCTTGATTGTACCGGTCGGATATTTGCTGCCAGCAATAAAATTAATACAGTTTTTGCTGAGCCTCGTGCGATAAGAAATCTCGATAGTACCGCAGAGAAGCTTTCTGATATACTAAACATTTCTCCTAACCGAATTCTTGATACTATAACCGGCAGCAAAAACCCCGGCTATGTTAAGATTAAATCCGATATTAGTGTTGATGAAGTTGACGCAGTGAAAAAAGCGAAACTATTGGGCGTTGGTGTGCAATCTGACTGGCAGCGATTTTATCCTATGGGGCCTTTGGCTTGTCATGTAGTTGGTTTTGTAGGTACTGATGGTATTGGGTTGGCGGGTGCAGAACAGAGGTTTGATGATTTTCTCAGAGGCTCAGTTACAAGAAATGTATTTTATGCCGATGCCGCCCGAAGGCCTATCCGTCTTAAGAAGCAGGAAACCATCGGCAATGATGGTATCGCAATGATTCTTACAATCGACGCAACTATTCAGCATTTTGTCCGCAGCGAACTTTTGAAACAAGTTGATGCCTACCAGGCTGATTCTGCGATTGGTATAGTGATGGAACCTTCAACCGGTGCGGTACTTTCTCTTGTATCGCTGCCTGATTTCGAGCCGGAGAAGATTCGTTTTGCAGACGCCAACAGCTTTGGTAACAGGGCGATTACGGATCCCTTTGAGCCTGGCAGTGTTTTAAAACCTATCGCAGCAGCGATCGGGCTTGATGCGGGAGTGGTGGATACGGAAGAAAAGATCTTTTGCGAGCGAGGTAATTACAGGGGCAAAGGTTTTGGAAGAATCGGAGAGTACCGAAACCATTCGTTTGGTGATTTGACCGTTCGCGAAATTCTCGTTGAATCGAGTAATATAGGCATGGCGAAAATAGGGCAAAGACTCGGCAGGAAAAAACTTTATGAAGGGCTATCCCTTTTCGGGTTTGGCAGAAAGACATTTTTGAATTTGCCTGGCCAGGATGCAGGGTTGATGCATCCTGTTGATAAATGGACAGGCTATAGCGAAACTCGTATTCCATTTGGCCAGGAAATCAGCGTGACCGCGATTCAACTTACGACAGCCTTTTGCATTCTCGCCAATGGAGGCCGAGGTGTTCAGCCTCATATCGTAAGGGCTGTGGTAAATAGTGACGGAGAAATGTTGAACCTTCAGCCGGGGCAATTGCCCGGCTACATAATCAAACCTGAAGTTGCCCGCTGGGTTGTTACAGAAGCACTTGTAAATGTGGTAAAGGAAGGTACAGGAAAAAGGGCAAGGCTGAAAAAATGGGAGGTGTTCGGCAAAACCGGAACCGCCAACATCGCAAGATCTGATGGCAAGGGCTACGAGGAAGATGCGTATGTCGCTTCATTTATAGGCGGGGCCCCTGCGGACAGGCCAAGCGTGGTAGTGATGGTCGCGATACGCAGGCCGAATGTCAGACTTGGCAAAGGTTACAGTGGAGGCACTGTTGCGGCACCGGTAGTAAAAGAAATTCTCAGCAAGACCCTTACTTATTTGAAGCGTTGAAAGCTGTTGTGAATTTTTCCCGGTTTTTTGTTATTTTCCAGATTAATTAGCTTTTCCCAGGTAGCCTGCGTCTATGCAGAATTGAATTATATCCCGTGCCAAAGGTGCTGTATCGGTGGAGCCTCGCTGGCCTTTTTCCACAACGACCGCTACTGCAATTGCCCGGCCTGAACTATCTTCAGCAAAGCCTGCGAACCAGGCGTTATATGGTTTTTCCGTTGAGCCGGTTTTACCAAAGACTTTTACGTCTTGTCGAGCAAAACCGCTGTGGGCAAATGCGCTAAAAGCGGTTCCTCCGGATTCATTCACAACTGCGTCCATGCCGTCGCGAACTACTGACAAAGTTGCGGGTGAGATACCAAGGTTCTGCGAATCGTTAACGTCCTCATGATTTGGAGATAAAAACAATCTTGGTGATATGTAAATTCCTCCTCTCGAAATCGTAGCCATTGCGTTGGCGGCCTGAAGTGGCGTGATTCGTAGATTGCCTTGTCCAATGCCAAATAATCTTCTCTCTGCTGCGTTAATATTTGGCAATTTTTTGCGACCTGAAGCTTTTCTTGTTGTAGTTCCGCTCCAGATTTGTCCGGTCGCTTGAGTGAAATTTCTATTTACGGTTTTGTTTGAGTTTGTCTGGTTGACGGCATCGGTTGTTATGGCAGGGGAGATAAGGGCTTTTCGGCCGTATCCAAACTTATAAAGCCAGTTTTGCAGCACCGCAGAATCGATTCTGTCTGCAAGGCGGGAGAAATAAATATTGCAGCTGCCCTTGATTGCGTTACGGGCGATATTTCCGCCATAACCTTCAAATTGCCAGTCGTGCGCACTGGATTCTTTTGTTGTTATCCAGCAATTTGGCCATTGTCTTGGTGCTCGAAGGCCGGAACAGCTTATGGTTTCATGGGGATTTATTTTTCCGCTTTCAAGCCCGGCTATCAGAATTAAGGGTTTGATAATCGAGCCAGGTGGGTAGTGCTTTTCTATTGCGCGATTTCGCAAAGGCTGGTTGGAATCGTTTAATAGAAGGTTATATTTCTGTCTGATACTGTTGAGGTCGTAAGCAGGCAGCGAGACAATCGCAAGTATCTCTGCGGTTTTAACGTCGATAACAACCGCTGCGGTAGGAAGGTGTGAATTCGGATTTAGTTTTTTGTCGGCGATGTATTTTTCTATTCTTTCCTGCAGTTCTATATCGACAGCCAACTGCACGTCGGTTCCGAATTGTCTTTCGGTCCTGTCAATAAGCTTGCGGTCGATATCGTAAATTACCTGTCCTCTTCGGCCTCGCAGCAGTGGCTCGCAAATTCTTTCAATACCTATCCGCCCACAAACCTCTCCATACAGGTATCGGGTAAGCGGGTCTTCTGCAAAAAGCTGCAAGTCCTGCTGAGGTGTCGGCCCGACCCAGCCGATTACTTGCGATGCGGCAGACTTATAAGGATAAACACGTTTGGATTCGGGCAGAATCGTGACCTCGTCGGTATCAATGAATTCCAGTCTTGCTGCGAGCACATCATCGTCGGTTTTAAGCGGTGCTATCGGCCAATTTTTATGCATTTCAGCGATATTGACTTTGTCGATCAGCACCAGTCTTTCAACTGGATCAGGATAGATTTGCTCGAACTCGGCGGTTGCTTCAGCTAAACCTGCTTTGTACCATTTTGCTTCATATTTTTTATGCAATTTTGATTGGCTGCAGTTTCTACCCCATGCAAGAAAAGTTCGCAGCTTCCATACGCGGTCGTTTATACCATCAATTTTTTTCTCAATCAGCGTTGGTTCAACCTGAAGGAATCTGGCGCACTTATTGATTATTTTGTGCAGTTTTTTAGATTCGTCGGCATAGTCTTTGCGCAGCTGGGTCAGTATGTCAGTTTGGTTTTGGCTCGCTGCGGCCTTTCTGATGGTTTTGACTTGCCAAAAACGTTTGTCCAACAGACGGGTTAGTTTGTAATTTAGGCAAAGTTTGAACTGAGGCTCATCGGCAGCGATGGTTCTGTTTTTTCTATCGAGAATTTTCCCTCTGACAGTGGGTAGTTGCTGTGGCGGGCGTTTGCGCAAATTTTCAATTTGTGCGCGATAAAAAGAATCAGAAGCAAGCTGCATTTGTCCGAGTCTGATTAGGCAGATGAGTAAGAGAGTGGTGCAGATAGCGACAAATATTTTCAGCCTTTTATGCATTTATCTGCCTGACCGCACCCCGAAACGATGTCTTCTTATTCCGAGCCATTCTGCCATGGCTGAGAATATCCAGTATATATATGGTCCTATGACGGCAGAATAAAGCGACGTACCCACAAACAGTTGATATGCTTTAAAAATGTTCTGGTTTGCTTTGAAGTATAGCAGTATCTGCACAAAGCTTCCGGTGAGTATTCCCATGACAAATATGGCGATGGCCTGATGGAACATTTTTTTCATCAGGATGATTTTTCGCAGTTGCACCAAAATCGAGCCGAAGACGCCGAATACAATCGTGTAAGGTCCAAGTGGTGCTGCAGCCATGTCTGCTAAAAAGCCGATCAGAAAAGAAGCTGCAATGGCATCTTTTTCAGTGCAGTTGATTGCGGCAAAGACCAGAAGTATCAGCAGCAAATCAGGTTTGATATTTCCCGGGCCTAATGCTATTAAATTAAGTACATTTCCGGCATGTAGCAGGGCAACTATAAAAGCAATAACTACAAACCTTAACCATCTCATTTTTGGTCCTCAATCAGTTTTTGGCGTATTCATTACTATAACGGCCACGCGTTTTAGGTTTTCGAAATTACATACCGGCTCAACAATTATGTCCCAAAGCAGGGGGTTTTTATCGTCCGGTCTGCATGAACCCACCTTTCCGATTATTCTCGGCGTGTCCAAAAAGCCCGGTTTTTTGGCGGCATAGACGGCATCATGCTTGCCAATTTTATATTCTCGTGAAATCATCGAAATGCTGCCGGAATTGGTTCCATTTCCCTGCATGATACCTCGAATGAATGCATTTTCTTTTGGTGCAGCAATTTCCACGAGCATTTTGTGGCTTGTATCGGTTGTAAGTCTGACCTCAGCGTTGTGGGTCGAAATCATATTCGATATTATGCCGATGATGCTGTTGTCGCCCAGAACATATTGCCCTGGTATCAGTCCGTCATCTGTGCCGAGGTTAATAGATATCTTGTGACGCAGCCCCAGCGATACACTGATCACATCAGCCAGAATCAAGCCAGCCCCTGATTGTGGGAGACTAATTTTTCTCAGCCCGGCCAGTTCTTTGAGACGGTTGTGCTCTTCCAGTAGATCGGCATAGAGATTGGCATATGCATTTTGAAGCAGATTGTGCTCCTGTCGATTTACGAACCCTGAAAGGTCTACCACGTTGCTGATTTTATTGACAGGTACACTACGGCCGATATTCAGAATGGGTCCGAACATGCGAACAAAAGCGAAGTGGAATCTGTTGGTTATATTCGAAGGCATCAGAAGCAGAATGAAACCTGCCAGGACAAGACTTGTAAAAAGAGTTGCTCCGGATACTCTGGTTTGATTTTTTGCCATTTCATCTATGTCCGGTATCCAAAGTGCCCTGGGACAGAAGCGTTGGAAATATTGATACGCATTTTGCCATCCCTGGCTTTAGTGGAATTGAACGGAAAATTTTGAAGTAATTCATAAAGGCCTAATCTGCTCTAATCCCAATCAAACCGGCCGTGGTCCATTGTATCCTTCCAAAGTTCAAGATTTTCCAGGTAGACACTTGTACCACGAGCAACACAAGTTAGTGGGTCCTCGACCATGTTTACTTTAAGCCCGGTCGCATTAGCCAGGATGGTATCCATGCCTCTTAGAAGCGAGCCGCCGCCACAAAGAAACAAACCGTTATCAATCAGATCTGCTGCCAATTCCGGTTCGGCCCTTTCCAGCGTCTGAGTAACCGTCTCAATTATTGCTGCGATAGGCTCCTTGAGAGCTTCTCGGATTTCTTCACTCGTTATCACTATTTTCCGTGGAAGGCCAGAAATCGTGTCACGCCCAGCCACCTCCATGGTAAGCTCGTGTTTTAGTGGCGCTGCCGAGCCTAACTGAATCTTTACTTTTTCAGCCCTTGGTTCTCCGATGAGCAGATTATATGTTCTTTTGAGATGACTTATGATGGCTTCGTCCATGTCGTCGCCACCAACGCGAATCGACTCGCATGTACTGATATCAGCAAGGCTCATGATAGCAACTTCGGTTGTTCCACCGCCGATATCAATAATCATCGAGGCTGTTGGTTCGGTAATTGGCAAATTGGCACCAATTCCTGCAGCCATTGGTTCATCAACCAGATAAACTTTTCGAGCACCTGCGCGTTCGGCACTGTCGATGACGGCTCTGCGTTCGACAGCGGTTATTCCGCTGGGCACTGCGATTACAACTCGCGGGCGTATGAGTCCGCCTCTGCCATGAACCTTGCGGATGAAATACGCCAGCATCGCCTCGGTTATCTCGAAGTCGCTGATTACACCGTCTTTTAACGGTCTTATCGCGCTTATCGAACCGGGCGTCTTACCAAGCATTTCACGGGCTACGACGCCGACGGCTTCTCCGTTATTAAGAACAATATTGGTGCCTTTGCGAACCGCAACTACTGATGGTTCGTTAAGAACAATCCCCTCATTTCGAACACAGACGATGGTAGTGCAGGTTCCGAGATCGATGCCCATGTCCATGCTAAACCAGCCTAAAATTGTATCCAGTAGCACAGATTTCCCCTTTTAGAGATATGGCAGCATTCTTGCTTATTTTCTTTCCGAGAGAAATTGCAAGTATGCAAACCGTAAGTTTAACGTCTTACCTGGATGATTTGCAAAATTGTCCCATAATGCGTCAGACACATGTATGCGACATAACATGCAGTAGCCAGAACTGCGCCTATACTTAGAGCCAGCATGGTTGTATAAACATTACTCATTGCCAAAGATTTTATATTAGGACTCATGACGATTCCGATCATATGCTAAAGATAACAAATTACAAGCTTGTAGTTACGCTGTCACCGACCCTGGGTGTTTGCTGAACTAATTCCATTATACCGGCGGCGTTATCGACATCGACATCGGTGATGGTTATTTCACAGATGAACTCGCCACCGCGTGCGGTATAGAATTTTAGCCCTTTTCTTACACCGTCAGCCGAACCAAGAGATATCGTTACCAGCGAATTTTGCAAATCCACCGCACTTATAAATCCTCGTAAGATCACTCCCTCCGAAGGCACAATAGCAGGTGCATGTATCGCAACAGCCTTGGTCTGAGTTACAGGCTCAATGCCGGTAGCTGCTATGCCGAACTCGTTAAGCTTGTTTTCCAGAGCCACTTTCTGCTCAAGCAGCCTTCTTCTTTCGCCTTCCAGCGAATCGATCTGGGCCATTTTCTCATTCAAAACGGATGTTATCTGATTTAGATTTTTGCGATCCTTTATCTGGTTGTTACGCATCTGGTCAAGTTCACTTCTGGCCAGCTTAAGAGACTGTTCAATATCAGAGATTGTTTGATTCAATCCTTTTACTACTCCCGCCCAACTGTTAACTCTTTCCTGGTACGCCAGGCTATCCCTGCGGCTATTTCGAAGCTCAGTTTCAATCCGACTTCTTTCTTTTTTCAATGCCTGAAGCTTTTCACTCATTCCATCTTCAAGGTTTTGTATCGCAGCTATCTTTGCATCAAGTTGCTCGGTAAGCTTTTCGGACTTAGCCTTCAGTGCCTGCTGCGTTGATTTTTGCTGTTCATAAGCGGCCTTGTAGTTGGTCGCAGAACCGACGTAGGTTACGACGATTCCACAAAGAAAGATTGAAAACAGACATATCAAGACGATCAAAACCTTAGTAAGCGTACTCAAGACTCGCTCCTTTCATCACAGATTTATTTGAATCTATAAATTTCATAGTGGCCTGAAAAACGCCACAAATCGACTGGTCAGGGAAATCTAAAAGCCGCGCCAAACATTAATAAAGGATTTTACGCTCAGAATTAGTCAAGGTCAAGGGATTTTTGTGCACTTTATGCAGAATACTAACCCATAGATATCGGTTATTTTGACAATCCCAACACTGCTTGCGCAGCTGCCAAACGCACTGCTTTTGATTCATTTGATAAAAGTTTTGGCAAAAAAGCCTTCAATTTGGTGGTTCCGATGCGTCCAATGGCAAGTGCTGCCAGGACATTTTTTCGTTCGACTTCCAGTTTGCTGATATATTTCGGCCGTCGAGTGAAGTAATCCAGCACCTCTTTCTGGCCGGTTTTATCTCCCATGGCTCCAAGTTGTTCGGCTGCGGCAAGACGAACTTCTATTACGGCGTCATCCAGCATAGAAAGCAATGCATTGCGAGCCTTGATAGTACCTAAAGCTCCCATCGCTCTTACGCCCATGACTCTGTCGTCGGCGTATGCGCTAATCAGCATCGTCCATAATTTAGGATAAACTTTTTCATCACCCAACATGGCAATCGCCTCGACTGTCTGGAATCTTACTTTTGCGCTCGAAGACTTGTCGTACAATGTCTGGTACAATAACTCTATCGCAGCAGGGTCATCGAGCTTTCCCAGAAGAAGGGCAGCATTGGCCCTTATGGTTTGGTCCCGATTTTTTGTAGCATTCCGGATTATTTTGGCAGATGAATTTCTTCCCATTTTGGCCATTGCGTAGGCCGCTGCTATTTGCACGTTTTGATTTTCGTCTGCCAGCAGGTTTTCCAAGTTTGTTTTGGCAGTAGAATATTTCATATCACCGATAGTTATCGCCGCGGCAAACTTTACGAGGACGAAATCATCTTTGAGCAAAGAAACGACTTTTGGCATAAATTCGGTGCTGGCCGTCCTTGAGACTACCTCAATTGCGTGTGTTCTTATCAATGAATCTGGGTCTGCAAGTCCCTGGTGAATGACATTGACTGCCTTTTCTCTAAGTCCATAGACCGAGGTTCTTTTTGGTTGTGTGTAGCTTGGTTGTTCGAGAGGCTCGCAGCCGGAGATGAAAATAATTGCTGTTATTATTGCCCAAAAAGTGTGCTTCATAACGTTATTTCCTAAAATAAACTTTTAACCAGTAAAGAATTTTCTGAAAATTTGCAGCAATAGTATAACCGCAAAGCCCACACCGCAGCAAATATCAAGCCATTGCCCGAATCTGCTGAAAAATGTTTTCCTTGAATCGATTGGTATTTTATCCGTAAACCAGCCTGCAACACCCTGACGCAGCATTGCCCGGCGGGGCAGGTTTCCAGCAAGATAATCATCGCGTATTCTGCCGTTCGAGTCAACAAGACAGCTTATGCCCGTGTTTACACTTCGCATAATCGGCAAGCGGTTTTCAATGGCCCTGAAAACGCATGTTACCATGTGCTGGGCAAGTTCGGTGCTTGCGGTTGTCCTGGCGTTTTTAAATCTTACAAACCAGCCGTCATTACTTATATTCAAAAGCCAGTCGATTTTTTTTTCGGCCTGGTCATTAATCGTCATCTTGCGAGCGATAGCAGAAACGGTATCCTCATAGCAAATCATTACGCCAAATTTGTATGTAGCGGTTTGGCTTTTCATCTCAAAGGTGCTATATTCTTTGCCTCTGTCCAGTGTGTAATCGTAATCGTATGGTGTGAGCTTCATCAAAAGTTTGTGCAGCAGGGGAAAACTTTTTTTAAACGGCACAAATTCTCCGAATGGAACCAGATGAATTTTGTCATATCTTTTGGAGTCCTGCCTTCCGTCAGGACGATACAAAAATGCCGAGTTATACTTTTCAACCATTTTTATGGTATTATTTTTGACTTCCGGCCGACCTCCGTGAGCACCTATGAGGATGTATGCATTATTTTTGGCATGTTGCGAAAGCATGCTATCGAAAATATTGGATCTGTGAGATGAACTGCACAAGAGCAAAAATCTTTCATCCAGAATTGCCTGCACCATAGTCTCAGGCCATACTACCAACTCTGCGCCGGCAGCGGTAGCGGCGATGCTGCTTTTTAACAGGTCGGCAAAAATCTGTTCAGCGGCCTGGCCCGATTCTTTCACCTCAAGAGGAACATTGGACTGGACCGAAGCTACTATCGGGCCGGGATGTGTAAATTTTTCGGCCTGGGTCAGTCTGTATTGTCCATAAAAAATTGTCCCAGCTATAAGTGCAACTGCAATTGCTGCTTTGATAAAATTCGACCCTGCAAAAATCTTTTTCCTTTTAATAGCGATGATTAAATCGCCCAGCAGCCCGTTAACCATTGCTATGAGAAGTGACACGCCCGCTGCGCCGAAAATATCGGCAATCTGAATCAGGGTGATATTTTTATATTGGCTGTGTGCCAGCAGCCGCCAGCTAAAGTCTAACAGGAGATGTCCCTGAAAAGTCTCGGCGCCTACGAAAAGCAATGGCACTATCCAAAACAGCGAGAGGTTTTTCTTTCGGCAGAACCGCACAGATATTGCAAGCACCGGCCAGTAAAGCCCTATATACAGGCAAAAAGCGATCCATCCTGGTGCGGTAACGTAGCCTATCCAATACAAGTTGCCAAGCCAATAGCAAAAACCAACCACATAAGCGGCTATTGCCAGTTGGGTTGGTTTGGTATTTGCAGAGCAGATTAAAATAAACGGCACGAGTGCGATCCATGCCAGCCAGTCGAGTTCGAAGGGCGGCTGGATTAATGTAAGAAGTACGCCGCTTGCCGCAAAGACAAGTGCATAAAGTGAAATCGTCTTTATATTTGCATGCTTCAAGAGCCGAATTCCTTTATGGCGTCCGCTAATATTTCAGCTTTGTATTTTTTGCCGTTATTTATCCGTACAGCAAATTGATTCGTAAATGTCTGCAAGACTTTGCCGCTGCCGAGAATGTCGTTTGCACCCAATGGCATATCCGAAAGCAGCCGTCTTAACTCATTTATTTCCAGTTTGTTTAAGGGCTGATTGTTTTTGGAAGTATTATATTTCTTTAGTTCGGCAAGTCTTTTTCTGGATTTTTCGACGTAGCTTTTAGAAATATCGATGCCCGCGTAGTTTCTGCCGAATTTGAACGCGGCAGCTGCTGTTGTGCCTGAGCCGCTAAATGGATCGAGTACACAGTCGCATGGATTTGAACTTACCGTGATTATTCTTGCCAGCAGATTTTCCGGCATCTGGCATGGATGCCAGCTGGTGCGCTCTCGAAATGTTCCGCATACTCGCGGGTATGTGTTCCAGACGTCATCCGGCATCTTGCCGGCAGGGTTGGCGCGTTTGTCGTTATAAGTCAGCTGTCTGTCAGACGGTACGCGTATAGCGTGGTCGTTAAAAGTAAAATTATTTTCGTTATTAACAAAGTAGAAGATGTGAGTATGAGAGCGTGCAAATTTATTTTTTGTCTGCTGGCCAAAAGTGTAGTGCCATATAATCCAGTTTCGCAAAAAAAGCCCCAGCTCTTCAGCTATTAGTTTTACATGGGCGGCATAATCATCACCGATGGCGATATAAAATGAGCCGTGCGGCTTTAAGATTTTTTTGCATACTGCCATCCAGTCTTTGGTCCAGCCAATATAGTTTTCACGCTTGCGTTTGTCGTAATATTTGTCGTATTTGTATCCGATGTTGAAGGGGGGGTCTGCGAAAACCAGGTCTGCAAAAGGCTCATCGACTCTGCTCAGAATATCCATACAATCACCGCATATTATCTTATCGTGAAATTTCTGCATCGCGATACCTTAATGGTTCTGTTCCGCAAGAGACAATAGTCGCATTTTTTTAGAGTTTTATTGCCTTCTGGTCGTTTAATACCTTGCCGGTCAGATAATCGATAAATTTAATCTTGACGGTTAATTGTTGCTCCCTGCCTTTTAGCAGTTTGCCGACGTCAAAAGTAAATCTGTAATAGCTGGTCATAAGCGTTCCCGACCAATATTTCTTAAGCTCTTCCGGCGGTATATCCCACTGTCCAAGGAGTGATTTTTTCGCGGGCCTGTCCAGATCCCATAGCTGCAGTTTTACCAATCCGGCAGCTTTAATCGCGTCGCCGGTATCATCCAGCGTTCGCAAATAGACAACGAGCGATTCAACTGAGCCATCCTTGTCTTTATCGTATAAGCCGGTGCGCCTGTGGAGTTCTATCCTGCCGATGTTTGCGACGTTTTTCAGTCTGATCTCAGGACTTAATTCGGAAAGGACTTTTATCTGTTCGGAGAGCTGCTCTTTTTCTGTCTGCATTTTTTCAATTTGGTTGACAAGCTTCTGGTTTTCTTTCTGAAGCTGAATCTTTTCCTGCATCAGGGTTGGTTGCTCTTCGCATCCGGCCAACAGAACGATCAGGCATCCGGCCAAAACTATCATTTTTGTTTTCATGGCCCCATCCTTTCAGTTCGAGGATTTGTCTGAATTTTCAGGACTCTACTGATTTTGCTTCGGCTGCTCAGTCACGATCTCTGGCGACTTTTGCAAAATCCTGTCAGCTAAGCCATAGCCGATCGCTTCATCGGTATCGAGCCACAAATTCCGGTCGCAATCCTTTTCTATTTTTTCCGCATCCTGCCCAGTGTGCTCTGCAAGTATATTATACAATCGGCTTCGCAGCCTGATAATTTCTTTCGCTTCGATGTCAAGGTCCGTGGCCACACCTTCAAGGATGCCACTTATCAAAGGCTGATGCAAGAGTATTCTGCTGTTGGAAAGCAGGAAACGTTTATTTGCCTGTCCTCCAGCCAGCAGCACCGCTCCCATACTTGCAGCCTGGCCAACACAGTAGGTTGCCACGTCGCACCGCACGAACCTCATCGTGTCGTAAACAGCTAATCCAGCGGTAATCGAGCCGCCGGGCGAATTTATATAAAAATGGATGTCTTTTTTGCTATCTTCATTGCTAAGAAACAGCATCTGGGCGACAATCAGATTTGCTGTCGCATCATCGATTGTCCCGCCCAGAAAGATGATTCTGTCTTTCAGAAGCCGAGAATAAATATCATAGGCCCGCTCTCCCCGGCCACTTTTTTCTATCACTATTGGAACTAAATTTTGATTAACCGCCATGGCTTTCCTCGTAGTTTTTCAATATTAAGTTATTCTTTATTTTCAGAATCCTTGCTTTCGTCGGTTTCATCGATTTCGTGCAGCACCTCATCGATAAGTCCGTATTCCAGAGCCTGGTCAGCGGACATGTATCTGTCTCTTTCGGTTTCTGCGGCGATTTTTTCCACAGGCTGGCCCGTATGTCTCGAAAGTATTTCGTTTATCATGGTTTTGGCCCGGAGTATTTCTTCTGCCTGGATTTTTATATCAGCAGCCTGGCCTGTAATGCCGCCCCAGGGCTGATGCAGCATTATCTTGGCGTGGGGCAGGGCGTGTCTTTTGCCTTTTGCACCGGCTGCAAGGATTATTGCCGCTCCGGATTGTGCTCGGCCTATGCAGTACGTTGCGATGGGAGAGCCAATAAAACGCATCGTGTCATAAACCGCCATCGTGTCATCAACACTGCCGCCAGGCGAGTTTATATAGAGACTGATTTCGCTTTCGCGTTTCAGGTTGTCAAGGTAGAGCAGTTTCATGATGACTTCCGTTGCTACTCGATAGGATATTTCGCCTATCATAAAGACGATTCGGTTCTCGAGCAGCATATCATCAATGCTCATCTCACGGTAGCGTTGGTACTGCTGTACTTGAATACGGGGGTCGATGTCTTTGGACATTTTTAGTTTCGGATGTTCAATAAGCATATGTTCTTTTCCTTTTTTTATGATTCAGTTTTCTTTTTTCGCACTATTTTTTGTTTTTTGCCAGTTTCTTTTGCTTTGCTTCCTTCTTTGGCCTTGGTCGAAGCGGATGCTTTTTTGGCAGTTTTTTTGGTAGTTTTGGCTTTTGTTTTCTTTTCTGCCAACGCCTTTACTTCTTTTATTTTGGCGGATTCAAGCAGCTTTTCGATACACTTTTGTTCTCTTATCTGCAAACTGAACTGTGCCAGCGAACCATCCCGCAGCATCTCTTCTCTCATTCTTTCCGGCCTGGAACCGCGTTGAGCAGCCACCATCGCTATATGACCGTTAAGCTCTTCCTCGCTTACCTCAACTTCGAGTTTTTCCGCCACCTTATCCATTAAAAAGTATAGCTTGAGTTGCCGCTCGGCCTGTGTGGCGCTGCTTGCTCGAAGTTGGTCCATATGCTCTTCGATTTGCTCTCTGTCGAGACCTCTTGTCATCAGGTCGGTGTATTGTCTTTGCAGAAGTTGCTTCGACTGGTCGGCTACTACATCCTCAGGCAGGTCGAGGCTGGTTTTATCGAGGAGGTATTCATAAATCTGGTCCGTCATTGCCATCCGCGATTGCTGCTCGCTTCGATTTTCAGCCATCTCTCGAATTCTGTTGCGAAGTTCTTTTTCATCTTTTACACCAACTTTGCCGAAGAGTTCTTCGTTAATTTCAGCTGGTTTTAACTGTTTTACGTCCTTTACTGTTATTTTTATATCAAACTTTTTGCCACGGTACTCTTCGTTATAAAAAGTTTTTGGAACTTCTACCGTTGTCTCCTTTACATCCCCGTGTTTTGTGCCGGTGAGCAATTCGTCAAGATTTCCCACAGGCACAGCGCCCACAAAACCGTTTTTTCTCACGAATAGTTCGAGATTGTCGTGCTTTTGCTCTTCCTGGCTGCCTTCAGTCTTTAAGAGCACGTCAGCAATGATTTGGTCGCCTTCTTTGGCAGGCGTTTTTTCCACGGGTGCCCAGATACCAAACCTTTTGCAGATACCCTCAAGTTCGTCATCGATCTGTGAATCAGTAATCTTGGCACTGGATTTTTCGACAGGTATGTTTTCCAGTTCCGGCAATTTGAACTCGGGCCTTACATCTACCTCAAAATCGAATTTCATCGCTCCCTTCTCGGGAATCTCAATACTTTCATGGTCGATGTCGGGCTCACCGATGGTGTCAAGCTCACTATCCTTTATCGCCGACTCGCTCGCATCTGACAGGAGTTTCAACTTGACCTGTTGGCTTACGTCTTTGCCGAACCTTTTTTCCAGCAGCCTCAAAGGAGCTCTGCCTTTTCTAAAACCCGGCACAATCGCGTCCTTGCGCAAAGTGCTGTACTGCTCATCTATTGCTGCGTGAACCGCCTCTTCAGGAATTTCGATGGTAACCTTCTTCTTGCACGGCCCAGCTTCTGCAATCGTTACAACGTTTTTCTGTTCTGCTTCTTGCTTTGCTTCATCCATTTCGGCTGCTCCCAAACCAACATCGCAGTCTATTAATAAATAAAAAG
>SDBV01004981.1_pt1 | contig 18881 bp, 13 predicted proteins | sample 2277081 | NCBI WGS metagenome assembly SDBV01 (sample SAMN10402039, study PRJNA504765) | marine sediment metagenome | isolation source: marine sediment core GS10_PC15, 223 cmbsf | place: Arctic Ocean: Southern Knipovich Ridge | collected 2010
TTTCCCAGCTACTGCGTTACCAAAATACTCATTTAGCGATGCTAAACTCCGTTTTTGGTGCCTTGTATCTGAAAAAAATACCTGTGTTGGTATTCCAAAAGGAATTAATAGAGGTGCCCTTTAGTCACAATTTCTTCAATGGTAACGGATAATCCCGGGGCCAGCTCACTTTCTTTTCTCTTCATCTTTGAGCCCACTCCGAAAAGTAAAACACCCCTAAATCCCCTAGAGGGGACTTTTCAGAATTCATTGATTTTCAACGACTTCCCCTTTAGGGGTCAAGGGGTAAAAGAGTTTAAAATCAATGAATTCTGACTTTTCGGAGTGGACTCATCTTTTACTTTTTGTTCAAAAATAGTCTTCAAAATCAAGAACCTGAATCTTTTGCCAATAAATGCTTTATTAAAAAATGATACAGATTCTCAAAAAGTCAAGTTAATTTTTTTTACAAACGTTTGCATTAATCTTAAATACACATTTATATTTTTTTGCCACTTTATTTATTTTAAATTTGTCTGTATAATAAAGGTTTATTATTAAGTTTAATAATCATATCAAACTGCAAATAGTATTAGTAAATTATTTAAATCGAAGGAGAAAAATTGTTCAATTATTCAATTATTAAAAAAAAGCTCATGAAATCATTTTTTAATTATTTTATTGCCCTGACGATATTACTCTCGTCAGTAAACTTTATGGCTTGCTCCGAGAAAAAGAGCCAGTCCGAAAATGCTAACTCTGAAAAAGTGGAAGCTCAAAAGAAAATTCAACTGGTCAGAAATGATGCTGAAAAGAAAGTGGATGTGATGATAGACGGTGAATTATTCACCTCTTATATCTATCCTAATACCATTAAAAAGCCTGTGCTATATCCATTGACAACATCGAAAGGCACAAAAATCACAAGAGGTTTTCCTTTGGAGCCAACTCCAGGCGAGCGTGTCGATCACCCGCACCACGTAGGATTATGGTTCAATTATGGAGACGTGAACGGATTGGACTTCTGGAATAATTCAGACTCCATCAAGGTGGAAAAAAGAGATGGTTATGGTACCATCGTGCATAGAGAAATCACCAAAGTAGAAAGTGGCGATGACAAAGCGGTTCTTAGTGTGATCATGGATTGGAATACTCCCGACGGAGAAACTTTACTAGAAGAACACACCACCTTTGTATTTCATGCCGATGGCGCTGAACGCTCGATTGACCGCCTCACCACCTTAAAAGCATTGGACAAAAAAGTCAGTTTCAAAGACAATAAGGAAGGTGTAATTGCCATCAGGGTAACCCGAGCGTTGGAGCATCCATCTAATAAGAAAGAAATCTTTACAGATGCCAAAGGCATAGCCACAGATGTACCGACACTTAATAACGAAGGTGTGAATGGCTTGTATTATAATAGCAGGGGCGACGAAGGTGGAGCATGCTGGGGAAAACGTGCCGAATGGGTAAATTTAACTTCCACCATCGGAGACGAGGATATTTCATTGGTTATTATGGATCACCCATCAAATGTTGGTTATCCTACCTACTGGCATGCAAGAACTTATGGTTTATTTTCAGCCAATCCATTAGGACAGAAAGTGTTCAGCAAAGGAAAAGAGACACTAAACTTCGAATTGGAACCAAATGCATCCACAACCTGGAAGCACAGAATCCTCCTGGTTTCCGGATCAAAGCTTAATAAAGAAATCCTGGACGGAAAATTCAAAGAATTCTCCGCGGAATAAAAAGGTGTAAAAACAAATTAGAAAGAAGGGAGCGGGAAACTGTTTCCTTTTTTTTTGTGGGATTTTTTTTAAAAAACTGCTGCCGCATAGGATGCTGGGCCTTAAGCTAAATTGCGTGTTGCCTGCCTCGTTTTTTCAATTTCAATTCAGCCAATTGATTTTTTATATATTCCTTTTCTTGCTCAAAGGTCATATCCATTATTTCAATGCTAAATTCATTACGTATCTCACGCATTCTTTTTACTGCCCCTGCCATATTCGCTGTCTTTTTCATAATTAAATATCTCTTTTGGCGTCCGAATTTCTGTCATTTGATACCCTTCTCTAAAATTTACTGAATTGTATCCTCTTATTCGCTCCAGGTTTACTATATGCTTAAAATTCCAGCTTACCAGAACATCTACCTTATTTATAGTCGCCAATGCTATATGTTGACAATCTGCACGGCTTGCCTTTCCTACAACTTTTCCCATAATGTACTTTTCGGCAAGTCGCCTAGCTTCATCGGTCAATTGAACTCTTTCAATCAAATAGCCAGGTATTGATTCAAAGAAATCCAGAATATAATCTGGAGCACGATATAACTCCAATTCCAAAATCTCTGAAGCAATAATCATAATCCGCTTTGCCACAATTCAAGATAGATCTTGCTTGAATTATTAAAGTAATTTGCCAATTGGGTCATTTAGCACAATCGCTAAAGGCACTCAAGATATGGTGTATAAATTAAGAAACTACAATTTGTCTACTCTCCAAATTAGCCTGAAAATCCTTAAAAATTTGTTTGACAGATTTAAGGTTGTCATCACTAAGTTTTTCCAGATCAATAGATTTCCAATGCTTGTTAATTTTAACTTGAATATCAAAAAGTTTGATTTTGAGTTCTTCAATTTCATCCCAATTATATTTCAGGACCTTCTTACTGAAAATGCTTAGTTTACTTTCTACACAATGATCATCTATTTTAAAATAAGATTTGCCGATCATATCAATCAGGTGTTTGCCCTTCGATTGAAAAAATAATGATATGGCAATAATTAAAAAATAAAATGCATAGAGCCATAATAGTAATGTGCTTTCAAAAAAAAGGCCCACAAAGGTGCAAATTGACAAAATGAGGGTTATACCTGAAAAAATAATTAAGGTCTTTTTACTCCTTTTTAAATTTCTTTGATTATTCAGATTTATAAATAATTCCATAACATTGATTGCTTGTTAATTCATAGCCTAAATTGCGAATTGTTTTATGAATTACCAATTTCCTGACATTAACAATTCATCCATTTGCTCTTCGACATGTTTCGAAGGGCATGTCGAAATAATGATATTTTCAGATTTCAATCTGACTAATCTCCAGAGAAGCCTGAAAATCTTTACGCTTGGGCTAAAAAGAACAAATATTAGCAGATCCTACCAAATTGAAGCGCTTGAATCATTTTCCGCCATGGCCTGCATAAATTCCTCATCAAAAGTCTCGAACATAATCGATGGCATCATGGTTTTTAGTTCTTCTTTCGTATCGGCAGCATAACTATAAAGCCCTACTTTGATGCACTGAAGGGCATAGGATTTATTGAGTTCGATGGAATATGGATTTGTATTCACGGCATTCAACAAAATATTGTATGCCTTGTCGGGGTCAATAATTTTATTATTGAAGAATTTGACTGATTCCAACACTCCCGGCTCAAAAAATGGATTCCAAGCTCCAATCTGCTCAAAGTTGGCAATCAATCTTTCTTTATCATTCGTCAGAGATTTTTCCATATTTTTAAATAAACTAAGATAGTTAAGGACCTTGGGATCATCGCTTTTCAAATTCGAATACAATCTTTGCATCATTTCACTATCTTCCATTTGATATGCATATTGGCACTGCGCCAGATTTATGGCTTCCAGCACATCGCTCCTACTGATATCGAGCTGACCGACTTCTTGCAGCAGGTCAACTGCTTTCTGATGTTGATTGAGTTCCAGATACGAACCAAATAATCGAAGTAGACCCAATGCCCGGACATCTTCGCTTTCGAAATTCAATGCCAGCTCCTTCAGCTTTTCCAAATCAAACTCCTTATATCGATAATTCAAAAAGGAAAACCGGGTTTCCATGTCGGCAGAAAGCATGTCATTCACATCTTTGGCCTCGATTACCCGAATCATTTTTTGTGCGATGTCCCTATTCGAAGAATCACCTCCATGTACAATTTGGTTCCAGATAAAAGCTGCCTTGTCCAGTTCCCCATGTTCCATATAGGCAAATGCCAATTCAGGAGCAAGCTCCAAACGACCATTCTGAAAAGCATTTTTAAAATAATCTAATGCCAGTCCCCGTGCTTGTTGTGAAGAGGCAAGTTTTCCTAACAAACCATAATACTCCTTTGCAGGATTTTGAATTGCCAATTGATTCAGCGCCTCAAACGACTTTGCCACTACCCCCATTTTGTATAAAGCAAGTCCGCCAGAAAAAGTAAGATTATCCTGAAACCAGGAGACATTACTTGAATCATAAAAAACCTGCATGTTCTTAAAATATAAAGAATCGGCTAAAGCAGGATCATTCAAAACTTTATTGTAATTATAAACCAGTTGTTCAGCTTTTTCACTTTCAGGATCGCCAAACCGAACGTTTGCGCCATCATCCGCCCACTTTTTAAGATCATTGGCCAGAACCACCAGGTTGTTTTTTGAAGCCAGATTTTCAGATTCTCTCAATAAATATTCCAAGGTATCGACCTTAATGGATAGTCCCTTTAGGCTGAGTAGGGCATAAATATTCGTGGCTGCTTCATTTTCTGAATTATGTTCGTGAATTGAACGATTGAAATAGAGAAATGCTGAATCAATATTTTCAATTTCCATATAAACCAATCCCAGGTTATTCATAAGATTCCCGTTGTCAGGAAATTTCACTAACCCATCCTGAAGTGTGAAAATAGCTTCAAAATATCGCTTTTGCTCCACATATTTAGACGCCAGATTTACAAAGGCAAATTCTGTTGGATTTTTACCAACAGCCATCTTTAGGTAGTTGAATTCTTTATCAAAATTTTTATTTCTTTTCTCCAATGTAGCCAGCGCATAATTTGCCCGATGGCTCGTCCCGGAAAAAAGACTTGATAATTCATAATATTCGGTTGCCGACAAGTAATCTTCTGCTTGAAAATACAAATCAGCAATCCCTGTATAATAACCTGCCACTGACTGAAGGTAAGGAATCTGATGGAACCTGAAAAATAAAGCCATAATCACAATGACAGCAGCAAATTTTGATATAAAATAAGGCATCCTCATTGGCTTGTACAGCACTTTACTGATATCCAAATTATGCCAAAACATATCGAAAAAATTGGCCAATACATAGACCAGAAACATCCCGCTGTAGCCAATCTGACTATAAATTATCGCATCTTCAACCGCCTCAACAAAGAAATCATTTCCCGAAATGAAAAAATAGGAAATCGAAAGATGCGCTGTTATAGCCATGCTAATGAATAGAATAGCGCCAAAAGGATAAAACGAAAACATACCTTCGTAGGTAGCTTCTTTTGTTCGGTATCCCCAAATGCCAAAGATTGTAGCAATGGTGAGCAACCCGAAAGAACCGATCAGATATATATCGGCATCAAGTTTATGATTGTTTCTCAACAATACCAGGACAGCATTTAGCACAAAAACAACACTGATTATCATGAAATGAATCAAACCACTTTTATCACCCACCACTGTACCTGATGTAATGATTCGTAAAAAGCCGCTGACAATTTCATGACCAACCATGAAAGCAAAAAGTATGGTGAGAATTAAAGGCACATAAATCCCATAATTTACCAGGTGAAGGAATGGAAGATCAACATTGCTGTAATAAAAAATAATTAATCCAAATATCAGGGTTGCAACAAAATGAGTGAAAAACCTGGGGACAAATCCAATATCCCGTTTTACAAAATGGAATATATATAATGCCGGGAAATACAATATGAATGCGATGGTTAAACCAATTTTATTATACAAATTGAATAATACCAGGTAATCAAGTTTCAATCCTACAAATATCCCTGTCAACATAATCACGGACACGACAAACCAGAATCTGGACAAATCAGTAACTAAGGCCAGCATAATGCTGATAAAAATCCCAAGCCAGATCAAAAGGACGTAAGCCGGCCCTTCATTTACCTGAAACTCAGAAGCGATAAATCCCTGTGAAATAACGTAATTATTAATGTGGATTGGAAATTCAAAAATCCCTGAACGATATGAATCAAAAAGGGTCTGAACCGGATTAACGACATTGTTTACTTCCCAATTTATAACAAATGAATTCCCTAGCAGGTAAGTGAAAATATAAATCAGTACTGAGAGTATAAATACCAAAAGAAGGAGTTGATAAATTACTTTATAAGGCTTGTTCCAGGTGTTCCAAAAAAAATTCTGTTTCATCTATAAATTGTCTTGTATGAATAACAATATAAAAAGTTGAACTTATATTAGCACTTTGTAATTTGTTTCTATCTGAACAATGTACACGAAAGTATTAATTTTATCGATTTGTCAATGATTGATCATGACATTCATAAAATAATTATATTTAACAAATGTTATGGATTTCCATCAAAAATCCATCGAATTTCGGAAAAATTAGCTTGATAATTTACCCACTACCAATCACAGCACAGTTCAATCTTGTTCACAAGAATTAGAATTTGCTTAATGACGTTTAACCTTCATGCTTTTTACAACCTTTTACAAAATAGGCGTGTCAAGCTGATTAAAAGCATTATAATATAAATCAATCAAATTCTACCAGAATTGAAGCCAAAATATATAAACACATGAAAATCCTCATAAATTTCTTCATTTCAGTGATTTCACTTTTTACTATTTTTTCTTGCGGTGAGGATGTTGATTGCAATTGCAATGAACCCCCGGTATTAAGACCAATTACCGCAGAAGAGGAGTTGGTTGTTGCGTCTTCAAATGACTTCGCTTTTGATATTTTTGCACGAATAAATACAGTAGAATCAGATAAAAACCTTTTTATTTCTCCATTGAGTATAAGTACGGCACTGTCCATGACGGCAAATGGAGCTGCCGGTGAAACAAAAAATGGAATTAAAGAGACACTTCACCAGAATGAGCTCTCAGATCAGGAAATAAATGAAGCTTACAAAGGTCTGGCAAGTTTCCTCTTGGAGCTTGACCCAAGAGTGACAATGAATCTTGCAAATTCCAATTGGTATGACCAGAAATATAATATTGAAGAAAATTTCAAAATAATCCTGCAGGACTACTACGATGCTGAAGTAATGGCAGCAGATTTTAGCAGTCCGGGCGCTAAAGACATTATCAATGGCTGGATTGAAGATAAAACCAATGGAAAAATCAAAGAAATGCTGGATGCAATTCCACCAGCCGCAGTGATGTACCTGATCAATGCGATTTACCTCAAGGCCACATGGCAATATCAGTTCGATAAGGAAAAGACTGAAAAGGGAAATTTTTATCTTGCCAATGGAAATATTATTCAAACCGACATGATGCTCAGCGAGGGAGTGAAAACAAAATTCTTTGCAAATGAGCAACTTCAATATATAGAACTTCCTTACGGAAACGGGCAATTCGTTTTTTCTATCATCCTCCCTAATGACTCAGAAAAGCTTGATGAAATCATTAACGGATTGGATAGCCGTCAATTCAATGAATTGGTTGGTGAAGCTGACTCATCAACCTACCAGGTATATTTACCCAAATTCAAGATTGAATACAAAATAACGTTGAATGCTATACTTGCTTCCATGGGTATGGAACAAAGTTTTGGGATTGGGGGCAATGCGGATTTCTCTAATCTTTTTGCAGAGGATATGTTGAATTTATATATCAGCAGGGTACTTCACCAGTCTTTTTTAGAAGTTGATGAAGAAGGGGCAGAAGCAGCAGCTGCCACCATAGTTGAGGTGGTGTATAGAACAGACGCCGTGTCAAAACCAACCCTGATAATAAATAAACCCTTCGCGTTTTTTATCAGGGAAAAGCATTCTGAAACGATCCTTTTCTCCGGGAAATTGTTGGATCCAACAAAATGACCCGGAATAAGTCATATCTTAATATAAAACGATATTACTAAAAAAATTGGGCGTTGGAAATTGAAAAATATCCAATTCCCAATTTCTGTCATCTGTAAGCTAATTGGGTACTAAAAATAAAAACCAATTGATTTTAAACCAAAACTTGACTAGCTTGTCAAATTAATTAAAAGAAGGAAACGAACTGTTTTTATTGATCCCGTGAGATTATACCTTAAAAATCATTTATTAATCAAAAATCTATTTATACTGATAGGCATTCTGATGGTTTTATCAGGATGTGACAAAGAATTGGCAGAAATTGATGAGAATAAAGTCTTAAGGAAACTTTCCGTACAGGATCAGGAACTCATTAATTCCACAAACAATCTATCGCTTGATATTATGAAGGCCGAATATCTGCGAAATGAGCAGGAAAATTTATTTTTCTCTCCGGTGAGCGTAGGAATGGCTCTAGGCATGATTTACAACGGTGTCGGTGAAAATGAAAAATCACAGATTCGACACCTTATGGGTTTGGAATCATTGGTAGAAAAGGAGATCAACAAATCCTACAACGAGTTTTTAAGCTTCCTTCAAGTCTCAAATGATCAATTTGACATTTCCTACGCAAATTCTTTGTGGTTTTCAGATGATATCAATATTAATGAAGATTATCGAACAAGGGTCATGGCCTATTATGATGCCGAAATCAGCGAAATAAATTTCACAAAATCTTCATCTTTAGATTTGATAAATAGTTGGGGTTATTTAAAATCTAATGGAATTTTTGAGAAATTAATTGAAATCCCTCCATCAACAAACACGGATATTTTTCTGATAAACGCATTTAGCCTTAATTCCGGTTGGAAAAACACCAATCTTTCCTTTCAATCAAAAAGCAATTTTTATCCTAACAAAGGAGATACACTGAAAATAAATACAATCAATTGGGATGGATTGAATGTTAGGTTGAAAGAAAATGAAACTTATTCCTTTCTTGAAATCCCACTCGAGAATGACCAGTTCTTCCTTTCCATCGTTGAACCTGAATATTTTGAATCCTTAGCTGGTTTTATGGAATCGTTTACTATTGATGAATTAAACTATCAAACGGAAAATGCATTGGAGTTTAAAGCAAACATAAAATTTCCAAAAATCAATTTTTCAACTGATAAGGCTCTCAAAACTACGCTTTCCAATATGGGTTTGAATGACTTATTTCTATCTACAACTGATTTATCGCCTTCATTTATTGAAAAAAATAAGCAAATATCTGAAATCAAGCACAAAGCAAAAATCAGTTTTAAAACAGATGTAAACTATTACAAAGAAGAAACAACATTTACAGATTCAAATCTTAAATTAATTTGCGTAAACAAACCATTCCTTTATTTTGTAAGAGATAAACACACACACACTGTTTTATTTGCAGGTTATTTTTTAAATTCAAATAACTAGTAGATCGTTTCATAATTATCATTACAAATTTACTTATCTTTTTCCTTTATACGGCGTTAAAATTATTAGCTATGGCTATGCTTGCAAATTTTGCCTTGTCTAAAGAAAAAATCTAATATAAATTTTATGAAATACTAATTAAAAAACGCTCTACTAGTCAATCCCACATTCTGGTAATATTTTTCTCAATTAATCTTCAGTTTTTTTGCTGCTAATATCATTAGCCACTATCTTGTCTTTTAAGAAAAAGACTACCCCATATGAAAATTCTCAGCGCTGAACTTATTCGAAATGCAGATCAATATACCATCAAAAATGAACCTATTGAGTCCGTCGACCTAATGGAAAGAGCATCCAGAAAGTTTGTTGACTGGTTTGAGAGAAGTTTTGACAAAGAAAAGAAGCTATTTATTTTCTGCGGAACCGGCAATAATGGTGGCGATGGACTGGCAATTGCCAGAATGTTAAGTATCAGAAAATGGGATATTTCAACAATCACTGTCAAAAAATCCTCAAAGAAAAGTCATGATTTCACCATCAACTATCTGAAATTAGCTGAAGTACGTGCCGTAGAAAATATTGAGAAAAAAGAAGACCTTGATTTCAATATCCAGCAGGAAGATATTGTAATCGATGCGATTTTTGGATCGGGGCTAACCCGGGAAGTCAAAGGAATTCAAGCAGAAACCATCAAATTCATCAATAATTCCGGAGCGACGATCGTCTCTGTTGATGTCCCATCCGGGCTATTTATTGATAGCATATCACCAAAAAAATCAATCATTAAGGCAGATCACGTGTTGTCTTTTCAACTTCCAAAATTAGCCTTCTTACTTCCTGAAAATAGTGAATATGTAAAAAATTGGTCGATTGCTGATATCGGCTTAGATACCAACTTTATTAATGAACAGGACTCAAGTATTGAATTTATTGACCAGCAACTGGCGAAAAGCATATTCAAGCCACGGTTAAAATTTGCTCATAAAACCGATTTTGGAAGAATCCTGTTGATTGCCGGAAGCTGGGGCAAAATGGGCGCATGCGTTCTTGGCGCCAAAGCCAGTATTAAATCTGGTGCAGGCCTTGTCACAACGCACATTCCTGGTTGTGGCTATCAAATTATGCAGACATCAGTTCCCGAAGCCATGGTTTCTACTGATTTTAGCAAGCGCTATCTTACGGGCATTCCTGAAGTAGATCCCTATGATGCTATTGGAATTGGGCCGGGAATTGATAAACATATCGACACTTATGAAGTAATTGCACAACTACTTAGCAATTACAAAAAACCCATCGTTCTGGATGCAGACGCTTTGAACATTATCGCCGATGAACAAAGTTTTATGAAATTGCTCCCTGAGGGATCTATTCTCACCCCCCACCCCGGTGAGTTTAAGCGAATGGTAGGATTTTGGAATGATGATTTTGAGCGCCTTGAACAGCAGATAGCCATTTCAAAAGAATATAAAGTATATGTCGTGTTGAAAGGCGCACACACCTCAATATCCACACCGGAAGGTAAAGTGTATTTCAACTCCACTGGAAATCCCGGCATGGCAACAGGTGGTAGCGGCGATGTATTGACAGGAATCATCACTGCACTGCTAGGTCAGAAATACACTCCGGAAGAGGCCTCCATTCTTGGAGTATATTTACATGGGTTGGCAGCAGATATAGCAGTTGATTTTATTGGGGAAGAAAGCCTTTCTGCCGGCGATATCATCGATTGTCTTTCTCAGGCATTTATGGAATTAAAAAATAATTATTGAAGTAGCAGGTGGCAGTAGCAGTTGGAAACTTAATTGTCTTTTTCTCAGACTACTGCTACTGCCTACTGCCACCATTTTACTAGTACCCATACTTACCTTTCCATAAAGCCTTAAGTCGATTTCTCATTTCATTTTCGCGGGCATTTTCTGCCGGATCATACAATTTAGTTCCGGAAATTTCATCGGGTAAGAACTCCTGATCGATAAAATTACCGGGATAACTATGGGCATATTTATACCCTTTGCCATAATCCTGGTCTTTCATCAGCTTGGTTGGGGCATTTCTCAAATGGAGTGGGATGGATAAATCGCCGGTTGATTTCACCAATTCTTGTGCATCTTTTATGGCAACATAAGCGGCATTGCTTTTTGGCGAACAAGCGAGATAGGTTGTACACTGAGAAAGTATAATCCTGGATTCAGGATAACCAATCATATTCACCGCCTGAAAACAATTCGTTGCAATCACCAATGCGGTGGGATTTGCATTTCCAATGTCCTCTGATGCAGAAATCACCAATCTTCTGGCTATGAATTTCACATCCTCTCCCCCTTCAATCATTCTTGCCAAATAATACAAGGAAGCATTGGGGTCACTGCCTCTTATAGATTTTATAAATGCTGAAATAATATCATAATGCTGCTCACCGGATTTGTCGTAAAGCGCCACCTTTTGTTGGGCGATCTTCATAACAATTTCATTTTTTATGACAATTTCATCTCCTTTAATGGAGTCAACCACCAACTCAAAAATGTTTAATAATTTTCGGGCATCGCCCCCAGCCAACTGCAACAAAGCTTCTGTTTCAGCGATTTCAATTTTAAGCTTGCTGAGTTCTCGATCTTTTTCCATCGCCAAATGCAATATTTTCAAAAGATCATCTTTATCCAGGGCCTTCAACACATACACCTGACATCGGGACAGAAGGGCCGCATTTACTTCAAATGAAGGATTTTCAGTTGTTGCGCCAATAAGTGTAATGATCCCTTTTTCAACAGCGCCAAGCAAGGCATCTTGTTGCCCCTTATTAAATCTGTGAATCTCATCAATAAATAAAATAGTTCTTTGCAGTCTTCCGGCCTTATCAATTACCAGGCGTACATCCTTTACCCCGGCATTAACCGCACTGAGGGTATGAAAAGGAGCCTTTACCTGATTGGCAATGATATTGGCCAGTGCAGTTTTTCCAACACCCGGAGGACCCCAAAATATCATGGATGGGATCATACTCGAAGCAATGGCTTTTCGCAAAATCGCTCCTTCGCCAACCAAATGCTCTTGGCCTATTAGGTTTTCCAGTGTAGTCGGCCTAAGCCGTTCTGCTAAGGGTAGTGTCTGATCAAACATAGTTTTGAGTAAACTCAATCAAAAATAAAACTTATTACAAAGCAAAGGAATTAAATAATGAATTTAGTACCAATACGTCCTTTATGAACAAAATTAAATTAAGTAAATTTCAGTATTCCAATATTAAATATCGAATAAAAATGAATTTCTCAAAGAGAATGTTATAATAATCCATTTTTGCAAAATATAATGTAATTACTGAATATTGACATATATATTTAAATATAAAGACCTCTAAAAGACAAAAGTGCATATATTTCGATTTTTTCTAGGTAAACAGAACCTATTTTCTCTTATTTAACAAAAATAAGGATTTGAAAAAAGGAATTTAAAATCAAAATCCAATAATTAGAATCAGAAAAAAGATTTACTCTAACTAATATGTCTGATCAACATATCGGTTTCTAAAGCCTCCTATTGGAGGCTTTTTTATTGGATATGGATTTTTATAGCGCTTTCAAATTGTCCCATCATATCGTCATCAATATCTAAGTGGGTCACCATTCGAATACTATTCCCTCCAAATCCCAAGGCTAGAATCCCATAATTTTTTAGCAGATTTAAAAAATTATTTACCTCCTCTCCTTCATTCAATGAAAAAATAATGATATTGGTGTCGACAGGTTCTACATCAGACACTTGATCGCAAGCCAACAATATCCTTCCTATTTCTTTAGCGTTTTCATGATCTTTCTTTAAGCGTTGAATATTATTTTCAAGGGCATAAATTCCGGCGGCTGCCAGATAACCCGCTTGTCGCATAGCGCCACCCAATACTTTTCGAACTCTCCTGGCTTTTTTGATATTATCCTTGCTGCTTAGCAACAGCGATCCTACCGGCGCACCGAGACCCTTTGAAAGGCATACCGATACCGTATCGAAATAGTTACCAATTTCCTTTGGGTCGTCCCCAGTTTCTACGAGTGCATTAAAAATTCTTGCCCCATCCAAATGCATCACTAATCCATACTTTTTACACACCTGATGTATTGATCTGATTTGATCCATGGTATAATAACACCCTCCACCTTTATTGACAGTATTTTCCAAAGCAACCAACCTGGTCCTGGGGAAATGGATGTTATCCGGCTTTATGTTTTCCTCAATCTGAACCGGAGATAACCTCCCTCTATCTCCATCAACCAACTCTACAGAAACCATGGAGTTATAGGATATACCCCCTCCTTCATACAAATATATATGTGATCGCTTATCACAAATCACTTCATCCTGAGGCTGGGTGAGCACACGAATACCGATTTGATTGGTCATGGTACCGGAAGGACAAAAAAGCCCTGCTTCGAATCCAAGCAAAGCAGCACCCTTCTTTTCCAGCTCTGCCACTGTCGGATCTTCTTCAAAAACATCATCCCCTACATTTGCGCTCATCATGGCCTCCAGCATACCCGGGCTTGGTTTTGTGAGCGTATCACTTCTTAGATCAATAAGCATATTCTATTTTTAGTAGCGTTTAAAAAATGTATTGGCGACAATTTAATAAATGATTAGATTTATAAAAAAATATGAATGAATGAAAAATAGAAGAAAATTTATAAAATCCGCATCATTGATAGTTGCCGGAGCCGGAACGCTCGGCTATCATGTTGCCCAATCAAAAAACAGAACAATTTCAATAAATAAAAAATCAAAAAAAGATATGCTACAGCACAATGTATATTTCTGGACAAAAGAAGGTGTGAGCGATGCAGATAAAAAGAAATTTGAACAAGGCATTCAGGATTTTATATCTGCCGTAAAAGAAATTCACAAAGCCGAAATTGGTGTTCCTGCCGTGACTGAAGATCGTGATGTAGTGGACCACTCCTTTGCCTATTCGATGTTTGTGTGGTTCAAAACGATGGAAGGCCACAATGTGTATCAAGAACACGCGGCGCACAAAAAATTTATTAATGATTATTCGAGTCTTTGGGAAAAGGTAAAAGTTTATGATTCGGAATTGATTTAACGAGAGTTCGAAACAAGATTTATACATTCAAATACGTAAATATCAGAAAAACAATCCTATACGTCATTGCGAACGAAGTGAAGCAATCTCTTATAAATATACAGATTGCTTCTTCCTCCTTCGTTGTCATCGCAATGACGTATAATTACTTGATTAACACCATGTTAAACGTCGGACTCGCGTTAATTTAAGTAAACAATTTATGATTTAGTATTGATCCTTCCAATAAGTTATGAAAATAGGATTTTAACAACTTTTTGTCACTTTTACCTAACTCATATTTCATAAATAATTTTTATTCAACTCAATTCCCCTGACAAAAGCGCTTAATAGAAAAGGCTGCCTTTTTATCTCCCAGTTCGTTTGCCTTTCGCCAATCATCACATGGATTTTCCGCTAACTGATTTAGCTGATATTTAGTATTCCCCAACACCCTGAAATAAAGCGCATTGCTAGGCTCAAGCTGAGCAGCTTTAGCCATATCTTTTATCGCCGGCGCATAATTATTTACTTTGGCCAGGCAACTTCCCCTGTTAAAATAGGCATTTCCATCCTCCGGATTCAACTCAATGACTTTAGAATAGTCCTTAGCCGCATCATTATATTTATCAAGTTGTTCATTCAATATTGCTCTATTGAAATAATTGTTCGGATTTGTGTCATCTAGCTTCAAAGCCTGATTCAGATCGTTTAAAGCGCTTTCTGTATCTTCAATGTAAATATATGCTTCTGCCCGATTCGTATACACATCAAACTGATCACCGTCCAGTGCAAGACTTGCGGTAAAGTCATCGATTGCCAGTAGATAGGATTTCTCCTTCATATGCGAAATTCCCCTATTTTTAAATCCCTCCGTCAAGTTCAATCCGCCTTCTATTGCTTTATCCAAATAAGTAATGGTAAATGGATAATTATCTATATAAAAGTAGGACTGCCCAAGAAAATACTGCAATGCCGGTTTCAATGCTTCACGCTTTTCGAGATCTGTTAAATCTTCTATGGCTCTGGCATAATCTTCCGTCTGGTAATAGCATGTTCCACGGTTTTCATAAGCTCGTGTATAATCACTTTTCAATTCCAAAGCCTTGTTGTAATCTGCAATTGCTTCATCGTATTGCTCCATCAATTGTTTTGCTTTTCCACGATTATTATAAAGCAAATGATTTTCAACCCCTAATGAAAGCGCCCTGTCATAATCAGCAATTGCACTCCCATAATCTTTTATTCTAAATTTAGAATTCGCCCGGTAAAAATGAGCTTCCGGATGGTCAGACTGTGTACTGATGGTTTTATTAAAATCTTTAATTGCACTGCTATATTTTTTCGTTTCATATCTCGATACACCCAAAGTGAAAAACAGATCAGCTTCACTACCTCCCAGCTCAACCGCTTTGCTCAAATCAGAAACCGTTTTCGCGAAGTCTCCAAGCGCATAGTACGACATCCCCCGGTTTGTATAGGATTCCAAATCCTTCAATCCATCATCAATAGATTTGCTCAAATCATCTATTGCGCTTTGGTGTTGGCCCAAAAAATAATTTGCGTGCCCCCGGCTATAAAACACCTTATTGTAAATTTCCCCCTTGATGATGGCAATATTCAATGATTCGGTTGTTTTGGTATAATTTTCCATGTTGAAATATGAAAGTCCGAGTAGGGTAAAGACCTTAGTTTCGGCTTTACCGTTTTTAGCGACTAAGCCCAAATCCGCTGCGGCTCCTTCCCAATCGCGTTTTGTATATCTCAATACTCCGCGACTTCCCAATGCAGGTATATAATCAGGATTTATTTCTATTGCTTTATTATAATCCGAAATCGCACCTTCAGAATCAGAAACCAGCTCTTTACACTTTCCTCTGAAATCATAAATCACCTCATTGCTTACGCTACGATTTAATGCTTCATTAAATGCCTGTGTTGATTTCTGACAATTTTCAAGCATATAATATGCATATCCCAAGTGGAAATAACTGTCTCCATTTTCATCTCCCAATTCGATGGCCTTTTCAAGATTCTGCACCACAAGTTGAGACTCCCTCATATAGTATTGCGCATTTCCGCGACTCGAATATGCATCCATGTCCATAAATCCCCGACTTTCAGATTCATTCACATCTTTTATTACCAGATCGTACTTTTTTAATTTATAATAACATTGTGCCCGCTCCACATAAGCCCTTCCTTCTTCCACACCTAACTTGACAGCGATATTCAAATCTTCCAGCGCTCCTTTAAAATCATCATTTGATTTCTTGATACTTCCCCGATACCAAAAGGCTTTTGGCTCCTTGGTTTCCATACGGATTGCAGTATTCAAATCTTCCAAGGCTCCGATTTGATCATCAGTGTTATGCCTGGCCAATCCCAACATCGTATACAGTTCTTTGCTGGTTGCTCCCATTTCTTTTGCCCTGGTGAGCGAGGATAAAGCCTGCCCAAAATCTCCAAGTTCAAATAAAGCAGTTCCACGGTTTATATATGCTTTTTCATATTCCGGATTCGCATTCACGGCTAAGGAATAGTCTGCAATAGCCCCATTCAAATCATTAAGAAGATACTTTGCTTTTCCTCGATTGTTGAATATCAAATCATCCTTTTGCCCCAAGCCAACAGCCCTATCGTAAGCAGTGATGGCATTTTTATAATCCTTTTTTCTGAATTTAGAATTCCCCATCAAATAAAACACCTCTGCATCTTTCGATCCCAGCGATTCGGCTTTTGACAAATCAGCAATCGCACCATCATAATTTTTTGACTTGTATTTTGCTTTTCCGCGCAACTCAAATAATTGCAGTCCTGTAAACTTTAAAGATTCCGCCTTATCAAAATCCTGAATGGTATTTTTATAGTCTTCATTGCTATAGTTCACAAGGCCACGAATAAAATAGGCATTGGCCAGGTTTGGATCAAGCTCAATGGCCTTTGTCAAATCAGACCGCGTTGCACTTATGCTTTGTTGCTTATAATTTATCAGGCCAGAATAATAAAACGCAGTTACATGAGTTGGCATAGTAGATTTGGCCGCGCCAAAAGCACTTATGGCTTTTTGGTTATCTCCTTTCAGGTAGGCATTAATTCCCTGAATAAGCGAATTATTGATTTTAAAACCGAGGCCGAATTCACTTATCGTTTTAGAAATAGCACTGAGATTGGTTACCGTTGACATGTTAGAAACAAAACCTTCCGCCCCGTATTGATCAATCGGGACTACAATCCCCTCTACTTCTCCTTTAGAATTTATCGCCGGACACCCAAATAATTGTTCATCCAGGATTCCATCTAATTGCAATGCAGCGCCATAGCCTGAAAAAGCAGATTTCTTTAAAACTTTTTTCGAGTTGCTTTTTGAGGATTGTGGGCCATCAGAATAAATTATTTTAATGGAAGCCCCTTCACCCGACATGGCGTTAGAACTTTTCAGGCTTGTGATTTTAGCGCTTAGCATATTGTCAAGCTCCAACCTTACAACTCCAGTATAAGAATCAAATCCAACTATTTTGGTGATTTTATGAATGCTATTTTCCTGAGTAATCACATGGGCAAATGCCCCATTTTTAAAAAGCGCCGCATGAGAAAAACCATGACTCCCATCTAAAAAAAAGCCTGTCCCTTCCCTAAGTACTGTGCTGTCACCTTTAAAAACCTGAATATGAAAAACCGCTTTATCGGACTGCGCCTGAATAGAGGTTGACCAAAATAAAATAAAGCTAAAAACACAAATCAAAAAATTTATTCGCCTGCTCATTGTCATGATTATTTGATAGTAAATACAGGGACTATTAATTATGGAACCCCGGCAATTGGACAAATTTAAATTTTTAATATCAAAAATCCTGATTGACAGCAGGTTATGATTGCTTTAATCTTTAGGTAAAAATTACATTGCGTTTACTAAACTAAAAAGTCAGCCAGAAATCGTTATTTCTGGCTGACTTTTGATATACTTAATTGCTTTGATTAATTGATATTAATGAATGTCTGTATAGGCGCTTAGGAAACCAAACTAACCAACATGTTGTTAGTTTGGATGTTGTCTATACAGAGTATGTGATCCCATGTCACTTTTCTTGAAACTCGGTTTGTATCACCGTTCGATCTGGGCGAAAGTGACTTAATGCCATTCAAACCTACCGGCCTATCTTATTGCGCTTACTCTGATCAGATTAAAATCTCTACTTCAGGCGCGGCAGCCCGGCAAAACAGCGAGGGTGCGTTGGAAAGGCGGGTAGGCAGCATTGTTTTGCCTTGATTTTTCTTTGGTTCGTCCCGGTTATTTATACCGGGATGAACGACCAGCCAATCATGAATTATCCATAACATAACAGTAGATGATAAACATGCTGACTTTAAAATTTGATGGTAATTGACAAAGTGACATCCCACCTTGGTGGCTTCAATTCCCAATTGATTTAGTGACTAATTACCTATGGCCGCCAAATTCACGAAGTGTTCTAATAGTCAATATGTTACAGTCTTTTCAGGCCAAGTCATTGAGCCAATTTAGTGAAATTTGAGTAACCCAGCCACAGATGCAACGAAATTTAG
>SDBV01004982.1_pt1 | contig 18875 bp, 16 predicted proteins | sample 2277081 | NCBI WGS metagenome assembly SDBV01 (sample SAMN10402039, study PRJNA504765) | marine sediment metagenome | isolation source: marine sediment core GS10_PC15, 223 cmbsf | place: Arctic Ocean: Southern Knipovich Ridge | collected 2010
TTCATGGTAAGTAATGTATATAACTAATCATGAAAAACGTGTTATATACAGTGGAGATGTAAACCTAGAGAATGAAAAACGAACGTGTACACGATTAGCGTTTGGTGCTATACAGTCGTCTTAATCAGACATAATACAACATATTCACGTATGTATCCTCTTTTATCTTTTAACTCTAAAACAGTATTTTATTTTGTAATTATTGATTAAAATTATCTTATGTAGTTACTAATTAAACTAACACCTAACTCATAAGCTAATGTATATGCTAATTACCTATATTATTCTAACTTTAGTATTTATTATTTTACTATTTTTAGACTTTTCAGGTTTTCTATTGGATTATGTGTCACTTGATACGTCTTATTATTATAGAGGGTACGGCCTCAGAATCTCATACTAATAGTAAAAATTATGTATACTAAACAAAATCAATATATAGTTAGGAGTAATAATTATAATTTTAATTCACCTCCACTTCTTAAGAATTCTCTTGAATACATCCACCCTAGTAAAACATTAAATAATGTTCCAAATCCTATTACTAATAAAGTGGAACTTACTCTACGACTCTTTTTTGGATTACGTTCATGAAAACAACTGAAGTTTTAACTAACTTTTTTAAGAATATTCAACATAACTGTGATCGGGTAGCTGGTTGGTATAACCATAATATGGAAGTACAGATAAATGTACTCAAACATGGGGGTGAAGCAGATACTTTTGGTATTTATACTGATGATAAACAACCTTATAAGTGGTATAATATACGAATTCCACGACATGCAAAAACTGATCCAATAGATAATGATCATGAACTTACTTTTCCTTTAGATATATATGCTGATTGTATTGGTATGACAGGTTGGGACTGGAAGAATAAACAATCTATTAGATTTGGTTTTGATTATGACTCTGTAGCTTGTCATGCTGCTGGTGTAGGTATTACTGATGCAGCAATGGATAAAGTAAAAGTTAAGGCTTATAATATACCTGAGTTATTGATTCTAAGGTCCACCAGTGGGTCAGGGTTGCATTTGTACTTGGAGTGTGACCCCAAAGACCTACCAGCTACAGCAACGCACACAGAGCACGCTGCGCTCGCTCTAGCGGCATTACATGATCTCTCCCAGAGGGTTGATTTTGATTTCCATGCCCATATGGATGTAGGAGGAGGTAATATGTGGGTATGGGCTCTTAAAATGACCCCTGAGAATCAAGGATTAACTGTTGAAAAGGATAATGTTCACCCCTCAGGTAAACGTGCATATTACACACCCCAGGAAAATTGGCGAGATTACCTCGAAGTGGCTAAAGGTAATCGCTCCACTCCACGTTTAGCGGGTGTTGATGATGAATCACAAGGACTTATTGATAAGCAAAGTACTTCATATGATAAGGTAACCTTAACAACAGAGCACAAACGATTACTAGAAGATTTACATGAAGTTTGCCCTGATACAACATCTATTTGGATTTCTGAACAAGGGTTATTACAAACTCATACATATGCATTAAAGAGAGTGTTTACTCAATGTAATTATATAGGTCTATTTGACACTTTATCACAAGGAAAGGATCTTACAAAACCAAATTGTTTTGCGTACCCGCAAGTTGGAGGTGGTTGGAGAGTGCATCGTTTTGGTAGGGGTACAAATGAAACACCTGAATGGGTTAAATCAACTGAGGGTTGGACTAGTTGTTTCTTTAATTCACCTATTACATTAGGAACGGCATCAGCTTGTAGTGGCGCAGAGGACACTGATGGGGGTTTTGTATTCAATAATCAGGAAGAGGCATTGAAGGCAATTCGATCCCTTGGGGCTCAAATAGATATACCTGAAGAATTACAAGACCGTCAAACTAAAGTATCAAATCACACAAATGGACGTTTGAAAGTAGAGATTATTGTTATACCTAATAAAGATGATGATTTAATTCTTACTGGTTGGATACGAAAAAGAGGGAACTGGACTAAGATTTATGGTACAGATGAGAGATGTAAACCATACACAGATGTAGATATTGAAATTTTAGATAAACTTATCCGTTCTTTAGTGAGTCCAGAACATGAACCAACTAATTGGACTGTTAAACACGTAGAAGGATATTGGATGCATACTAAAAAAGATGATGCGAAGACAGTATTAGCCGGAACACCTTATGCTAAAATTGCTCCTTCAGCCATGGCTATGGCTTTAAGTAATTCCTGGATACGAGTAAACTTACCCTTTCAACCTGAATACCCTGGGGGCCGACAATGGAATTGTGATGGGGCACAATGGAAAATAAAACCCGCTGATTTAGAGGATGATGTTATTCCTTACCACCCTCACTGGGATCTTATAATTAGACATTGCAGTCAAGATTTAGATATGGGTTTGAAAACTAATAAATGGGCAATTAAGAATAATATTTATACGGGTTATGAATATTTAATGAGTTGGATAGTAAGTGTATTCAGATATCCGTTTAGGCCTTTACCCTATTTATTTTTCCATGGTGCCCAAAACTCAGGTAAATCCATCTTACATGAAGCTATAGAACTATTAATGACTAAGGGAGTTGTACGTGCAGACCATTCTTTGACTAATCCATCAGGATTCAATGGTGAATTGGCTGGAGCAATTTTATGTGTAGTTGAAGAGAAAAACATATCTACAACTCCTGAGGCTTATGCTCGATTGAAGGATTGGGTAACAGCCATATCCTTAGGTATTCGCCCTTTATATAAACAAGTCTTTAGTATTCGTAATTCTACTCATTGGATGCACATGGCTAATGAATGTGATAATTGTCCTATATTTCCAGGGGATACGCGAGTCATTAGTATGAATGTACCACTTTTTGAAAACACAGAGATTCCTAAAGAAGAATTATTAAAGATTCTTACTAAGGAGGCTTCTCATTTTTTAACCACTATACAACGATGGAAACTTCCGGAAGTTTTAGGGCGTTTACAGATGCCTATTATCATGACACCAACTAGATCTCAACAACAAGAATCCTATAAAGATCCACTGGAATCATATGTTAACGATCAATGTTATTATGCTCCAGGTGAAGTGATAAGTATGAAGGATTTTTATTCAAAATTTGTAACTACTTTAACCAATACTGAACGGATTAATTGGCAAAAACGTAATGTTATTGGTAGACTAAGAACATGTTTCCCTGTGGGTAACTATGAAGATTGTCAAGTAGTAGGAAATATTTCTTTTTCAAACCCACTAGTCGAAACCCCTCCACAACATTTTGTGCGAGAGGGTTCAGTTTTAATTTTAGCAGATTATAAGGGATAAATTATGGCACCTGATGATACAGTGTATGACCAAGGAGATATTAAGAGTAATAAAAAAGGGTCTGGAGCCCGAGCAGATGGAGGTAAAGTGTCCTTTTCTCAGGTACCTTTACACTTATTAGCAGGGGTTGCTAGAGTCTTTATGGGTGGGGCCTTAAAATACGCTGAGTACAATTGGACAAAAGGTATGCTTTATAGTATCGCATTTGACTGTACTATGCGCCATTTATTCAAATGGTGGTATTGTCGAGAAGATATTGACTCTGAGAGTGGGGAACACCATTTAGATCATGCTATTTGCAATTTATTAATGTTAAAACACTATGATCTAACTTATCGTGAAGGGGACAATAGGCCTGGGAGTAATTTAACTCGTTTTCCAGATGAATTAGAAGATTTAGGTAAGCTTTTTAATATGGAAGAATACCTTGAAAGAAACCCTAAAATTAAAGAATCAATGAAGAAACAGTATGAAAAATAACACCTATAGAACTGCTGAATATCTAAATGGGCATCTTCTAGCTTCCGTTGATGTTGAGACTACTGGTAGGCTTCCAGGTTTTCATGAGATTATTCAAATAGCAGTAGTACCACTTGATGCTGAATTCCAACCTTTACCTAATAGCTTACCATTCTATATAAATATGGCACCCAAATATCCAGAACGAGCAGAGAAGGGGGCTCTAAATATTAATGGTTTGAATCTAAAGAAACTAATTGAAGAATCAATATCCCAAGAATCAGGAGCAGATTTGTTTTGTGAATGGTTTGATGATCTCAATTTACCTCTTAATAAACGCTTAATTCCATTAGCGCATAATTGGGCTTTTGAAGATGGGTTTTTGAAACACTGGTTAGGGTTAGAAACCAAAGATATTATTTGGCAAGGTACAGCTAGAGATAGTATGATATATGCTAGTACTATAAATGATTGGTACGGTGTAAGAGGAAGTATTCCACCATTTTTTAGAGTGGGACTTACATATTTACAAAAACACTTAAAAATTGAAGCCTATGGGAACAATCATGATGCCTTAAATGATGCCCGAGTTTGCGCTGAAGTGTATCAAAAACTCTTACAACAATACCCATGCCCATGAAAAACTACATAATAACAATATATAGATATATTGGAGATGACCCAAAGCAAGAGGGGTATAAATTAATCCAAGTTATTTTATCTGAATTACCCTCTGATATACAGAGTTGGGTAGAAGAATTAGGAGGGCATTATTATGAAATAATAGAAAATACTAACCCTCAGACTCCCCTGATTGTATAGGGTTTGACCCTATGAGTTTGTATACTCTACAGGTTGTGAAATCGGTAAACTTACAACGATGAACCCTGACTCCGAATTGTCTTAATTGCTTTTGGCAAGTGTCTGTTAATTCATCTTCAACTCTATCTGTTAAGTCTATTAGTAGATCATCCATATTCCATTTTGTTACAACCCTCACAATAGCAGCGGCTGTTATATCTACTACTGTACTTTCTACATCCCAATTACGATGTCCTATTGCTTGAACAATATCATTTATTGAAAATATAATCACAGCCCCAACAGCTATTTGTTTTTTATCTAAGGTTAGTAACCCTTGATTAGGGATAGCTGTTGTTTGACGTGCTACAGGTATTATTTCTACGTCGCTTATAAATGGCCACCACCATCTCCATCCGGGTTTCATTTCAATAATATGTGACCCTAATCTCCAGCACACACCCCCATGGGTTGCCCTGATAATCATGGGCCTAGGAATTAGGTTTAATATTGCATTTATTATATCTGATATGAAACTAAAATCCATTTTCTACTCCTTTAAAAACGCCGTTCCAGCCCCGTATTTACTACCCTCATCATCATACCTAAAATCAAACTCCTCTGTAGTTTCCCCATCTGTAAATTTTGCTGATGTACTTATTGCTACTTCTCCGTCAACAAAACGAAGTATATCCGATAATTCACTAGTTTCGTTTCCTGTGTTACCATCCATTACAAGTGTATTACTTATATCAATAACAAATGCATCACCTGTAACAACTGATGCTTGTGGTGGTTCTGGGCCAGTGGGGTACACCCATGAAGCACCAATCTTCACAGGTGGTAAAGGTTTGAAAGTATTAACTGTCCCAGTGTTATTCTTACTGGCTTGGTAAGAAGCTGCACGAATTATTCTTTGAGCTTCATCACTACTGCGATTATCTTTAGATGGATTTTTTGCCCCCCAATCCGACAACCCTGCGTTTAGACCTCGCCTACGTTGGGGTAGTAAGTCCTGCGCAGGTCTTGTAGTCCCTGTAGCACCCTCATAGCTAGTACCTCCCTTTTGTGGGGCAGGGGGTAGGGTTCCGCCACTACCTGCGCCTATACCATCACCTCCAGCGTAACCTTTATCAATCTCGTCCTGGGTGGGAAATATCTCTTGAAGAGATACACTTGCAGGCCAAGCAAATAAATAGGGAGTCATTTCACCTAATTTGACTGGAGTCCATGCTGTAAATGTAATTGTATATTGGTCAGTGTTTACTTGTGCCCCAGTTATAACTGCTTTACAAGTTACATTAGAAACATAGTTGGTATGAAAATTTAGATTAACATGATCAAAAGACTCTAGGTTTAATTTAGACATAAAAGTTTCAAACTGTATATGTTTCCAAATATTCGCTTTACGAATTATCCAAAATGTTGCATTTTTCTGTACTAATGCAGCCGAATTATAAATATAAAAATCAAAAACTTCTTCATGAGTTCCATATTTCTTCACATTGTGCCTAAGAATTAATTTATTAAGATCCTTGTCATACGAAGGCCGCCACTCAGCCACTAATTTAGTCACTAAATCCTCAGTATCTGTGGAAGTAACAGCTAAGGTGTTTGTTGATATATCCTCTTCAGAGATTGTATCCACGGCAGATTGAGTACTAGGCCAATGATTCAAATAAAATGTATCATTAATAAGACGCAGAGTTAAGCAAGCTTGCCAACTAATCTCTTGTAATATGGTTAACACATTCTTTCGATCAAGTACAGCAAAGTCCACGGGTTGGTTTGATGCCTTCATACTAGCTAAATTGAAGCTTGTTGAATCAATTGAAAAATCAGTATATAATCCTATTATATACTCCAATACATCAACAACATCAGATCCTATGCTAGATTCAAAAGACACAAATAGGTCATCACCCCAATTTTCCCCATCCCTGGTAGATAATGTTTTGTTTAGTGTAACAACGACTGCACTTATATCCCCATAGGTATTGTTTGTAACAGTATACAGATTACTAGGTACATCTGTAAGATATTTTATACCATGGTGAGTTTGGTAAGCTTTTACTGAACGTACAGTTCCAGGAACAATTGAAACAATATAAGAAATTGGTTCATTACCTATTAAGGTTACAGCGGCTCCCGCTTGCTCCCATTTGTATTTAGGCATCACAGCATCCTGAACACCGACTCCAACACTAACAGAATATATTGACCCATATGTCCTATAAACACAGTCACCACCTCTACAAGGCACTTGGTGTGAATGATCAAATCTGGCCCCCCCTGCACTTCCACCAGCGGGTGCTGATTTGTTTGAAGCTAATATCTCAGCGTTATAATCTGCTTGATCATCTGTATGAGATCTACTGTATATTGTGAATAAATTATCATTATTCTCCCCACCAAAGGCACCCCTAAGTGTAATACCTCCTACTTGGATACGTATAGTACCTCGCGGAAATAATTCACCCCCTAAAATTCTTAGAGTAAATGATCCAACATCTCCGGCTAAAATTTCATCAATCTGATCTTTAGCATCTGACACAGTACTACTAACACCTGTTATAATTTGACTGGCAGAGGCTGCGAGAGAAGCACTAATCTGTGCAGCCTGGGCTTGGAATTTTTCCGCAATTTCACCATTAACAGCCGACCAAGCACTGCCAACAAAACTAAGATGCCCTTTTTGAATATTGCTAACAGCTGAACCACTGGCAAAGTTCTCAACAGCAACCCCATAGTGACCATCCCCTTTCTGACCTGCACCAGTAATACATCCAGTACCAGCTAAAGTAGTACCTTGAACAGACTCTCCTATACGTAGAGCGGGAACATTCTTTGGATACCCAAAACATGATGGCCAGGGTGTACCTATAAGATCATCGGGTATAAATGTAAAATCACCTTCTTCGGGAGTGAAACCAAACTCCTTGTCTTCAATTTGAGATAAAACACTAAATGATAATGTCTGATCCCCTTCTTTCCACTCGATGGGGGAGTTTATTTTCCCTTTGAATAAAAGAAACTTGTCGTCTAATGATAACCCATCAAACCATTGCCATACACGAACATCCCGGCCATGAATATCATAGTTATTAAATATGTTTTTCATTGTTCCATCTGTATCATCCAGTATTACAGATATTTCTTGACTATCTTCACTCCCTGATATATTTATTACATCATCTAATCCACTCAGTTCAAGTATTTTTCCATCCACTACAGTACTAATGTTCCTATCTGCATACTGGGACCACCCACCAGCCTGAACCCACTGTATCTCAAGGATTACAACTGGTTCAGTACCATGTCTAGTTTGTAACTTAGTTAAAGCTGCTGCGGATAAACTTCTCATTATACTGTTTCCCCCTCAAATTCTATATTCACTTCAACCATGTCACTTCCGCCCCCAGGGGACCCCCTTTGGACAGTTATAAATTCTATTGGGTTTGTTATAAAATACCCCTCCCAACTCCTGTCTAAATGATCCGTAATAAGGACTTTTTTAGTTGCATATGATAATAGAAATCTTTTGAATTCCTCACTCTTACTGCGAGTTATTAAGAAATTCAAATCTATAACTGTACCAGGATTAGTTTTTACATATGTATACAGGCCGCCAACCATAGAATGTTTAAGGGTCATAGTTACAGGGTTTGATTCTGTTTCCCCTAACTGTGGATTAGGTAACCGAATCCTAGTTATAAATGCAGGATAGGGGGCGCGTATTATAAAGTATGGGTAAGTTGGCATTATAATATAACCAAAGAAGTTTCTTGTTGGAGGGGTAAGGTGTCAATGACGGATGTTGGCTCACCATAAACATGATTAAAATTAACTGTTTGTGATATGCTTAGACTATTATAAGCAGTCCAAGCTGGATCGTTTCTAGTAACTTCAAATTCCAGGTTTGCAGACATCTTGCATATGCCGTCGCGTTTAATAGCTGTATCAGGGTTTAGTAGTACAGCTTTATATTTATTATTCTCCCAATCAGTATACCCAATTTCTTTACCAATTGTCAAGACTATAAAAGCCTTTAATTCTGTAGACTTAGCTTCCGTTAGAGCTTTTATATCTATAACAAAATGTTCATTTTTAGGCCATTGGGGGTCACTCCAAACAATAAGTGTACCACCCCGAGTCCTACGGTTAATTCGTTGCAGTTCTACAATGTTTCTGTTACCTAACTCTGGAACTCTTAGTGTAATAGAATTAGTAGGAGAAGTCCATGGGTACTCTAATGTAATATCATCTTGTCTACTAATTGAGAAAGAAGAAGATAGAGGCCTGGGTACAGGGTTACTTGTGGAGGTACTAGACCCAATACTTGGATCATAGGTACAAGTCTCCTCGTCTTGAGGTATTAATTCAAAAGCAGCATTAATATCTAAAGATGATATAATAGACAGGTTTAATGTTTTGTTCCCAACCGCCTCATCTGTTATAGTTAGTATATTACTAGCAGTAGTTGTTAACACCTCAGTAGTTGATTGAGAAAAACTGAGGGAGTCCCCTACCTCTTCGTGTATTGAGGTCGTGCCCCTATCAGTTATTAATAGATTACTACTAGCAGCTACCGAAATGGCATTTACTTGTATTAGTACAACATTTATCGCTATCCCCCATTGAATATAGTCAATATTAGATAGACTAAGATCTATCTGTACTGTAGCCTCATCAGATAATCCGGAGTATACGAGAACAAGATCACCATCAACAATTTCATACTCCGAAGTTATTAATTCATGTTCTACACTCAGGGATGTTGGTATATTATACGCAATAGTCTGAGTAAAATCTAGAGTATGTTCTGCGCGGCCATAATGGGGGTAAACACTGTTAGACTCAGCAAGGGATACTGTATGGGTAACACTCTGTATATGTTTTGATGCCCGTACGGTGGCTTCTTGCGAAAGTACTAAGGAGTCCTGTACAAACTTACCTACATCCCCTATGGCGGTTTGTACTAATGTTAAAGGTTGTTCAACTACCTTGATCCAATTAGCACTAGCCGCTTGAGTCAAACTAAGTGGATCAATTAAAATTCGTATCTTTTCACTGGTGTCAGCGAATTGAATAGTAGTAAGCGTCTGTTCGACACTTAATGGAATTGTACCTGATTGTACAATAGAATCAGTGAATGTAAGAGTACTGGATGCAGAAACAGATATTGTACCAGCTAGCCTTGCAGCGTCAGTAAATGAAAGAGTACTAGAGGCTGTTAGGTCTATAGGACCAATATAGAGAGGTGTATCTGATAACGTAAGTGTATCAGTTACTGGCAACTTGCGGGGGGAGTATCTGGCAGCATCCGTAAATGATGGAGTATCAGTTACACCCCTTTCATAAGTAGAGTCACCAGGAACCCAAGAAACTAATCTCTCTAAGTATATACGACTAACCCGCGCATCACCTGTTTTTGTACCAAGAACCTGAATATTCTGCTGGGAGATTTGAAGGCCTGGGGCATCGGGTGTACCGATAACGTCAATAGCCTGTTGATATACACGTAGATCAACTGCATCGGGTGTACCGATAACATCAATAGCCTGTTGATATACACGTAGATCAGGTGTATCAAGTACACCAATAACGTCAATGGACTGTTGATATACTCGTATATCAGCCATTTAACTTACCTTTTCACACCCAAAGTCTGCTGCGGCAATAGTTGCCCCAGTCCATGCATTTGAAGTTCCAACCTGATAATCCGAAAGAGTCAGGATGGTAGTGGGCGTATTAGGCCCCGCCATAAGATTTACAGAAGTTGTACTGTCATTCCCGCCATGCCGTATAATACTTTTGAACTCTTTAATTTCGGAGCCACTGGAAGCTGCCTCAACACTGAGTTGAATCCCATGAATAGTATCTTCAGTAGGGGCAGTAAAATTAAACATATCCTCTTCAGTATTCACATCTGTATAAACATAGTCTGTAGTATCCCTAGTAGTATCACTAACAAGAGCATAGTGGTCAGAGCCAGTACTTACATCCCAAGCCGAAGGAGTTGAGTCGCTTGTGGGATAGCTTGCCTTAACTTGAAAGTAGCCTACCGGGCTATTGACTCCAGCAGTACCGTCTGCCATATACACATCGTCAATACTCAATGTGGTTGCGTCACTATAAATTCGAATATCTTGGGCATATTCATTTGCTGTCCCGGCTGTAACTACACTTGATCCATTGGCTTCAAGTACTCCATCAATATATAAATCACAAGTACCAGTGGCATCAGTCTTAAAGGTAATATCTATTTCAATTAGATACCAATCCCCTTCTACAAGTACATCAGTTGTTCCTTGACTTACCCCGTCTGCAAATAATTCCAACCTGCGGTCTGCTGTTATTGTAACATGTGATTGAGTTGTAGTGCCATCCCTAAACCTAAGAAGTTGCCTGCTGGACGCGTCATAAAAATTGTCTACTTTTAGATAAAAACCAACTATCCATTGTCCCTGATTGTCGAAATGTTTTCCTATAAGACAAATACCATTAACCATTTGCAATCCGAGTCCAGACTCAACCCCGTCCACAAGTTTAATATCAGTATCAGCCGACCAAGCACTCCATACATCCCACTTCCCACTAACACGAGTACGCAGAACATCTGACGCAGTATTAACCGGACCATAAGCATCAAAACTCTCTATGAATCTTAGGGCCATTAGTCACCTACCTCTACACCAAATGTAGCTGCATTTACGCCACTAAGCGTCCATGCTGTACTTGTATCAGGGTCCTCATCTATAATCCGGTAAGTAGTTTCAAATCCTTCACTGTGGACACTAGAATCTAAATCTTCTGTAGAATTAGACTCACATAAAGCATTAACTGTACGAATACCTCCATCATTTGTGGATACTCTAGTATATTGTGCTAATCCTAAAATACCACCATCAATTTCAATAATGTTAGAGTAATTCCAATCATCTACCTCATTTATTGTACCATGTGAGATATAGGTTGTATCATTTATCGTGGAATCATTAACTAGTGCATAATGATCGGAGCCAGTAGAAGGAGTCCATTGACTTGTGTCATCAGATGTTGGTAATAAGTTTTCAACTACGCGCGAACCTTGAAGTGTTGGGGCTCCTCCGTTATCATCATAGATATAAATATCATCAAAGGCACCATACTCATGAGCCCAAAGACGAACCTCCTCAATTGCTGTACCACTGACTCTCGTATCTACATTAGTCTCATTAATAACATTCTGGCCATTAATACGGACTTGGAAAACACCCGTTGAATCATGGAGTACATACTTAATTTCTATATGACTCCAGGTTCCAAGCCTAAGTCTATCACTACTTTCAGCTAATTGTGTGTTCGTATCCCTATTGGCAAACAAGCTACCCATATTATCAATCTCTAATTCGGCTTCTACCTGGGTGCCAGATATAAATTGTATAAGAGGCTGGCCGGCACTAGAATCAGTTCCTTGATGCTTATATGCAAAACCCACTACCAGCGTTGTACTACGGCTTTTTAAGGGGAACGCTATTGAATAAGCTGTTTCATCATTGTTCAACTGTAAAGCTTTTCCAAAAGAAGGGCCATCAATAAGACTACCATCAGAGCTACCGAAGGTAGGACACACCCATTTAGCTTTTAGTTCTGTTTGCATAGTAGCACTATTAGCTGAACCATAGTTCTCAAAACCCTCAACAACACTTAACATACTTAGTCTCCTACAACAACCCCGGCCTTAACAGCATTAACCCCGGCTACAACCCAGTTGGCGGCAGTGTCAGGATCTTGTTCTATAACTCGATATACTGTTTCACCTGTGGTGTCTGCTAAAACAGTAGCTCCATTGGAGTTTGTTACATTTGATAATAGTCTGTCATTAAGCTGGCGGGTACCAGCAGCAGTTAACTTGCCACCCGTGTTTAATTGAACTCCAAATATGTCACCAGTTAATGTAGACAAATTGGCATAGGTATATAAATCAGACTCCGTTATGGTGTCACCCTCAACGTAGGTTGTTTCATTTACATCCTGGGTATTAACCAAAGCATACCTATCCCCACCTGTACTCATATCCCAAGCAACAGTGTCATCTGCATCCGGGCGGATTGCTTCAACTTTACATGGTCCTAGGAATGAGTTTACACCTGCCGTGCCATCTGCAACATAAATATCATCAATAATCATACCAGTTGAATGATTTAGATGAAATGTTACTTGTGAACAAGTAGCATCAATTAAATAAGTATCTTGACTAGTTTCAGATCTGTCGGATACACCATTAATATTTATGTCAATTGTCCCAGCAGAATCATGAATATACACTTTGAATTCAATATAATACCAAGTATTAGGTTTTAGAATACGAACACTATAATAAGATTGCACATTAGTATATAGACGCAAACGCCCATTATTGTTTAGATAAAATCGTATTACATTATTCCCCTCTGAATCTAATAATGATACAAGTTCATCAGAAGCATTAATTGAACCAGGGAGTTTTAGTGAAAACCCAACTAACCAAGTATCTTGTTCATCAAGTGTACAAGTTATATAATTAAAGGTACTTGTACTCTCATAACCCATCTCCATACCCAGACCCGATGCCCAGCCATCATTAAGCAAACAGTCAGTACTAAAAGTAGTAATAGCCGCGCCATATTTGGCCTGAACAGCCGCTTCTAAGGTAGTGCCCGTGGTACCATTGGCTCCATAGTTTTCAAAGCCTTCTATTAAACGTAGAGCCATAGTGCTCTCCTTATATTAACCGGCAGGGGGAGCGCGTGACACCTCCCCCTACCGGGTTGGCGAGGATTTTTAGGTACTGATTGTGTAGGTAATCTTTAGTTGATCGCCATTTAGTACGGCAACATCACCTGAGCCAAATAGCGCGGTGGACCATAGAATATTACCCACCGCCTCAGCATTATCTTTATTAACTGCACCATTAGCACCCCCAACAATGAACAAACCTTTTACAGTTCCGTTTGCTGTAATATCATAAATTGAAGTTGTTGAATTAGTAATAGCTTGACCACTAGCTGAATCTGTATCCCACTCGGGGCGTGTAACAGCGCTATTACTATTATTAGCGTCGGTGTAGTCAGTAAACTCATCCCAACCATTACCTGCTCCATTGATATCAGTGTAAGTATCATCGGATGCTAATGCACTGTAGCCAGTTAAGTCAAGTAGACCACAATACCAAGTCGCATAACTGGTAGCGTTATCGAATGTTGCATCTAGAAGATGATTTTTGCCTTCATTGACTATACCATTGTCAAATGATTGGGAGTCAATGCGAACACCATCACGATAATGGTCAAAATTAAACCGCCCCCTTGGGTGTAAATTATGTCGAGGCCTTGACTGAGAGGCTCGAATTAACTGGCATGATGTTTTTTGTTGAAAATTAATGGACATTTAATGTTCCTTTATCTAAGAATTAGATTATTTCTCCGCAATTCACGACGAAGTGCAGGGCCTATTTCACGTATTGTTTTGTCAGAGGTTGCGCCTCCTTTTACATTTATATTTATATCCCCTATTGTTTGATTACTAACGGGGCCTCCCATTGCTCTGTATATTGGTTTTCTCCCCGAATTCATTGCTACTAACTCAGAATAAAACTTTCTAGTAGATTTTGCATTTACTACAAACTCTCCAGGCGTAAGCATAGCTGGAACTGTATCAGTACCTCTGGGAGTAAATCCACCCTTGGAATAGTAATTTACTAATCCACCTACTGCAAGCTTCTGAGGTGTATGAGTATGTATTACTTGTATAGGTGTAGCTGTAGCACTCGCAATTTTCTGTTGTATCTCGCCCGCTAATTGACTTAGAGTATTTAAGTCTTGTAAGAACATGGTTGGACGGACTTGTTCGATAGGTGTTAGTACTAGTTCCTGTAGACGCCCTGCTAAACCGGCTCCAGCGGGTTGTTGTATCGCTTGCTTAAAAAGTGCTTCCCGCTGCTCAAATTGTTTTAGCACAGATCCCGTGGGGTCTGATTTTTGAAGTTCTAATTGTTTCTGGCCCACTTTAGTAAGAAGCCCTAAATATACTTGTACTGACTTCTTTGCTTCCTGTATATTATTACCCATAAGACTTGCAATTTTCTCTATAGCCTTGCCCCCAAATGTATCAGTAAGAAAGATTTTTTCGTACTCATCAAGCCACTTACTAGTTGTCATTCTAAGTTGTTTAGTAAGCTCCAAAGCTTTAGGAGACACAGGGTCTAATTTTTTAAGCTGTTTTGTCTGATCTACTAACTTATTATACCCTTTAACTAAGTTACCTAATCTACTAACCCCATCTGGACCAACAGCAAGTTTATCCTTAAGAGGGGGGATTTCATTAATAGCTGTGTCAATACCTACTATTTGCGCCCGTATACCAGAGATCTCCGCCCCCTGTTGCTCCAATTCCTTTCCTGTTTTTGCTAGGAACTTAGATTGTTCTGAGGGGGTGGCAGCCCCTGCATCTTCCATACCTAGGGTGGTTAGTGCCACAACTAATTTTATAGGAGTCTTAGCTGATTCAGCTTCCAGTTTGGTTTTCATACTTTGGTAATTAGCTTCTATATTAACACCTAGGGCTGGCAGTGTTTTGAATTGAGAAGTAAGTTGTTGCCCCAATTTATCTAGTCCTAGTATGTCGGTAATAGATAATATATCAGTTAAATCCTTATCTGTAAAGCTTGCACGAATTCTACTAAACGCTTTTCTAGCGGCATCTCGATCTCTTTTATCTTGTTTTCTATCTTTTCTTTTTCCAGTAGAAACATCAAATGCTGTTACACCTTTTGTTACAATGGCTATATCGGCTTTTAGATTTTTTAGTTTATCTCTTTGGTTTTTCAAACCAGCAGAAGCAATTGCTGCTTGTTGCTTAGCTAATTGAACAGTTCTATTTTCCAATTGTAATTGAGCATTCTGAACTGCTAATTCCTGTTTACGAGTACCTATTAAAGCTACCCTAGATTGACGAACATCTTCAACGCTACTAGCTGCTTGGCTAGCACCCCCTGCTTCCTGACTGGCTATTGCAAGAAGATCCCTAGCCCGTTCTAGTTGGTCTGGAGTAATACCTTGTTTATTTATTATAGATAGGGCTTCAGATAATTTACTTTTGGACCTGTTAATCCTGGCAAAAGATGCTCCCAGACCCTCCAGACCTTCTACACTCCAATCAAATTGTTTTTGTTCTATACCCCTACGAATTTTTAAGGAATTTTCTTCAGATTTTTGTATAGTCGTAGCTGATGTTGCATGTACTTGTTCAAGTTTTCTAACATAGTTTGTTTGTAACTTGAGTAATACTGCTAAACTATCTTCAGTGGTATCCTGAGTAGCTTTTGCTTCATTTTTTACTGTATCTTCAAGTTCATTAACTAATTTCTGTCTCTTAGCAAAATAACGTGTAGCATTTTGTAAATCTTCTTTACGAAGGTCAGCCAGCTTCTTATTAGCTATAGTCATAGAGGATACTATTCTATCCGAAATACTCTCAGAAAGGGATTCTAATGAATTAACAAGAGACTGTGTTTGTTTATCTGCATTTATTAACCATTTCCCTAGCTCAAATCCCACTAGAAATGCGATAGCTAGACCAGCCCCATTAACTACTAAACCTAGTTTACTTGTTGATTTTGCAGCCATTAAAGCAGCTTTACTTATGCTACCTAAATGGGCGATAAAACCAAGCGCCATTGCTGCACCAATAGCTAAAGCAATAGCTCCTAATTCTCGTGATAGAATTGATAATGCGTTTGTTGACATAGTGATAACAGGTAACATCTCGTTACCCATTTCTTGAAACTCAATCTTTAGTTTATTTATTGCTACTTCTGCTTTTTTAGCCGGAGTCTCCATAACTAAACCTGAAGCCCACCCTGATAACTCGGAGCCAGCATCATTAAGATCTTGTAATGCTTTAGTAGTTTTATCTATATTTGCAGTTTGTGCAAATATACCAGAAAGAGCTCTAACATTTGAAAAGAATTTAGCCATTTCATCGGATGCACCACCGGAAATTTTATCCAGTTCCCTTATTACATTATTTAGACTTCCAAATAATAAAATAGCTTGTTCTGCATTTGCTACTCCCCACTCTTCACGCATTAATTCTTGAAGTTCTTTTGTTGGCTTCAACATTTGAGTCATAATTGCTCGTAATTGAGTAATTGCTTTTGTGGATCTTGTACCTTGAATTGTCATGTTTGCCAAAGTACCTAGTGTCTCTTCTATACTAACACCCATTGTTGAAGCCATAGGGCCTACAGCACCTAGTACGTTAGCTAGATCTTTTACACGTAAACGACCTAACTCGATAGTCTTAAATAACTTTCCAACAATCATCTCAGCCTGAGTAGCGCCTAGTTGCCAACCATTTAGAGCCGCCGTGACAAGATTCACGGAATCCTCTAGGGATGAATTAGTAGCAATTGATAGATTTACAGCCTGATTATATACTTTAAGAGATTCTGTTGCGTTACCAACCTGGTTTGAAAGTGTTTGATAGAAACCTTCAGCAACATCTGCTAGTCCTCGACCTGATAGGCGAGAAACCTCTAGTAGTTCCTCCCTTATAATTCCTAGATTTGCGCCCTTGCCAGCAATAGTACCGATTTCAGCAATTCTGATACCGAATTCTATTGCATCCTTTGCCCCCTCCTGTAATGCTTCTCTTAGTCTATTAACTGCACCTAAAGCCAAACGAGTAGTGATTACCCGCGCGAGTGTCTGCCAGGATATTGTTAGACTGTTGGTCTGTTTTTCAAGTTTTTGTACTTGATTAGTAGTACCTTGTACATTTTGGGCCGCGTTATTAAAAGCAGAAACACCAGAGGCTGTTTTACCTAGATTACCATTCAAGGACCCCAAGGCACTGTTAAGTGAATTGATTTGTTGAATTGCACTAGTTGCATCAAAGCCTAATTTTTGAATAATATCTGCCATACTAAACGCTCATCTTCTTCAATTTTATAGCGGGGGTTACTGGAGGTAATTTTACACTCTGTGCAAAAGCACTGAAAGCAATACCACCTATACCTTGGAATCCGTAGGGGCCGGGCTGTTTCAGTTTAGCAAATAATCTACCGCCCCCAGGGTCTAAGTTTGCATTACTGTATTCATTGTAAACTAAATGCCAAAGACTAGTGCTATACTCTATTGTATGGAGACCATCTTTACCTATGAGTGTTGCTGCACTAGCACTCTTACCAGCCCCAGGCCCCAATGCCTCGGGGAAACTTGTTGTTGAACTAATACTTATTGACATTCCTAGTTTATGGGAAACCTTTAGAAATGTCCCATGAGAAGCCCCTGACCACACAGGTATAACTGCCAAAGCAGTAGTTAGCCATTCTCTACCACCTGCTTGCAAATCATCAATCAGCGATTTATCAAGAATACGTGTATATTTGGCTACATCTATGCTAATCAAAGTGTAATCAAAGGACATTCTCATTATAATTTACCCCCCGCCAGTCCTACTTCCCAACTTGCTTCATCATAGGAAGCTGTTTGATCAAAGGCCAAAATCTTTGCCTGTACTATCGCACTACATTCATCCCAAGAGGGTTTAACCGTTGGAGGGCTGATTCCTACTCTGCAACAGGCGGACCATATGGCGTACTCGGCTGTTCTGTGTTTAGGCCAGAGGATTTTTCGGCTTGCGCCCGCTGACCACGTAGAAAATCCTCCCGCGCCTGTTCTACCTTAGCTTCATCTAAGGAGTTAGCTTCTAGTGCTAGATTTATTATACGACCAGTCTCAATAGCTGAGAACCCAGCACCTCTGAAGTCCTCAACATAATTTAACCACGTCTTCTTTTCCTCAATATCGACCGTATCCCACTCAATATCATTAATTTCCAAGGACCGAATAACAATATAGGCTAACCGGGAAATGTTATAATGATTCATCATTTCACGATAACTTTTATCTTTTAGATTATCCTCGGGTCCATTTTTCGTAAGGACTTTAGGAGCTAATGGGGCAGGGCACATAGCGTCAAATTCATCAAAATCTTGAAGAGCTTCCGCCTTAAGTATAATGTCACCATCTTCTCGGGGTAACACTAGTGTAAGTATACAAGAGCTATTTATTTCTCGTCCACCAATTTTCATATTTAATTCCTCGCATTAAAGTAGTGAGGCCTAGAGGGCACTAGGCCTCACTGGGGTTAGTTATGATCTAATATTAGTAGCAGTTGTAACATTACATTTGCCAGAACTAGAAATAGTAGCATCACGCAGACTAAATTCTAATGATTCCCAACGGTAATCAGTTAGAGTAGTTGTTTCACTCTCTACTGAACCAC